>Ga0181573_10002433_pt1 | contig 17229 bp, 2 predicted proteins | sample 101ome_25_FD_148643 | JGI IMG/M metagenome (GOLD analysis project Ga0181573, IMG submission 148643) | Coastal salt marsh microbial communities from the Groves Creek Marsh, Skidaway Island, Georgia - 101409BT metaG (spades assembly) | ecosystem: Environmental > Aquatic > Marine > Intertidal zone... | reverse complement strand
GGGGGGTCGGGGTCGGCGACAAGGGGCTGGGGGACCGGCGGAGGGAGAGCTTTGCCGGGGGGGGCAGCGGTCTCTCCCTTTCCCTTCTCTATTCGCTCGCCTCGGCCAGGCCCATCTCTGCGAGAACACGCCGATTGCGGGCGATGCGGAGCGTGCGCTCGAGCTCGGGGTCCTCCCCCTCCTCGCGGGAGGGGACGGCGCCAGCGTTGGCGACAGAGGCCGAGGCAGGGTCGGCGGCGTCCACCGCCGCGACGGTGCCAGACGCCACGATCATCAAGCGGTTCTCCCGACGAGCTGGGGGAAACGAGCGGGGGATCGGAGATCTCGCGACAGACTGGCGCGGGGGGTAGGCTGCGGGGTCGCGGAGGGGCGAGCTCCTCGTGGTCTTCAGCCTCGGCCGCGAAGGGTGCCTTCGAGTTCCGTCCGAAGCGCGTGTTTCATCCGGAGCGCTGCTCGCTCGATTACGAAAACTCCGCGCACGCGCGTTCGCGCTCGGTCCCAGCGGCCTGGAAAAAAAGTAGCCAGAGGACCCCAAGCGCGTCGTCTGGCCGTGATGGCCGAAAAAGATGGAGGAAGGGGGTCCCAGCGATCCCAGCGGTCCCAGCGGTCACAAATTGAGGGCGGTGGCGAGTTCTTGTCGGGGGCGAACCGCGCAGCCTCCTCGTTCGCGCCGCGTTCGGACGTCTTCGGCCGCGCGCCGAACTTGGCTGGCCGAACCCTGCCTCCGCCTCATCTCCACCTTCGCGTCCACCGCATGGCCCCGCGGGAAGCCCTTCCAGACGCAATGCCGACCGCCACCGCCCCCCCCCCTTCCTCTCGCCCCAGGCGTCGGGGCCGCTGCCGCAGCGGCCCCCCTCGACGTGGCCTCGGACCCCCGCTGCCAGTGGCTCATCAACGAGGCGGTTCGCGAGCTCGGGTGCGACCGCATCGTCGCCGAGCAGGCCCTCGAGTCGGAGGACGCCGCCGACCTCGTGCGGCGATTCCTCGAGGGGGGAGACGATGCCCCCGACGGCCTCGTCTGGACCCGCGCGACGCGCCCGGCCACGCCCACTCCCCCGCCCTCCCCGGAGCCCGTCGCGCCAATCGCCGAGGGGGAGGAAGAAGGCGATGAGAACGAGGGGGAGGAGGGGGACGCGGACGGCGAAGACGGCGCGGACGGCGCAGACGCCAACGCCGACGCCGACGCCGGTGCCGACGCCGCCAACCCTGCCCTGGAGGATCCCGCCGGCCCTGACGGCCCGGACGCCGGCGCCCTTGCCCGGTCGCGGTCCCTCGCGGCGGGCGCCTCGCACCGCGTTACCCAGAGGGGCGACGCGGAGGAGGAGGAGGAGGGAGAAGGGGGCGAGCAGGGCGACGCGGAGGCGGCCAACGCCGATGCCGGTGCGGCCGTCGGCGACAGCGACGGCGGCGTCCCCGCTGGGGAGGGGGGCTCTCCCTCACCCTCCCCCTCCCCCCCCGCTCCCGTCGCCACCCCGCCCCCTCGCACTCCCCGCCCGCCCGTCCCCGTGGTCACCGTTGCTGCCGCCGCTGGAACGATCACAGATGCTGCCGGCCCCGCGGCTGGACGCGACACCGCCGGCCCCGTCGGAGCGGGCCCCGCCGCGCCCCCCACGACGTATTTCCTCCGCCGGGGCCCCTGGCGCGATCCCCTCCCCACCTCCGCCGTCGACCTCGCTTCATGCCTGGACCGGGGCATCCTTCCTGGGGGGGCCGCCGACCTGGGGGCTTGCGAGGCGGTGCTGTCTGAGGTGTTTTTGCCCCTGCTCCAACGGGCGGCCGACGATGCAGCGCGGACCGAGGCTGGTGGCCGGCCCGGCTCGGCTGGACTCGATGGGGCCTCGGTGGGGCTGACGGGGGAGGAGTCGGAGCGGCCCACGGTGGCGGGCGACGACGTCGACGACGAGGGGCTCGAGGTCGCCGAGGGGAGAGGAGCCGACGGGGTCGGCGTGGCGTCGTCGGCGGGGTCGTCGGGCATCAGCGGAGCCGAGGCTGGCGTCGCCCCTGTCGCCCCCCAGCCTGCCCACGCCCCTGCCGGCCGCGTCGCCGACGTCGCCGCCCACGCCGGACGCTTCCTCGCCGATGTTTCCCACGCCGTGCGGCAGCTCACCCCCGTGACCGTCCTCGCTCTGCCTGGGCACGGTCCCAGCCACGGCCCTGACGGGAGTGGCCCCGGCGGTGCCGGCCGCCCGGGAGGCCGTGCTGCCACGTCGCTTGAGGGCCTTGACCCGCAGACGGCTGCACGCCTCTCGGCAGCCGCTGCCGCTGTTGTCAACCACGACGAGGCCATCGATGGCCCTTTCGACCCCAAGGCCTATTCCACTGACTTCGAACTCGTCGCGTTGCTCGAGCAGACGCTCCACGACTGGGCGGGGGTGGTGGCAGACCTACTGGCGGCGGAGCTGCCCCGTCAGCCCGGCGGGGTTGGCAGCGGCGCGGGCCCACTGGGCGAGGTGGCCTTTTGGCATCGCCGTGCCGTTGCTTTGGGTAATCCGCTGGAGCAGCTGCGAAGCCCCGCGGCGCAGCGGGTGGCCGCTGTGGTGGAGGCGGGCAGTGCTGATCGGTTGCTACTCGGTCACTTCAAGACGCACTCGGCCGACCTCGCGCGGCACGCGGCCGAGGCGCGCGACAATGTCAAGTTTTTGGGCACGCTCCGGCGGCACTTCAAGGCCCTCGCTTCCGGCGACTTGGTGGCCATGGCCGACTGCCTGGCCCCGCTGATGGCGGCGCTACGGATGGTGTGGGTCATCTCGCGGCACTACAGCCGGGATCACCGCATGGGTGGGCTGCTGGAACGCATCGCGGAGGAGATCGCTGCGCGCGTGCGCGAGCGTGTGTCGGTACGTGCCGTGCTGGTGGATCTTCCCGCGCCCGAGGCCCTCGCGTTGCTCCGTGACGCCCGCCGGGTGTTAACGCAGTGGCGCGAGCGCTACGAGGCCACGCGGCAGCGGTTGGAGGAGGAGGGCAGCGCCAACCGGTGGGAGTTTACGTCTGGCGGGCGCGATCCGTTGTTCTCCGAGACCAACCTGATGGCGCAGTGCTGCGTCGACCTGGCGGGCCTGGTGAGTTCCGCCGAGGCTGCTCGCCGCTTCCTCGGCCCCGAGCTTGTGGCGGTGACGGGCAACGCTGCGGCCATTGGGGCTGTGCGGGGCCGTGTCGATGCCGCCTGTGCCCGTGTCGCGTCGCTCGAGGATGCAGCGGGGCCCGGACCTGACCACCACCCCATGTCCGTCGCCCGCCGCGACCAGTGGCGCAGCGCCATAGACGAGTTTCATGCCGACCACGCCCAGACGGAGCGTGCGTCCCGGGTACTCGTTGACGGGTCCTTTGCTCGTCTGCGCTCGACCGAGGCTGCGTTGGAGCTCCTGCGGTCGTTCCGGCGGCTTGAAACACAGAACGCCGGTGGTGGCGTCGCCGCTCACATGGCGGCCAAGTTCTCTGATGTTCTCCGTCGATTCGACCGCGAGATCGATGATGCGCGGGCGCAGTTCTCGGCAAGGAGGGATGATCCCCCACTTGGCCGCAACCAGCCGCCCGTGGGAGGAAGCATCCGGTGGGGGCGTTCGCTCTTCGCGCGGCTTAAGCGGGCAATGATTGCACTTGAGGCGTTTGGCGCCGCCGAGGGGTGGGTTGCCGATGGGACCAACGACTGCACTGGTGCCGGGGCCGTGGCTGACCTCTCGGCCACAGGCGCGTCCGTCGCCGCGACAGATGTCGACTTCAGCCTCGCCGCGACGCTGTCTCGCGGCGGTGCTCCGGCCGCGGCTGTTGCCACGACGCCTGAGGCCCGCTCAGCCGCCGTCGCCGCCGCTGCTGAGGCTGCTGCTTCCCACCGTGCTGCCATGGAAGAGGCGCGTGACCTCCGCGACGAGTGCCGCCGCAAGTATGTTGCCTTCGCGCGCACCATCCTCGCCCACGAGACCGCCCTCTACGGCGCTTGGGCCGACACAAGCCTCGCCCAAGCCAAGCGCCTCCTCCGCGAGCCCGTCCTCGCCTATGCTCCCCCTGCGCCTGGCGCCCCCGCTGGCGCTCCTCCGCGCATCGTTGTCAACTTCCGCCCCGAACTGACGGCCATTGTGCGCGAGACGCGCGTTCTCGACCGACTCGGGTTTCCTCTTCCGGATCTGTGCCTTAATGTGGCCCTCAAAGAGGGAGACTACCTTCGCAAGATCGCTGCGCTGGAGGCGTTACTGGAACAGTGGGAAAGCACCACAGCGCTGGACGACGGCGAACGCCGCTTGTTGGGCGGGAAGCTCAAGGAGCTATCGACCAAGCTCAGTGCGGGCTTTCAGGTGCTTAACTGGAACAGCCTGGGCATAGACCAGTTCGTCCGGGATGCGCGTGAGGGGCTGAAGAAGTTCGGCACGGCCTCGGCACAGATTCGCGCTGGGGCAACATCGCTGAGCAAGATCGCACGGCGGATCGAGCGGGCTGACCTCGTGGGTGATCCCGTGCCGCGGCGGCCCGATGGTAGCGTCGTGGGGCGCGATCGTCTCAAGGACCGGGACGAGGCAGAGGCGCCGTTAGGGGACCTTGGCTCCTTCCTCGACGCGGTGGAGAGGCATCGCGAGGCCGTGCTCAAGGACCTCGTCGAGAGGTACGACGAAGCTGCACCGCAGGCAAGACATATCCTACGCATCGATCTGTCCATCCATCCATCCAGGTCGTCCGTACCATCCCCACCATCCGTACCATCCCTACCATCCATACCTTCCCCCGACCCCCCATCGCAGCTTCTCCAAAAGATTGCTGAGGAGATTCTGCCCCGAGCCGAACGGGAAAAGGTGGCCGAGGAGTCCGCGACGCCTGAAGAGCACGCCCGGCGCCTCCGTGGCCACCCCGTGCTTCGCGACTACTGCGCGCGGTGGGAGCAACGCTTCTTCGCTGCACTGGCGACAATGGTGCTGCGGAGCATGGCGCGGATTCGGAGGCTGTTTGAGGGTGGCGACGGTCCACTTGAGCTCGTGCCGCCCGAGCCGGGAACACCGGAGGCCGCCGCAGCCGAGGCCGCGAGAGAGAAGCGCGGTCCTCCTCGGCCTCTCTTTTCCGTCGAGCTGTCGCTGTCGCGGCCCGATGTCCTCCTCACGCCTACGTTGGGCGAGCTCGAGAGAGCACTCCAGCGCCTCGTCCTGGCCCCCAGCCTTGCCACCAAGGCTTTTCGGCGTTGGGAGGATGGGTCGTGCAACCTCGCTCGCCCCACGTGGCCCTTGGGCCCTGAGGGCGAGCCCCACGTTCACACCTTCCATTCGCAGATCGAGCGGCACCCCGCCGTTGTGAGGTCGGCCCTCGCCCTTGCACGCACTTGCAAGCGCGCCACAGGTGCCGTTGCCGCTTACATGGACCGCTGGTCCAACCCTTACGTTTCCCGCATCTGGAAGGAGGACAAGGGGCCTCTTGTAGACCGCTTACTCCAAGCCGAGCCGGTCAAGCTCGCCTACCCGCTCCCGGACCTCGAGGACAAACTGGGACGTTGGGGACGCCTCGCAGACGACTTTTGCGGAACCGTAGCGCACTTTCGGGACGAGGGCAACGCCGGAGAGGCTGGCGCCGGCGCACCGGCTCGCCTCGACGTACGTGGCGTCGCCTGCGACTTTGTGCATGTCAACGCGAGACCGCTGGCGCGCGGGTGCGTGCGCGAGCTGCGGGGGTGGCAGAGGGCCCTGTGCGACGCCACGGCGGCCGTGGATGCAGGCCGTGTCGACCGCGCTCTCACTCGCGCGGCAGAGCTCCGCGATGCTCTCGCTGGAGGCCACGCCGACTTGTCTGAGCTTATGGCTGTTTTGTCTGCTGTCTCCGAGGTCCGTACGGGCGCCGCCGCTGCCGAGCTCGACGCGCGCGACCTCGAGGCGAGAGCGGAGTTGCGACTTCACTATGTCGACCCCGCAGGAAAGCCCGGCGAGCGACAGGATCGCGAAGCTGCTCTGGCGCGTGCACGCGAGGTCGCCGCCGCGTGGAAGGATCTTATCGAGGAGGCCGAGTTCACCGACTGGTCCTTAACCGAGATCAAGGAGGAGCACGCGGAGAACACGGCCGAGGAGGCCGAGGCCTTCGTGGGCATCACAGAGGCGCTGGCAGAGCGCTTCTTTGGCTCGGGTCCGCCGACCCTCGCCGGCGACCTCGATGCTGGCTTGGAGTCGCTTGGCGAATTCCGGGACGAGGTCAAGGATACTGTCGCGCGCAAGGACGTTCTCCGCCGCACTGAGGCGTTGTTCGGCCTGTCTCCCACCTTCTACCCTGCCCTCGGTCGTGTCGTTGGAGCCTTGGCTGTCCAAGAGGACATCTACAGTCACCTAAGCAACCACCAGGCCCTGGTGCGTGGCTGGGCGGGCATGTCGTGGGCTGACCTCGACGTCGGCCGCATGGTTGCCGGCACCGATTCGACGCTGTCTGGGCTCATGGCTCTGCAACCCAAGCATGGCGGTGTGCCGACGTATGAAGCTGTCGTGGAAGAGGTCAAGTCGTTTGCTGCGTCCCTGCCCCTCATTGGGTCGCTCAAGTCACCCGCTCTGCGGCCCCGGCACTGGCGCGCTCTTGCGGCTGCTGCCAATGCCGACCTCGACATGGACCCGCGGACCTTTACTCTTGGCGTCGTATTTGCGTTGCGGTTGGCAAGATTTGAAAAAGAGATCGCGGGCATTGTCGCCCGAGCCGAGAAGGAGTATGTCATCGAGGTCGAGCTGGGGAAGGTCGAGGCTGCGTGGCATGACCGGTCGTTCGAACTCGCGCGGTATCAGCGTGGCTCCACGCCGGGGCCGGGCGGTGTTGGCGCTGACCTGGCAGGCGGGGCGGCTAGCAGCGCGACCGACTCCGGGCCCTCAACGTCAGGCCAGACGGCTGGCGGCGGGACTGGTGGCGGAACTGGCGGTGCTGCCGTCGACGCCCGTGGATCGGCGTGCTGGGTCCTCCGCTCCGTGGAAGGCACCCAGCTTGCCCTCGAGGAGATGCATCTCAACCTCCAGTCCATGGCAGCCTCTCCCAGCGTCGGACCCTTCCTGCCCAGCGTGCAAGACTGGGAGCGCAAGCTCAGTCTCATCGAAGCTTCCCTTGAGGTTTGGATGTATGTGCAGCGGAAGTGGATCTACCTCGAATCCATTTTTGCCTCTGACGACATCCGGCAGCAGCTGCCGAAGGAGGCCAAGGCCTTCGACGCCATCGACCGGTCCTTCCGTAAGCTCATGGCCGACGTCGCCAAGCACCCCAACGTCCTCAAGGCGTGCACTACCGAGGGTCGCCTCGACGCCTTGGAGACGCTCGGTGCGAGCCTTGACGCGTGTCAAAAGAGTCTCTCGGAGTACCTCGAGGCCAAGCGCGGGGCCTTCCCGCGCTTCTACTTTATCAGCGACGACGAGCTGCTGTCGATTTTGGGCACCAGCGACCCGGAGTCGGTGCAGGAGCACCTGCTCAAGCTTTACGACAATTGCGCCGCGTTACAGTTCAGCCAGGGCGCTAAGCTGGCCGAGGGGATGCGGTCGACTGAGGGCGAGGCTTTCAGCTTTCTGGAGCCGGTCCCCGTTGAGGGCCCTGTCGAGGGCTGGATGCTCGCCATCGAGGCCGCCATGAGGCGAACGCTTCACGACGAGACGCGCCGCGGGATATTTGAGCTAGCCGACACCGACCGATCCGACTGGATTGCTCAGTGCCTTGGTATGGTCACGCTTTCGGGTGCCCAAGTGTGGTGGACGTGGGAGACGGAGGATGCCTTCCGCCGCGTCGCGTCCGGCGAGCGTGACGCGCTGAAAGTCCACGCTGTCCGCAATACCGCTCGGTTACACCAGCTCACCGCCCTCATCCGTACCGACCTGACTCCCGACGTCCGCAAGAAGGTCAACACACTCGTCATCATCGACGTGCATGCGCGTGACATTGTCGACGGTTTCGTCCGGGATGGCGTCACTGAGAAGGAAGCCTTTGCTTGGGAGTCGCAGGTGCGCTTCTACTGGGAACGGAAGCTCGACGACCTTCGCGTGCGCCAGTGCACGGGACAGTTTGTCTACGGGTACGAGTACATGGGCCTGTCGGGTCGTCTCGTCATCACAGGGCTCACCGACCGGTGCTACATGACCCTCACGACGGCCCTGGCCTTCCGGTTGGGCGGCGCTCCTGCGGGCCCCGCTGGCACAGGCAAGACAGAAACCGTCAAGGACCTCGCCAAGTGCCTTGCCTTGCAGTGCGTCGTCTTTAACTGCGGAGAAGGTCTCGACTACCAGGCCATGGGCAGCATCTTCTCTGGCCTCGTGCAGTGCGGTGCGTGGGGCTGCTTCGATGAGTTCAACCGCATCGAGGCCGAGGTCCTCTCCGTTGTGTCGTCGCAAATCCGGCAGATCCAAGAAGCTCTGCGGACGTGCGCCGAGGGCGAGCGCGCACGCTTCCAGTTCGAGGGCCGCGACATTGTCGCCGACCCGCGCACAGGCATCTTCATCACCATGAACCCCGGCTATGCGGGACGCACCGAGCTGCCGGACAACCTCAAGGCCTTGTTTCGGCCCGTCACTATGGTCGTCCCGGACAAGGAACAGATATGCGAAAATATGCTGCTGAGCGAGGGGTTCGACGGCGCCAAGGACCTGGCGCGCAAGATGACGGTGTTGTACAAGCTAAGCGAAGAGCAATTGAGCAAACAGCACCATTACGACTTTGGCCTTCGCGCCCTCAAGTCAGTCTTGGTGATGGCAGGCTCATTAAAGAGGGGCGCGCCAGGCGCCGCCGAGGGCCTGGTGTTGATGCGCGCCCTTCGCGATATGAACCTTCCCAAGTTCGTGCGGGACGACGTGTCACTCTTCTTGGGCCTTGTCGCGGACCTCTTCCCGGGACTCGACTGCCCTCGCGTCAGGTACGACGATCTTAACGGCGCCGCTGAGGCTGACTTGGCGCGCCGGGGCTTCGCCGTGCTCAAGTCCCCCGGAGCTCAGGTCGACAAGGTAGTGCAGCTCTACGAGACCCTGATGACGCGGCACACGGTCATGCTCGTGGGTGGCACGGGTGGCGGCAAATCTGTCGTCCTCTCGACCCTCCGCAACGCCCAGACGGCCCTCGGCAAGCGCACGACGCTGTCCATCCTCAACCCCAAGGCAGTCACGGTTGACGAGCTCTACGGCACGCTCGACCAGGACACGCGCGACTGGACCGACGGACTGCTGTCGTCCCTCTTCCGTGAGGCAAATCGACCGATCCTCGGCGGCAAGGACGAGGCGCGCTACATAGTCTTTGACGGTGACGTGGACGCTGTCTGGGTTGAAAATATGAACTCGGTAATGGACGACAACCGCCTGCTGACGCTGCCCAACTCGGAGCGCATCCGTCTGCAGAACCACTGCAAGCTCCTCTTCGAAGTAGGCGATTTGTCGCACGCGAGTCCCGCCACTGTGTCGCGGTGTGGCATGGTCTACGTTGATGCCCGTGACTTGGGGTGGAAGCCAGCCGTGCACAAGTGGCTGCGCGAGCACGAGGATGAGCGGGAGCGGGATGCGCTGGGGCCTCTGTTCGAAAAGTACGTGGCTCCGCTGGTGGCGTGGGTGCACGAGGGCAAAGACCCAGGTGGGATGACGGACGGTGGCACTGTGGCCGGAGGGCCCTCCACGACCAAGGCGGGCACCGCAACGGCCGACGCTGAGCTCGTCAAGCCGCCCAAGCTCGCGTGCCCCCTCACCCCAGTCCATATGATCACGCAGCTCGTCAATCTTCTCTCGGTCCTGCTGGGCACCGACGGACGTGCCACAAGCCGCGTCGACGGCAGCCACGACTCTGAGACGCTTGAGTCCATCTTCCAGTTTGCGTGTGTCTGGTCCCTCGGCGCCGTCCTCGTCGCCGACGGCGCTGGCCCGGCGGGAGACGATCGCGCTCGCTTCGACGACGTGCTCAAGCGCCTATCGGGATGCACGCTGAACGAGGGCGACCGCGTCGCGTCGGGGTCGCTGCCCGCCCGCAGTGTCTTCGACTACGTTTTCGACACAGACGCGCGCGAGTGGCGCACTTGGAAGTCGCAGGTGCCCACCTATGTGCCTCCCGCGTCGGGCCGCTTCTCCGAGATCGTCGTGCCCACAGCTGATACTGTGCGCACGGCGTGGCTGCTCGACGCCACTGTGTCAAGGGCGGGACGTGCTTGCCTCCTCGTTGGTGGGTCGGGCACTGCCAAGACGGTTTCCATCGAGGCCTACCTCGGCGGCTTGGACCGTGACGCGTGGAGCCGCCTCGATCTCGCCTTCTCCTCCCGAACGACGTCCCTCGCCGTCCAGACTGCGCTCGAGGAAGCGACCGAGCCCGTCACCCGCGACACCCGAGCCCCGCCCCGCGGTCGCCGCCTCGCCGCCTTCCTCGACGACCTCAACATGCCTCGCGTAGACACTTATGGCACGCAGCAGCCCATCGCGCTGCTCAAGCTCTTTGTCGAGCGCAGAGGCATGTATGGTCGTGGCGCCAAGGACCTCGGATGGCAGGGCTTCAAGGGCGTGCAGCTCGTCGCAGCCATGGCCCCGCCTGGCGGCGCCCGGTCGGCTGTAGACCCCCGCTTCGTCAAGGCTTTCTCCGTATTTGAGGTGCCCTTCCCGTCGGCTGACAACCTGCGCCGCATCTTCGCTTCTATTCTCGGAGCTCATGCTCCCCGGCTCGCGTTGGGCCTCGAGGACGATGACCCCCGCCGCGGCGCCCTCAATGCCGTTGTCGCTTCCTTGCCCTCGGCCACCCTTGCTCTCTACAAGGCAGTTATCGACGCCCTGCCCCCGACCCCGTCGCGCTTCCACTACATATTCAATCTTCGCGATCTCGGTAGAGTCTTCGAGGGCTTGCTGTTGTCCACGCCGGAGGCCGCCGGCACACCCGAGGGCCTCGCCCGCTTGTGGCGCCACGAGTGTCTGCGGGTATTCCACGATCGGTTGGTGTGCCAAGAGGACAAAGATGTGGTGCTGGGTCACGTTGAGAAGCTTGTCAAGAGCGACAAGGCCCTCGCCCCGCTGCGGGATGAGTGCCTTCGTGAGCCCAACTGCTGGGGCGACTTCCGGCCACTGTGCCCCCCGTCGAGCCTTGTCCGGACCGACGAAGCCGATAGAGCCAACAAGGGCGGCGCCGACGATGACGATGCCGCCGCTGCCTCGGCCCCGGCTCCGCCCCGCCTGTACGAGGATCTCGGGGACCTGGAAGGTCTCCGTCCCATCGTCGAGGCGCTGCAGCGGGCGCAGCTTGCTGACCTGGACAAACTTAAGCGCGATGCGGCCGACCCTGCCGTGCCCCCCGCCGAGCCCCGCGAGCCCCCTCCGCCGCCCGATAGGCGCGGCGCGCCCCACCGCGGCCTCGTCTTGTTCGATGACGCGTTGGAACACCTCGCTCGCCTCCACCGAGTCCTCCGCCTGCCCGGCGGCCACGCTCTCCTCGTCGGCGTCGGCGGCTCAGGCCGCCGGTCCCTCGCGCGCCTTGCCAGCCACATGGCTGGCCTTGGGTGGTTTGAGATTGAACTCACTCGCGGGTACGATGAAGCCGCCTTCCGTGACGACCTGCGGCGACTCATTACCAATGTCGGCGTTGAGGACCGACCCACGACTTTGTTTTTCGGCGACCAGCATGTGGTTGAAGAAGGCTTCCTTGAGCTCATCAACAACCTGCTCACGCACGCCACTGTTCCGGGACTGCTGGAGCAGGCCGACCGCGACGCCGCTGCCCAGGCCGTGCGGGACGAGGCCGAAGTCGAGGGCGCGCCGACGGCGCCCGAGGCGCTGTGGGCCCGCTTTGTCAAACGGTGCCGCCGCAACCTCCATGTTGTGCTGGCTATGTCGCCAGTCGGCGAGGTGCTGCGGCAGCGGTGCCTCGCCTTTCCCGGTCTCGTCAACTGCTGCGCCATCGATTGGTTCTCGGCTTGGCCCAAGCCCGCGTTGCGGTCGGTCGCGTCCGCCCTGCTCGGTGATGCCGAGGGCCTCTCGGAGGACGACCGGTCGAAGGTCGTCGAACACTGCGTCGTCGTCCACTCGTCCGTCCGTGACCACGCTGCCCGCTTCCTCGCTGAAGAGAAGCGTCCCGTCTACGTCACGCCGAAGAACTTCCTCGACTTTGTGTCGACCTACCGTTCCACTTTGGCGGAAGGGCTCAAGCAAAACAGCGACAAGGCCGACCGACTGGACGGTGGTCTGCAAAAGCTGATTCAGGCCGCAGCCGAGGTCAAGGACTTGCAAAAGAAATTGGCGGTCAAGTCTGTCGTGTTGGAGAAGAAGACGAAGGAGGTGGATGCGCTGATTGCCACTATCACGGCTAACAAGACGGAAGCCGAGGCGGCATCGAAAGCGGCGCGGGCGCGGCAGGAAGAGGTGGCGGGGATGTCGCAGCAGATCGCCGTGGACAAGGCGGCGGCTGAGGCGGCCCTGGATGAGGCGTTGCCGGCGCTCGAGGCTGCCACCGATGCTGTCAAGAACATCAACAACGATGACATTGTCCTTATCAAGAGCTACACCACCCCTCCGGCCTTGGTCCAGCTCGTCGTTGCCCAGGTCCTCATCATTAAGGGCTTTGGTGGCGGCAAGGACACGTCGTGGGGTGCATGCAAGCAGATGCTCCAACAATCCAACTTCAAGCAGTCGCTCGTCGACTTCAACCTTGCTTCGCTTAGCGACAAGTCCATTGGCCGCGTCGAGCGCACCTACCTCCGCCGGCCTGACATGCAGAACGACCGCGAGGTGCGCGACGCGTCCAAGGCGGCTTGGGGTTTGCTCCAGTGGGTCAAGGCGATGGCCAAGTACCATGCCGTGGCGAAAGACGTCGCCCCAAAAAAGGCGGCCGTGGCCAAGGCCACTGCGGAGCTGAATGCCGCTCGCAAAGAGCTGCGGGAGATGGAGGCGCGGCTCAAGGAGCTGGCGGCGCTGCTGGCCCAGCTGGATGCCGACCTGTCGAGCAAGCGGGCCGAGCAGGAAGAGCTGCAGGCCGAGTCGGACACGATGCGGCGTCGCTTGGTCGCGGCCGAGAAGCTTATTGACGGGCTCGGGTCTGAGCGCGCCCGCTGGTCGGAGGAACTTGCCGGGCTCGCCGAGCGCCGCGTGCGCCTCACGGGCGACTGCTTGCTCGCGGCATCCTTCCTCGCTTACGTGGGTCCCTTCACGCAGCCGTATCGCAAGAAGATGACGCAGGACGAGTGGCTGCCCGATGTGCTCGAGCGCGGGTTGCCCGTATCGCAGCCCTTCCGGGTGCACGAGCACCTATCGACCGAGGTCGAACGCACCCAGTGGATCTCCGAGGGACTGCCCCCGGACGAGCTCTCGGTCCAAAACGGCGCTCTGACCACGCGCGCCTCGCGCTTCCCTCTCTGCGTTGACCCCCAGCTCCAAGCCCTCGCCTGGATTCGGCGTCGAGAGGGCGTTGCGTTGGAGGGCCGCGTGCGCACGTTCTCTGACCCCGATTTCCTCAAGCAGCTCGAGCTCGCCTTGCAGTACGGGTATCCTTTCCTCTTCGAGGGCCTCGATGAGTATGTCGACCCCGTCATCGACCCCGTGCTAGAGAAGGCGTGGACGGTCCAGCCTGGCGGCCGCCGTTCCGTTCGGCTCGGGGACAAGGACGTCGACTGGGACCCTTCCTTCCGCCTCTACCTGTGCACGCGCCTGCCCAATCCGCACTACTCGCCAGAGGTGTCCGGCAAGACGAGCGTCATCAACTATAGCGTCACGCAGGACGGATTGACGGACCAGCTGTTATCTGCTGTCGTGCGGCATGAGCGTAGCGACCTCGAGGAGCGCCGCGAGCAGCTCGTGAGGGCGATGGCCGAGGGCCGGGACGAGCTCAGTGCGCTTGAGGACACGCTTCTGACCGAGCTCTACAAGGCCGAGGGCATGATCCTCGACAACGCCGAGCTCATCGAGACGCTGGCCCGGGCCAAGGAGCGCTCAACGGAAGTGGCAGAGCAGCTGACAGAAGCGAGTGCCGCGTCCCGGCAGATTGACGAGGTGCGTGTCCGGTACGAGCCCGCCGCCGTGCGCGGTGCCGTGCTCTTCTTTGCTACGTCGAGCCTCGCGGGCGTTAGCAACATGTATGAGCACTCGCTGGCGTCCTTCCTGGGCGTCTTCCGCGAGTCCCTCCGCAAGGCTCCGCGGGACCCTTCCCTGGACGTGCGGTTGGCGAGCGTCGTGGACCAGGTCACGCGCGACGCTTACGCTCACGTCACGTTGGGTCTGTTCCAGGCGCACCAGCTGGCCTTCTCGCTGCAACTCGCCCTGCGGCTGGACGCTGACCCGGCGTCGGCGCGGCGTGCTGGCCGGCTGGGTCTCGGGCCGGGCGAGCTTGACCTGTTCTTGCGTGGGTCCCGGTCCCTGGTCAAGAGTGACCGCAAGCCGCCGCACGCATGGGTCCCCGAGCGGGGATGGGAGGACCTCCTTGCTCTCGCTGCGATGACGACGCCCGGGCCCGCGGGCGCGGACGGGGCGCCTGGTAAGCCCGTCCTCCTCTTCGAGGGATTACCCGACGCCGTCGAGCGCGGAGGCGGCGAGGGCGGCGCGTGGCGGGTGTGGTGGGAGTCGACATCGCCCGAGACGGACGACCTGCCCCCGATCACGTCGGCCCCGCCCGGCTGGGCTCCGCCCGGCTCCTTCCATCGCTTACTAGTCCTCCGGTGCCTCCGCCCCGATCGCGTCTCGCCTGCCGCCGAGGCCTTCGTCGCCGCCCACCCCTCGCTCGGCGCTCATTACACGGCACCGCCCCCATACACCTTCCGGGAACTCCACGCCCGGTCTGCACCGCTCCGCGATGCCCGCGGCGAAATCACCGGCGGCCCCGTCCCCGTCGTCTTCGTCCTCTCGCCCGGCGCTGACCCGTCCTTTGATGTCGTCAAGCTCGGCGAGGAGATGGGGTACAAGGCCGGAGGGCGGCTCAAGACCCTCTCCTTGGGCCAGGGCATGGGTCCGCGGGCCCGCGAGGCCATCGCCTACGGCGCCCAGCGTGGCCTGTGGGTGCTCCTCCAGAATTGTCACTTGCTGCCCGGATGGCTCCGCGAGCTTGACGTTGTCCTCGACGGCCTTGCCAAGCCCCACGAATCCTTCCGTCTGTGGCTCACCACGGAGCCCACGCCGCGGTTCCCCCTCGGCGTGCTTCAGCGGTCCCTCAAGGTCGTCTCAGAACCTCCCGCTGGCCTCCGGCCCAACCTTGCCGCGACGTACGCCAAGGTCGACGATGCCGAATTGAATGAGGCGTGCCCCCACCCCGTCTACCCCCGTCTCGTCTATGTCCTTGCCTTCTTCCACGCCGTGGTCCAAGAGAGGCGCAAGTACGGCAAGCTCGGGTGGAACGTGCCGTACGATTTCAACGAGACGGATTTCCGCATCTCGTGCTCCCTCCTGTCGACCTATCTCGCCAAAGAAGCGCCGAAGGTGTCTTCCGACGCCCCGCCGGGCGCCCGTGCCGCTGCGGCGGCCGCGGCGCTCAAGGCGCCTGTGCCTTGGGGCACGTTGAGGTACCTCATCGGCGAGGCGATGTACGGAGGTCGCGTCAGTGATTCGTTCGACCGGAGGGTGCTCAGAACGTACCTCGAGGAATATCTGGGGGACTTTTTGCTGGACCCGCATCGGCCGTTTCGGTTCTTCGATCCGCGCGCGGCAAGCGCGGCGGTGCCGACGGCGCGCAGCGGCGGCCGCGGTGGCGGGGCCGACGCCTCGGCCGCCGCCCTCCAACAGGAGCGTCCCTCGGCCGCCGAGTCCGAGGTCCAACCGGCTGACCCGGCCCTCGCGCTGCGGCCGGGCCAGCCTGCGCCCGTGGGGACACCCACACCCGGCGGCGTCTGGGGTGTTCCGCTGTCGGGCCCGCGGGACCTCTACCTTGCGGCCGTCGACGCGTTGCCGGGGCACGCCGGACCGGGGGTCTTCGGCCTCCACGAGAACGCCGATCTATCCTACTACACCAGCCGCGCCACAGGCCTGTGGCGGGACCTGCTGGCCATGGAAGGAGGTGGGTCGGGCGGCGGAGGAGGCGGCGGCGGCGCGGGCGCCGGCGAGCGCGAGCGCGCCGTCGCGACGACGGCCCGCGACATCTCTGCGCGGGTGCGCGAGTGGGGAACGTTCGACTTGGCGGCCGCCCGGCGCCAGCTCGTCACTGCCCCGGCGCCCGCGGTCGCCGCCGCGGCCCTCGCCCAGCAGGCGGCCGCCCGCGCTGCCCGCGCCGCCACTCGTGCTGCCCGCGGCGGTCGAGGCGCCTCGGCCGGTGCCGATCAGGCCGACGCCGATGCCGACGCCAGCGACTCTGCCGCCGCCGAGGCGCCCAGCGCCCCGAGCCCCACTCAGGTTGTGCTCCTGCAGGAGCTGGCGCGGTGGAACAAGGTCGTCGACGCGATGGCGAGTGAGTGGGCCCTCTCCCTGCCTCTATCTCTCTCTTTCGGTCATCTCCGTCTTTTCTCTCTTCTCCCTCTCCCTCCATCGCTCCCCCCCCCCCCCCCCCCCCCCCCCCCCCCCCCCCCCCGCCCCCGCCATTGCTCCTTCTACCAGGCCCACACCCTCGCCGAGCTCGACAAGGCGCTGGCGGGCGAGGTGGGCTTTTCTGCCCCGCTCGAGGCCCTCGCCGCGTCCCTGTACGCCGGCGCCCTCCCCGACGCGTGGGCCCGGGTCAACCCGCCCACGGGCAAGCCCCTGGCTCCCTGGCTCACCTGGCTGGCCCGCCGGCGCGACCAGCTGTCGGCGTGGCTCGCGCGCGGTGAGCCCAAGGTCATGTGGCTGGCGGGGCTCCACGCCCCCGAGACCTACCTCGCCGCGCTGGTGCAGACGGCGTGCCGCGACCGCGGGTGGCCGCTGGACCGCAGCGCGCTGGTGACGCGCGTGACCAAGCACCGGAGCGCCGCGGAGGTGGCGCAGAAGCCGCGGCACGGGTGCCTCGTCGAGGGGCTCTTCCTGGAGGGCGCGTCGTGGGACCCCCGCGGCGGCAAGGACGGCGCGGGCTGCCTCGTCGCGCAGCGGCCGCGCCAGCTCCACGAGGAGCTGCCCCTGCTCGAGGTCGTCCCCACGGAGCGGTCTCGGCTCCGCACCGCCGGGTCCTTCCTCGCCCCCGTTTACGCCACGCCCGCGCGCCGCGACGCCATGGGCCGCGGCCTCGTCTTTGAGGCGTCGCTGTCGTCGGACGCCCACCCAAGCCACTGGGTGCTGCAGGGCTGCGCTCTGGTGATGAACACGGCCGACTAGACGTGGAGTAGACAGAGAGAGAGAGAGAGAGAGAGAGACCGAGAGCGAGAGAGAGAGAGAGAGAGAGGAGAGAGGCAGAGAGAGGGAGAGGGTGGAGCGGATCCGGACGTCC
>Ga0181573_10002432_pt1 | contig 17259 bp, 12 predicted proteins | sample 101ome_25_FD_148643 | JGI IMG/M metagenome (GOLD analysis project Ga0181573, IMG submission 148643) | Coastal salt marsh microbial communities from the Groves Creek Marsh, Skidaway Island, Georgia - 101409BT metaG (spades assembly) | ecosystem: Environmental > Aquatic > Marine > Intertidal zone... | reverse complement strand
ACGACGGCAGGCTCTTCAACGGGGGCGGCGCGCCCGCGCCGATCGAGCCGCGCCACAGGCTCGTCGGCGTCAGGAAGTCGGTCACCGTCAGCCAATAGTCGTCTCCCTCCTCGTCGTCGACGGGCGCCGCCGCGACGGTGCCGAGCGGCGGGAGGCCCGGCAGCGGCTCGAGCGACCAGCCCGCCGGGCTGGGCGTGGCGGCGTAGACCACGTTGCGCACGTTGTCGAGCACGTTGACCAGCAGCTTGCTGCGGGTGCCCGACCAGCCGCTCAGCGACGCGCGCTCGGTGGGCGTGAACAGCGCGTGCAGCTCGCGTCGGCCGGCGAGGTAGTCGTCAAACCGGGTGACCAGCAGCGAGCCCGCCGGGTGGCGCTGCCCTCCGACCTGCCAGTCCTCGCGCAGCTCGAACAACAGCCACTCGCGGTGCGCGGTCGCGTTCGCGCTGGCCTGCTTCTCGATCGGCACCAGCGCGCCGTCGACGAAGACGGCCAGCTCGTTGGTGTAGAACGTGACCCCGCGGTAGACGAACTCGCGCTCGTAGCCGGGCGTCCGGTCGGTGAAGCCGGCGACGTAGACGTCGTCGCAGCGCCCCTCCGCGACGATCTCGGCGGCCGCGAGCGGCGCGCCGCGTCGCCAGCGCTTGACGACCCGCGGATAGCCCGAGTCGGTCATCGAGCCTGGGCCGAAGTCTGTGCCGACGTAGACCGTGTCCTGGTCGATCCACGCGACCGAGGACTTGGCCTCGGGGAGCTCGAACCCGCCCTCGACGAACGCCTTGGCGACGGGGTCGAACTCGCGGACGACGGCCGCGTCGGCGCCGCCGCGCGACAGGCTCAGCAGGCAGCGCGACCGATCGGGCAACAGCCAGGTCGAGCCCTTCCAGACCCAGTTCTCACCTTCGGCTTCGCCGAGCGCGTCGAGGTCGAGCACGACCTCCCACTCGGGCTCCTCCTCGAGGTAGGACTCCCAGCTCGTCCGACGCCACAGGCCGCGCGGGTTGTCGGCGTCCTGCCAGAAGTTGTAGTAGTGCGGTCCGCGCTTGGCGACGTAGGCGACGCGCTCGTTCGAGTCGAGGATCGACAGCAGCCGCTCCTGCAGCGCGTCGAAGCCGGCCGCGGCCGTCAGCGCACGGGTGCTCTCCGCGTTGCGGGCGCGGACCCAGTCGAGCGCCGCGTCGCCGTCGATGTCTTCGAGCCAGAGGAAGGGGTCGTGCGGGGCGGGGTCGGACATCGTGCGCGCTCGGGCGTCGGGCAGCGGGTGCTGCGGAGCCCGCGCGCAGCTCGCAGAGGTGGGATCCGCCAGGCACCCCGGGCACAAGGAACGGCAAGCGTTGGCTGCTTCCTTCCGGACCTGACCAGGTGCACCGACTGCCCCTTTGCTCGGGACCCGGCAGACCCCACCTCCGCGAGCCGCGCGGAGAAAAACTGGCGGAGAGGGGGGGATTCGAACCCCCGACAGCCTTTTGGGCTGTACCCGCTTTCCAGGCGAGCTCCTTAAACCACTCGGTCACCCCTCCGCACGGTCCTGTCCGACGGCCCTGAGGGGCTCCCGGACGGGAAAAGGGGACGGCAGAAGCTAGCTGTCGACGCAGCCGCAGGCAAGGTCGCCAAGATCTTTCACGCCGCCGTCGGTTTCGGCATGCTGAGGCGATGGCGGCAGCGGGCAACGACAGCGGAGCGACGGAGCAGCGCGGCGCCTACCAGGTGGTCGCGCGCCGCTTCCGACCACAGACCTTCGAAGAGCTCGTCGGCCAGGAGGAGGTGCTGCAGTCGCTCCGGCGCGCCCTCGAGCAGGGCCGGGTGCCGCACGCGTTCTTGTTCACAGGCAGCCGCGGCGTGGGCAAGACCACCTCGGCGCGCATCCTGGCGAGGTGCCTCAACTGTGAGCAGGGGCCCACGCCGACGCCTTGCGGCGCGTGCGATCCCTGCCGCTCGATCCTCGACGGCAGCAACCCCGACGTGATCGAGATGGACGCCGCGTCCAACAACGGCGTCGACGAAGTCCGGAGGCTCCGCGAGAGCGTCGCGTTCGCGACGATGCAGTCGCGCTATCGCGTCGTGATCCTCGACGAGGCCCACATGCTCTCGAAGAACGCCTGGAACGCGTTCCTCAAGACGCTGGAGGAGCCGCCGCCGGGAGTGGTCTTCGTCATGGCGACGACCGAGCTCCACAAGGTGCCGGAGACGATCGTCTCGCGCTGTCAGGTCCTGTCGTTCCGTCGCGTCGGCGAGCCCGACCTCGTCAAGCGGCTGCGGATGATCGCGGAGAAGGAGCAGGTCGCGCTCCCAGACGACGTGCTCGAGGAGATCGCGATGGCCGTCCGGGGCGGCGTGCGCGACGCCGAGACCGCGCTGGAGCGGATCCTGCCGCTCGCGCGCGAGCAGGGCGCGGCGTTCGACCTGGAGGCCTACCGCACGCTGACCGCTCGGATCGGGCTCGACGCGGTGGCCGAGGTGGTCCAGGCGCTGCTCGCCGGCGACGCCAAGCAGGGCCTGGAGTTCGCGCGGGCCATGCAGGAGCAGGGGCGCGACGAGCGCGAGGCGCTCGGCGAGATCACGGCGATGCTGCGCAGCCTCCTGCTGATGAAGGTCGACGGCCCCGACACGGTCCTCGTGCCGCTCTCCGGCGCGCTCCGGGAGCGCGTGCAGGCGCTCGCCGCCGACGTCGACACCGCGCGCCTCGACGCGATGATCGGCGCGGCCATCCTCGGCCGCGAGCGGCTGCGTCGCCTCGACGACCGGGGCGTGGTGTTCGAGATCGCGCTGGTCAGGATGGCGCAGGCAGGCGCGCTTCCGACGCTCTCCGATCTGATCGCGGAGGTCCGCGCAGGAGGGGGAGGGGCCCTCGCGGCGGCCGCGCCGGCGTCGGCGGCCGCCGTGAGACCTCAGCAGACGCCCGCGAGCGCGCCTCAGGCTGCTCCGACGAGCGCGCCTCAGCGGCCGTTGACGCCGGCGGCGGACGCCAACGAGCTCAAGGCGCGCGCGCTCGCGCGCCTCAGCGACCGCAAGCTGCTGCAGGCGACGCTCGAGCTGTGCAGCTTCCAGGGGCCCGGTCCGGACGGCCGCGTGGTCGTCACGCTCGAGACCGAGCGCAAGATGTACATCGACCGGATCCAGTCGCCGGTCGTCGACCAGGAGCTGCGCCAGGTCGTCCAGGAGGTCGCGGCCCGCGAGGTGAGCGTCGAGCTGCGGGTCGCCGCGGCGGGGAGCGGCGTCGGCGCGACGCCGGCGACCGCGCCGGCCCGCGACAAGCCGCGCGAGGACCCGGCGCCCGGCCCGAAGGCCACCAAGCTGATGAAGAAGTTCGGCGGCCGCGTCGTGCAGGTGAACCCGAAGGACCGCGTGCAGCGCGGCGCGGCGCCTGCCTCCGACGCCGCGTCGGCGGAGCCGGACTACGGCGGCGAGATGCTCGATCCCGGCGTGCCGCCGGACCTCGACTAGCTCACGCGCGCAGGCGGCGGGGAGCCGCCGCGCGCCGTTCGCGCCCGTCGATCAGGCGCCGAACGAGACGTGTCCGAACTCGGACACGCTCTTGGCGACCTGCGAGTTCTCGGACCAGTCGCCGGTCCAGCCGCTCTGCTGCATCTCTTCGAGCTCTTCCTGCCACCACCAGCGGTCGCAGAACGCAGGCTTGAGGTCGTCGAGCCAGCGGGCGGTCTCGTCATACTTGGCGAAGAAGACGCGGTTCGCCCACTCGGGGTTGCGCCCTTGGATGAACTTCAGCGCGAAGACCTTCTGGCCCTGGACCTCTGCGATGCCGTCGACGAGCACCTTGCCCGGCGTGCACGACATCGACGGACCGCGCACGGTCCGCTCGAGGCCGGAGACGCGTTGGTAGGCCTCGGTGAAGATCTCGAAGGCCCGGTGCAGCGGCACCTCGAAGTAGCGCCGCGGCCCCGTGTCGCGCTCGACGAACATGTAGTAGGGCACCGCGCCGAGCGTGACCTCGCGCTTCCACATGTTGGCCCAGACCTCGGGGTCGTCATTGACGTGACGGATCAGCGGAGCCTGACAGCGGACGACCGCGCCGGCGCTGCGCACGCGTTCGATGGCCGCCTGGCTCATCGGGGTGTCGAGCTCGGCGGTGTGGCTGTAGTGCGACATCACCGAGAGGTTGCGGCCCGCGGTGTGGACCTCGTCGAACAGCCGGATCAGGTCGTCGGCGTCGTCGTCGGTGACGAACCGCGCGGGCCAGTAGGCCATCGCCTTGGTGCCGATGCGGATGCTGACGATGTGGTCGAGCTCGGCCTCGAGCAGCGGCTCGACATAGCGGCGGAAGACCTTGGTCTTCATGACCATCGGGTCGCCGCCCGTGAACAGCACGCTGTTCACCTCAGGGTGCTGCTTCAGGTAGTCGACCATGCGGTCGGCCTCCTTGGCGGCGAACTTCATGTCGTCGAGCCCGACGAACTGGGGCCACCGGAAGCAGTAGGTGCAGTAGCTGTGGCAGACCTGACCCGCGGACGGGAAGAACAGCACCGTCTCGCGGTACTTGTGCTGCATGCCGGCGACCTCGATGCCCTCGAGCTTCGGCACGTTCATCGATTTCTGGCCGGCCGGGTGCGGATTGAGCCCCAGCTGGATCCGGCGCGCCTCGGCCCTGATCTCGTCGCGGCTCGCGTCCTTGCGGAGGAGCGCGATCATCGCGTCCAGCTGGCCGTCGGCGAGCATGCCGGGCTGCGGGAACGTCAGCTGGAACATCGGGTCGTCCGGGACCCGGTCCCAGTCGATCAACTCCTCGAGCACGTAGTTGTTGACCCGGAACGGCAGGACGTTCGCGACCGCGCGCATCGCCAGGACCTGGTCGGCGCTGAACCGCGACAGCTGGGGGATCTTCTCGAGGTTCTTCTCGGTGTAGACCGTGAAGGGGCGGGGGGAGACTTCGATTTTCTTCGGCATGAGGGGTCGGGTGGTGCGGTCTCCCACTGCTTTACGATGCAGCGAAACGTTGGGTGCTGGGGGAGTTCGGACCAGTCGCGGAGCCGCGTCGACGTCTCCGGGCCCGAACGTGGGCCGAACAGCCTAGCGAATGCCGGCGGTCATGCCCACCCCAAGGGGGGTTCGTCTCGCCGCAGCATCCGGATGAGCGCGGCGGCTGTTCGCGTTTCCCCTTTGTTCGCGGCATCATGCGCGCGGAGGTCTCAGGATGGCAGCTGGATTCGGTGACATGCAGAGCCTGCTCAAGCAGGCGCAGGACATGCAGCGTCGCATGCAGGAGACGCAGCGCGCGCTCGCGGAGCGAGTGCTCGAGGGCACGGCTGGCGGCGGCGTCGTCACGGCGCGCGTCAACGGCAACCAAGAGCTGCAGTCGGTCCAGATCGACAAGGCAGCCGTCGATCCCGACGACGTCGCGACGCTGGAGGACCTGGTCACGGTGGCGGTGCGGCAGGCGCTCTCGCTGGCCAAGCAGCTGCGCGAAGAGGAGACCGCCAAGATCACGGGCGGGATGAATCTGCCGGGCATGGGCTTCTGAGGCAAGAGGGGCCGCGGCGCGCCGGGTCGTCCTGCAATGCAGGCGTCCTGGGTCCCACGCTGCGGCCGCCCGCAAGCGCTGCATATGGCTGGACGCGACCGCACCATCGAGAACCTGATCGAACGGCTGAACCGCTTGCCGGGCGTCGGCCCGAAGACGGCCGAGCGGCTGGCGTTCCACCTGCTCCGAGTCGAACAGCAAGAGGCGCTCGAATTGGCTCAGGCGATCGAGGCGGTCCGGGCCGCGGTGCAGAGCTGCAGCGTGTGCTTCCAGCTCGACGCGAGCGACCCGTGCAGCGTCTGCAGCGACGAGGCGCGCGAGCGCGACATGCTGCTGGTGGTCGAGGACCCGCGCGAGGTCGCGCGGTTCGAAGAGGTGGGCTACCGCGGCGTCTACCACGTCCTGCAGGGCCGCCTCTCGCAGGTCGAGGGCATCAAGCTCGAGGACCTGACCATCCGGCCGCTGCTGCGCCGCGTCGAGGAGGGCGCCTTCCGCGAGGTCTGTCTGGCGACCAACCCGGACCTCGAGGGCGAGGGCACCGCGCAGGTCCTCGCCGAGAAGCTGCAGCGCAGCGGCGCTTCGCTGACGCGGCTCGCGCGCGGCCTGCCCGCGGGCTCGTCGATCGCCCAGGTCAGCTCGTCGATCCTGTCGGACGCGATCGAGGGGCGGCGGCCGCTCTCGTGACGGCGACGCGATGAGCCGACGCGAGCCGCTGCCGATCGACGCGTCGCTCCCCGCCGTGCTCGCGGCCCTCGCGCGACGCCGGACCGCGCTGCTGATGGCGCCGCCGGGATCGGGCAAGACCACCCGCGTCCCCCCCGCGCTGCTCGACGCGGTGCCGGCGGCGGCGCAGGTCGTGGTGCTCGAGCCGCGCCGCCTCGCCGCCCGCGCGGCCGCGCAGCGCGTCGCCGACGAGCTCGGCTGCGCGCTGGGCGGCCTCGTCGGCTACCAGGTCCGCGGCGACGCGAAGGTCAGCGACGAGACGCGCCTTCGCTTCGTCACCGAGGGCGTGCTCGTGCGGCAGCTGGTGCAGGACCCGTTTCTTGAAGGGGTCGCCGCGGTCTGTCTGGACGAGTTCCACGAGCGGCACCTCGAAGGCGACCTGGCGCTGGCGATGCTGCAGGAGACCCGCGCGACGGTGCGCGAGGACCTGCTGGTCTGCGTCATGTCGGCGACGCTCGACCCTGCGCCGCTGCAGGCGTTCCTGCCTGGCGCGGAGGTGGTGCAGGCCGACGGGCGCCTCCACCCCGTCGAGGTCGTGCACGTCGCGCGCGGCGCCGGCGCGGAGCTCGAGGTCCAGGTGCGTGGCGGCGTCGAGCAGGCGCTGGACGAGACGTCGGGAGACGTGCTCGTGTTCTTGCCGGGCGTCGGCGAGATCGCGCGGTGCCAGCGCGCGCTGCAGGCCCTCGCCGGTCGCCGCGCGGTCGAGGTGCTGCCGCTGCACGGCAGGCTCGACCTGCGCGCGCAGAGCCGCGCGATCCGGCCGCTCGGCGCGCGCAAGGTCGTGCTCTCGACCAACGTCGCGGAGAGCTCGCTGACGATCCAAGGAGTGACGGCGGTCGTCGACTCCGGGCTCGCGCGCGAGCTGCGCTTCGACCGCGGCCGCGGGGTCGACGTCTTGGAGCTCGGGCGCATCAGCCTCGCCTCGGCGACGCAGCGCGCCGGCCGCGCCGGCAGGACCGGTCCCGGTCGCTGCTACCGGCTCTGGTCTGCCGCCGAAGAGCGCGGCATGCGCGCCCACGCCCTGCCGGACGTGCAGCGCGTGGACCTCTGTGGCCCGGCGCTCTCGGTGCGCGCGTTCGCCGGCCGCGACCCGGCCGCGTTCGGCTGGTTCGAGGCGCCGCCGGCCGACGCGCTGGAGCGCGCGGACCAGCTCCTCGTGCTGCTGGGCGCGATCCGCGCCGAGGACGGCAGGCTCACGCCGCGCGGGCGGGAGCTGCTCGCGCTGCCGCTGCATCCGCGGCTGGGTGCCGTCGTGCTCGCGGGTCGCGAGCTCGGCTGCGCGGTCGCCGCGGCGACCGCCGCGGCGCTCTTGAGCGACGTCGAAGCGCTCGGCCGCGACGGCGACGGCGCCGATCTCCACGCCGCCGTCGAGGCGTTCCTGGCGGCGGAGGAGCGAGGCTATCCCGAGCACCTCTGTCGTGCGTTCGGATCGTCGCCGGGCCCCGCCCGCGCCGTGCGGCAGACGCGAGACCGGCTGCTCCGTCGCGGCGCGCGCGACGGCGGCCGCGCGCGGGAGACCGCCGACCTCAACCGCTGCCTGCTGCGTGGTTTTCCGGACCGGGTGGTGCGCCGCACGCCTGGCGCAGCCCTCGACGTGCGCACCGGCACGATGGTCGGCGGTCGCGGCGTCACGCTGCCCAAGGTCTGCGACGGCGAAGAGCTGCTGCTGGCGCTGCGCCTGCACGAGGCGGGCCGGCAGCAGCGCTCGCAGGCGAACCTGGTCGCCGCGCTCTCGATCGAGGACCTGGAGCAGGCGGGCGACGGCGGCATGCACGACCTCGTCGTCGCCGAGCTCGATGAGGCGCAGGGGCGCGTGTTCGCCGTCCGGCAGCGACGCTACCGCGACCTGCCGCTGCGCTCCGCGCGCGGCGGGGAGCCCCCACGCGAGGAAGCCCTGACGTTGCTGGCGCCGGTGCTCGCGCGGGACCCGTGGCGCTGGCTCGGAGAGCAGAAGGAGCTCCGGCGGTTCCTGGGGCGCATGTCCTGGTTGGCTGAGCGCGCCCCCGACCTCGACCTGCCGCGTTTCGACGCGGCCGACGTCGCGCGCGCCGCGCTGGACCTCCTGGCTGGCACGGACCTCCGGCAGCTCCGCGACGCCAAGCTCAAGGACTTGCTGCTCCATCAGCTGACTCCGCAGCAGCAGCGCACGCTGAAGGCGGCCGCGCCCGATCGTATCGAGCTGCCGACCGGCCGCGCAGCCGTGGTCGACTACACCGCAGAGGCCGGGCCGACGGTCGCGGCCCGCGTGCAGGAGTTCTTCGGTCTGCCTGAGGTCGCGCGGCTCGCAGGCGGGCGCGTGCCGGTGGTGCTCCAGCTGCTGGCGCCCAACCAGCGCCCGGTGCAGGTGACGACCGACCTCGCCAGCTTCTGGGCGAACGTCTATCCGAAGGTTCGCAGCGAGCTGAGCCGCCGCTACCCGCGGCACAGCTGGCCCGAGGACCCGCTCGCCGCCCGCCCTGAGTCGCGGCCGCGGCCGCGGCGGCGGCGCTGAGCGCGCCGGGCGCGCGTGGCGCGCCCTGAGCAGCGTGCTAGCATGGCGCGCGCCGCCATGGATCCACGACCTCGACTGACGATCGCGTCCCGCGCCGCTCTCGTCGGGGTCCTGGCCTGCGTCGCCGGCTACCAGCACTGGCAGCTGCCGCGGCGGATCGTCGCCAACGCGCCGGACGTCGTGCGCGGCCTCACGCTCGACGACGACGAGCGGCTGCGGCGTGCGATGGGCGACCGGGCCGAGACGCTACGCGCCCTCCGGGAGCGGGCGAAGCCGGGCCAGGTGCTGCTGACGTCGCGCCTCGCGGGAGACGTGAGCGCGCTGTCGGCGCAGCAGCTGGAGGAGCTGATGGCGCAGAACGGCCAGCTGGGCGAGTTCTCGGCGCTGCTCTACCCGCGGCCGTGGCTGGTGCAGACCGAGAACGTGCTCGGGAACCTGCCGCTGCTGCTCGCGCAGGGCCGCGACGTGGCGCTGTGCGTCTTCGACTGGCAGCCGAGCCCCGCCGGCCTCCCGGGGTGGTCGCGGACCGACCGGGGGCCGGGGTTCGAGCTCTGGGGGTTCGAGCCGCCGCGATGAGCGCCTGGGCCGGACTCTCGCTCACGCTCCTGGGCAGCGTGCTCGCGCCGCTGCTCGTCGGCGCCGCGCTGCTGCGCTGGCTCGGGCTGCCGCGGGACGCGGACTGGCGGCTCCGCTGCGGCGCGGCCTACGTCGTCGGGCAGCTCGCGGTCGCCGCGCTGACCGCGTCGTGGCTCGGCTGCGGGCGGCCCGGTTCGATCTGGTGGTGGCTGTTCGCCGCCGCGGCGGTGGCCGCGTGGCGCCTGCGCGCCGACGGCGCGTCACGTGCCCCAGGCGCCGCGGGCGCAGCTTCGTCTCCGCCGCTGCCGCGCCGGTCGTCGGCCGTCGACTGGGGGCTGATCCTCGGCGTCGAGGTGTTCTTGTTCGACGCGCTCGCGAGCCGCGTCTACCCCGTGCGGCGCTCGGACGAGGCCGACATCTGGGCGGCCAAGGCGAAGGTGCTGTTCGCAGCGCCCGGCGGCGAGGTGGCCGAGGGCCTCCACCACTTCGCGATTACCGGCTTCTACCCGTCCTGGAACCCGCTGATCCAGGCGCTGGTCTACGGCTGTCGCGGCGAGATCGTCCACTTCGACAACCGCCTCCCGATCCAGCTGTTCGGGGTCGCGATGCTGTTGATCCTGGCCTCGGCGCTGCGCCGACGGACCCATCCGTGGCTCGGCGCGCTGGTGCTGGCGGCCCTCGTCGGCCCGCTGATGCGGGCGCTCGTCGCGGTGATGTTCTCCGACCTGATGCTGGCCTGCACGGCGGCCCTGGCCGCCGAGTCGCTGCTGCGCTGGCGAGAGCGGGGCGAGCGCGCGTGGTGGCGGCTGGCGTGCGTCGCGATGGCGGGCATGCTCGCCAGCAAGAACGAAGGCGAGCTGCTCGTGCCGTGCCTGCTCGCGGCGGCGATCGCGTCGCGCTTCTTCGGACGGCCGCAGGCGCTTGCGGCGGCATCCCCGCGAGACACGCGCTGGCCTCTCTGGCTGCTGCTGCCCGTCGCCGCCGTGCTCGCGCGGCGCGGCTTCAACGCCTACTACGACCTCGGCAGCTACCTCGAGGGCGAGGCCAGCCGCGGGGTCGTCGCGCGCTTCGTCGACGGGGTCTCCCAGAACGGCGCAGAGGTGCTCGCGTTCTTCGGCGAGATGTCCCTCGACCCGTCGCAGCACGGCCTGCTGGTGCTGCTGTTCCCGCTGGCGTTCGCGGTCTGCATGATCCAGCGCGGCCCTCGCGCGGCGCTGGGCTCGCCCGTCGGCTTGCTGTTCCTGGCCTGGGCCGCCGCCATGGCCGGCTATCTGCTGGTGTTCATCGGGACCAACAGCTGGCAGCTGCACGTCGCAGCGCCCCGGGTCGTGACGCAGGTGCTGCCGTGGGCCGCGGTCGGCTGCTGCGCGGCCGTTTGGCCGGCCAGAGACGCCGAGGCCCCCTAGCGCCGTCGGCTGCGCGCGACCTGCCGGTGCCACCGGCGGTCCACGCGACTGCTGCTTTCTTGGACAGTCCGCCCGCTCTGCTCAAGATCGCGCCGGATGCGGTCGAAACCACTCATGGAGCGGATCCATGAGCCTCGACCTCAACCTCGGACAACGCCAGGAACAGCGCATGGCGCTGCTGCCGCAGATGCTGCAGTCCATCGAGGTCCTGCAGCTCGCGACGGCGGACCTCGTCGCGTTCGTCGACGCCGAGCTGCAGCAGAACGAGACGCTGGAGGTCGAGCAGCGGGAGGTCGAAGCGCCGGAACCCCAGGAGCGGCCCGCCCCCGAGCGCGAAGAGCCCAGCTTCGAGGAGCTGCGCCGGGCGCCGAGCGACGGCGAAGACAAGAAGCTCGGCTTCCTCAACAGCGTCGCCGACTCGTCGGTCCGCGCCGTCGACAGGGTGCGCGAGCAGCTGGTCTTCCGCGGCGCGCCGCCGCTGCTGATCGAGGTGGTGGAGCTGCTGGTCGAGCGGCTCGACGAGCGCGGGCTGCTGCCGCAGACCGATCCGGAGCTCGCCCTCGAGCTCGGCCTGGACGAGCCGCTCGTCGCAGACGCGAGGGCGGCGCTGATGCAGCTGGAGCCACGCGGGCTGGGCGCGCGCGACGCCGTCGCGGCGATGCTCGCGCAGGCAGCGGGCGATCCGGACCTGCCGTTGATCGAGGCGATGCTGCGCGAGCACCTCGCGGAGCTGTCGCGCAACAAGCTCCCCGCCGTGGCGCGCGCGCTGGCGCTCAGCCTCGAGGAGCTGCAGGCGTTGCTCGAGCGCGTCCGGACGCTCAACCCGCGCCCGGGGGCGGAGTTCGTCCAGGACGCCGAGCTCCCGGTGCAGCCGGACGCGTTCGCCTGGGTGCAGGACGGCGCCGTCCGGGTCGCGCTGGACGACGAGGCGCTCCCCGACCTCCACGTCAACCGCGACTACGCAGCGCTCGCGGGCGACCGTCGGACCGACCGCGAGGTGCGCGACTACCTGCGCCCCAAGCTCCGCTCGGCGCGCGACCTGATCGACGCCATCCAGCAGCGCAAGGCGACGCTGTCGCGGGTCGTCGCCGCGACGATGGAGCGGCAGCGCGCGTTCCTGCAGAAGGGCCGCGCGGCGATCCGCCCGCTGCGCATGAGCGAGATCGCCGAGGAGCTCGCGCTGCACACGTCGACCGTCAGCCGGACGATCGCGGGCAAGCACGTGCAGACCGACCGCGGCGTGTTCGCGCTCCGCGAGTTCTTCGACGGCGGCCGCATCGACGCCGCGCCCGCCGAAGGTCAGGGGCGCATGGGCGTCGCCGAGCAGCTGCGTGAGCTGGTCGAGGCCGAGGACAAGCGCCAGCCGCTCTCCGACGACGACCTGGTCGCCGGGCTGCGCGCCCGCGGCGTGCAGGTCGCGCGCCGGACGGTCGCGAAGTACCGCAAGGAGCTCGACATCCCGTCCAGCTACCAGCGCCGCAAGTTCACCGGCTGACCATGACGAGCTACGACCCATACTCCTACGGCTCCGTGCCGCTCGCGGCCGAGCCCGCGCCCTGCGAACCCTCGCTGGCGGCCCACGATTCCGCGGCCGAGGCGTGCGCGGTCGACGAGGAGGCGCCCTGCGCCCCGGAGCCAACCGCCATGACGGCCCCGACCGCCACGCAAGCGCTCGCTTCGCCCGCGGCAGCGCGGCCGGAGGTACCGGCAGCGGTCCGAAAGGCGGCCAGGATGCGCGCGGTCGCGCCGCCGCGCCGTTCGCCGTCGCTGCTGTGGATCGCTGCGCCGCTGGTGACGCTCGGCTGCGGCGGTGCGGTCTCCTGGTGGCTGTGGGACGGACAGCACAACCCCGTGCTCGGCGGAATCGCCGGAGCCGCGACGCTGGTCGCCTCGCTGTTCGCCGGGCTGCTTCTGCGTCGTTGAGCGACTATCGTCGGCGCCGTTGCCGACTCTCCTGCTGACGATCGCCTACGACGGCACCCGCTTCCACGGCTGGCAGCGCCAGCCAGGCGTGCGGACGGTGCAGGAGGAGCTGGAGAAGGCGTGCGCGGCGATCGACCTGCCCGATACGCACGTCGAGGGGGCCGGTCGGACCGACACCGGCGTGCACGCGTTTGGTCAGTGCGCCCACATCCGCATCGACCGCGCGTTCCCGCCGCCCAAGCTGCAGCTCGCGCTCAACTCCAACCTGCCGGAGGACGTGTCGGTGCGCCGGGTCGTCGAGGCGCCCGACGGCTTCCACGCGCGCTTCTTCGCGGGCGGCAAGCGCTACCTCTACCGCGTCGTCTGCAGCCCGGTGAAGCCGGCGGTCGGCCGGCCCTACTTTCACTGGAGCCGCCGCGCTGTCGACCTCGACGCGATGCGGCGAGCGATGCAGTGTCTGCGCGGCGAGCACGACTTCGCGTCGTTCGCGACCAACCCGGGCTACGCGCGCTCGCGCGGCACCGTGCGTACGCTGCATCACCTCCACCTCGTGCGCCGGCGTGACGGCTTCGACTTCGTCGTCCAGGGTTCGGGATTTCTCTACAACATGGTCCGAAACCTCGTCGGGACGCTGCTGGAGGTCGGCTACGGCAACCGTCCGGTCGAGTGGCTGCAGGAAGTCCTGGTCGGCGCGGACCGGCGCCTCGGCGGCGCGACGGCGCCAGCGCGCGGCCTCTACCTGCTGCGCGTGCTCTACGGCGCCGACCTCAGCGTGCCCGCAGGCAAGGAGCCGGGCCGCGCGCCGTAGCGGCGCAGGGTGGGGGGGGCGGCGCCGCCGACGGCACCCGCGCTGGCTGCGGCGAGGGAGCCCAGAGCGCGCGGGCTTGCGCGGCACTTCCGTACGTGCGAGCGTGCCTGCATGAACAAGCAGGACGAGGCTCGCCGGAAGCGGCTGCGCCGGTTGGTGAGAGGCGAGGACCAGCAGGTGTCGGTCGCCTGCGAGGACCTGCGCTGGTTGCTCGACGAGACCGGGCGGCTGCTGCAGGCCAACGACCGGCTGCGCAAGCAGAACAAGCGCCTGCGGCACCTGCACGGCGGCGACGACGCGCCGGGCGCGGCCGAACCCGACCAGCCGCCGTCCGCGCCGGGCGCGTTGCCGTCTTCTTGAGGGGGGCGTATCTTCCCCTCCCAGGTGATCTCCATGTCGACGCTCAAGACGCTGCTCGTCCTCTCCGCTCTGCTGTTCGCCGTCGGCGCGCCGCTCTCCGCCCAGGGCGCGCGCTACCTGATCCCCGAGCGGATCGAACGCGCGACCGAGCAAGGTGAGGACGGCAAGCTGCAGTGGGCCAAGTGGCCCGCGCCCGACTGCGGCAGCTGCAAGGGGACCGGCAAGTCCGTCTGTGCGACCTGCGCCCGCTTCTCCAAGGAGGCCAAGGACTGTCCCGAGTGCGGCCGGAAGGACCCCAAGCACCTCGCTGCGTGCCGGGCCTGCGCGGGCAAGGGCAAGATCGCCGATCCGCTCGACGAGGTGCCCTGCGCCGGCTGCATGGGCTCGGGGATGTTCCTCTGCACGGTCTGTGGCGGCGGCGGCCAGCTGAAGGTGGGCGCCGCCAAGCGCTGGAGCAAGTGCCCGGCGTGTCGCGGCGCGGGCAAGTTCGACTGCGGCGGCTGCGCGGGCGAGCGCGTGATGACGTCGCTGGTGCTCAAGCCTTCGTTGCGCGACGCCGAGCTCGACAAGCTGCAGAAGGCGATGAAGTCCGTCGACGCGTCGATCGACCTGTTCGGCAAGTTCACCCCGTCGGGCGGCACCAAGGCGCGCAAGTCCATCAAGGAGCTCGGCAAGGCCTACGACGCGCTCAAGAAGATCCACCCGGCGTGGAAGGGCATGGCCAAGGCCACCAAGAACTACATGAGCAAGATCTTCGCCGGCGCGCAGTTCCAGGGGCACGAGGAGAACGAGGCGAACACGATGAACCTGCTGAAGTCGAACGCCGAGTACTACCTCAAGCACCAAAAGCGCATGCTCGAGTTGGCGATCAAGCGCGCCGAGCTCAACGACGGCAAGTGACCCTGCCCGCGGGCGCGTCTGCGAGGTAGGCTGCTCGCCCTCATGCGTCTGTTGCTGTGTGCTGCGCTGACCGCTCTGCCGGTCGCTTCCCAGGGGACCGTCAACCCGTCCCTGCTGCGCGCGCCCGAGGCGGCTGCGCCGGTGACCTGGTCGACCCGCGCGTTCGAGCAGGTGCAGGCGTCGATCGTGCACGTGGCGGTGGAGGTCGACGGCCCGCGCGGCGTGTTCGTGATCGAGCGGCCGAGCTCGGGCGTGGTCGTCGACGCGCGTGGATACGTCGTGACCTTCCATCGCCTCGTGGTCGAGGCGATCGGTGCAGCGGACAAGCGCATCCTGGTGCGGCTCAACGACGCGGAGAACACCGAGCTGGGCGCGGAGTTCGTGCGCGCGGACGACGCGACCGGCCTCGCGCTCTTGAAGGTGGCGCCGCCCGCAGACGGCCTGCAGGCGTCCGGCCCGGGCGCGGCGCACGCCAACGGCGAGCCCGTGCTGGTCGTGGCCCGGCCCGACGGCGAGGAGATGCTGGCGTTCTCGGGCGTCGCGAGCCGCGCGCTGGCGCCGGTCACGCTCGCCGGCCGCGCGGCGGCGCCGGGCGACGTGTTCCTGACGGACTCTCGCAACGACCTGCGCTGCGACGGTGCTGGCGTCTTCGGAGCGGACGGCCAGCTGCTCGGCGTCTACTCCGCCGAGCACGTGCGCCGCGACGTGCGCGAGCCGACGCTCGAGGACCTGAAGCGGCCGAGCTTCGGCGTCGTGGTGTGTGCGAGCACCCTGCGGCGATCCTTCGCCCAGGAGCTGGAGTCCGCGGAGACGAGCAGCCGCCGCCATCCGTGGGCGGACGCCGTCGCCGCGGTCGCGCCTTCGGTCGTCGGCGTCTACTCGGGCTCGGGCGCATGGCCCGAGCCCGGCCCCATGGACCCGGGGTGTGAAGTGCGGCGCGCGGGGCTCGGCTCCGGCGTGGTCGCCACGGCCGACGGCCTCGTGGTGACGAACGCGCACCTCTGCGGCGGCGGGGCCGCGCGCGTCAAGGTCGGCGACCGCGTCTACGACGCCGAAGTCCTCGAGACAGACGGCGGCTCCAACCTCGCGTTGCTGCAGGTCGCGCTGCCGAGCGGCGTGCAGCTGAAGCCGGTGCAGCTGGGCGCGGACGACGACGTGCGCCTGGGCGAGGCCATGTTCGCGGTCGGCAACCCGACCGGCGCCGGCGCCGTGGTCACCGCCGGCGTGATCTCCGCGCTTCGCGGCCGCGCGGGCGGCCGCATCCAGGCAGACGCCAACCTCGGCAACCAGAACGGCGGCGGCGCGGTGATCGACGCGTCGGGCCGCGTCGTGGGGATCGCGGACGCGGGCCGCGTCGACCCGATCGAGGTGGCGTTCCTGATGCGCGGCGACGGCGCGACCAAGGAGACCAACCTGTCGACCTTCGTCGGCATCCGGCGCGTGCGCGAGGTGTTCGGCGACGCGCTCGCGGCGTCGACGCCGGCCACCGCCGCGCAGCGGGAGCTGCGGCGCGCGGCGCTCGCGGACATGGTCGCGCAGTCGAGCGGCGCCATGCTCAACATCTACGTCGCCAAGAACGTCGCCGACATCGACCCCGAGGACCCGTTCCCGCCGGATCCGGTGTGGCGGCCGATGAGCCTCGGCTCGGGCGTGATCATCGACCGCTCCGGCCTCGCGGTCAGCAACTGGCACGTCGTCGACGCGGGCACCTACCCCGACGGCGCGACCAACGGCGAGTTCCGCATCACCGCGCGCGTGTTCGGCGGCAAGGAGTACGAGGTCGAGGTGCTCAGCATCTCCCGCGAGGACGACCTGTCGCTGCTGCAGCTCGCGCTCGACGACGGCGAGCAGGTCCAGGCCGTCGAGCTCGGCAGCTCCGAGCGGCTCGCCATCGGCGAGGCCGTCGCCGCGATCGGCAACCCGCACGGCCGCTCCAACACGATCACCTACGGGGTCGTCTCCGCCAAAGGCCAGGGGATCCGGGTCAAGGGGCGCTGGGCGAAGCTCGAGCACCTGATCGAGACCGACGCCGCGATCAACGGCGGCAACAGCGGCGGCGCGTTGCTCGACATGGGCGGCCGGCTGGTCGGGATCAACAGCGCCGGCGGCGGCAGCATCAACAACGTCGGCTACGCGATCGCGGTCGACCACGTGCGGCGGCAGCTGGTCGGCCTGCTGATGCAGCCCTACAAGCTGCGCAGCCCCGACCTCGGGATGCGCGTGCTCGACGACGAGGGCGCGGTCGTGGTCATGGACGTCGACGAGCGCGGCCCGGCGGCGCGCGCGGGCGTGCGGTCGGGCGATCGCGTGCGCGCGCTCGGCGGTGTCCCCATCACGTGGAGCCCGGGCTTGGCGCGGACGCTGCTCGTCCAGCGGCCGGGCGCGCCCGTAGCGCTCGAGGTGGAGCGTCAGGGGGTGAAGACGTCCCTGCAGGTGACGCCGCTGCCCGCAGAGGTCTGGTCGGTCGTGCGGCAGGCGGACCTGCAGGTGCGGGACTTCGGCTTCGGCGAGGCGCCGGAGCGCGTGCAGCAGGCGGTGGTCTCGATGCACCGCGCGTTCAGCGGCGACGCGACCGCCGTGCCGCAGGTCATCCCGGAAC
>Ga0181573_10002429_pt1 | contig 17267 bp, 12 predicted proteins | sample 101ome_25_FD_148643 | JGI IMG/M metagenome (GOLD analysis project Ga0181573, IMG submission 148643) | Coastal salt marsh microbial communities from the Groves Creek Marsh, Skidaway Island, Georgia - 101409BT metaG (spades assembly) | ecosystem: Environmental > Aquatic > Marine > Intertidal zone... | reverse complement strand
AAAAGCTTTCAACATGGACTCTGGCATGGCGCTTCTTGAAATCCTCGAATTCCCCGACCCGAGACTACGCACCCGGGCTTCCCCTGTGCGGGAGGTTGACGCCCGTATCCGGAAATTAGTTGATGATATGTTCGAGACCATGTACGACGCGCCCGGCATCGGCCTAGCTGCGAGCCAGGTCGACGTGCACGAGCGGGTGATCGTGATGGATATCTCCGATGACCGCTCTGCCGCCAGAGTCTTCATAAACCCTGAGATCACAATCATCGACGACACATTGGGCACCTACGACGAGGGCTGCCTTTCCGTTCCAGGCTTTTATGAAACCGTGCAACGACCCTGCATCGTTGAGGTGACCGCAATGAATCGCGAGGGTGAGGTCTTTACGGAACAGCTTGATGGGCTGACCAGCATTTGCCTGCAACACGAGATCGATCATCTCGAGGGCAAGCTGTTCGTGGATTATCTCTCTCCGCTCAAGAGGCAGCGCATCCGAAGCAAGCTGGTGAAAGACCAGAAACGCCGCGCTTGAGAGATGCCCGCTGAACTCAACATCGCCTTTGCAGGAACACCTGAATTTGCGGCGAGGCACCTGCTTCAGCTTATCAAGGGTCCTCACACCGTCGTCGCCGCGCTAACGCAGCCCGATCGCCCCTCGGGGCGAGGGAAAAAACTGCAGCCTTCCCCTGTTAAAGCCGTCGCTCTGGAATCTGGCATCCCCATTTGGCAGCCCGAAACGCTCAAATCACCGGACAGTAGCGCGAAGCTCGCCGGTTTTGATGCAGATATTTTGATTGTGGTGGCCTATGGCCTGATCCTGCCCGCTGAAATACTGAGCACACCAAGGCTGGGTTGCATCAATGTGCACGCTTCTTTGCTGCCGCGCTGGCGGGGCGCGGCACCCGTTCAACGGGCAATTGAGGCGGGGGACGCCGAGACCGGCGTGTGCATCATGCTGATGGAGCCCGGGCTAGATACAGGGCCCGTGCTACTCTCTCGCGCCATCCCCATCGAGCCGCATCATACGGGTGGAACGCTGATGCGGCAGCTGGCTGAAGTGGGCGCGGAGACTCTCGACGAGTGTCTGTTTGATTTCGAGCGCCTGCTGGCACAGGCCTCTCCTCAAGACAACGCGCTCTCGACCTATGCGAAGAAAATCGAAAAACAGGAGGGCGCCATCGACTGGTCTGCTGACGCCATCGAGATCGCGCGCCGAATCAGGGCATTTCAGCCGACACCGGGATGCTTCACCCTCCTCGGCAACAACCGCATCAAGTTATGTAGCGCTCACGCGAGCAACGAGCGCCATTCCAAAATAGCGGGTGAAATACTCTCTGCCAGTGAGCACGGACTGGATGTTGCCTGTGGGAGCGGCATCCTGACCATCACCGAAGCGCAAATGCCCGGCGCCAAGCCACAGCCCATGAGTGCCCTGCTGAACGGGCATCGCGAACGCTTGCTGCCAGGCAGTCGCTTTGCGCAACCCGATAACCCCTGACCATGTCTCCTGCGAGGGTGGTGGCGTCGAGCATTATCCATCAGGTATTGCTGGGCAAATCCCTGCACGCACTGCTGCCCGATGCGTTAGACGCCGCCACGTCCACAGATCGGCCATTCTGCCGAGAGTTGATCTACGGAACCTTACGGGAGTGGCCCTTCCTCGCACCGCTCAGTCAAAGCTTCATGACCAAGCCATTGCGAAAAAAAGACAGCGATATCCAAGCCACGCTGTGCGCTGGCCTATATGAGCTGTCGCACATGCATACCCCGGCGCATGCCGTGGTATCGGAAGCCGTGAATACGGTGCGCGCGCTGGGCAAACCGTGGGCCGCGGGTCTGGTTAATGGCATTTTGCGCAATTATCAAAGACGCACCGCGCCGATTTCCGATTTTCTGAATGCCGCCCAATGCAACGCGCTACCTGACTGGTTGTTTAGACAACTCGTTGATCAATACGCTAGCCACATAGACGAGATTGCTCGCGCTGCCAGAAATCGTCCGCCGATGGTGCTACGGGTCAATGCCGCTCAGCTGAATCGAGACGAATACCTCGAACACCTCAACGCGGCGGGCATTGAGGGCATGCCCTGTGAATCGCAGCCGGCAGGCGTCATGCTCAAGGGCGGGGTAGATGTCATGCATCTCCCGGGATTTCTCGAGGGCTGGGTCAGCGTACAAGACGCATCCGCACAACGGGTTCCCGAACTGCTCAGTCCATTGCCCGGGGAGCGGATTCTCGACGCCTGCGCCGCACCGGGCGGCAAAGCCTGTCATTTGGCCGAGGTGCAACCCGCGCTCACGGCACTCCTCGCCTGCGATGTCAGCGAATCGCGCCTGGCCAAGGTCGCTGAGAGTGCTCAGCGCCTGAAACTTCCCATCGAGACGCTGCAGGCTGACGCCAGACAACTGCCGGACCACGTCATGTCCCATCCTTTCGACGCCATATTGGCCGATGTTCCGTGCTCGGCCACGGGTGTGATGCGCCGCAACCCCGATATCAAGGTGCTGCGTCGGGAGGAGGATGTTGCAGGCTTCGCCGCGCAACAGCTGGCGATCCTCCGTGGGCTGTGGCCTGCTCTAAAACCGGGTGGTCGCCTGCTTTATGTCACATGCTCCTTGCTTCAGCAGGAAAACGATGATGTTGTCAGACTTTTTGTCAGTGAGCAGATGGCCAGCACCGCGCGTCTCGATCTGGACGATGGGATGCGTACCGAGTTCGGCTGGCAGACGATCCCCCGCATCGATGGCGGTGACGGATTGTATTTTTCGCTGCTTTTAAAAACGTGATTGTAAACGCGTAAATACCTGCCAAAAATTGCGGCGAACAACGTGACTAATCCACATGGCATGTCAGCTTTGACTTGGTTTAAGGTGTGCTCCGATCGATCGGAGGATCCGCAGACCAGTGAAAATTATCATTCTCGGAGCGGGCCAGGTAGGCGCCACCCTCGCTGAGCATCTCGCCGACGAAAAGAACGACATCACTGTCATTGACGAGCATGCCGCCACATTAAAGCGCCTGCAGGAACGACTCGATCTGCGCACCGTGCTGGGTCATGGAGCACACCCTTCCACCCTCATGAACGCCGGGGCCGAGGACGCCGACATGCTGATCGCCGTCACTGATAGTGACGAGATCAATATGCTCGCCTGCTCGGTGGCCTTTACGCTGTTTAAAACGCCCACCAAAATCAGCCGTGTGCGCTCTGCTGACTACCTCTCGGAGCAAGCCGGCCTGTTTGAATCCGGCGCTATTCCTGTCGATGTGATTATCGGTCCCGAACAGCTTGTTACGCGGAATATCGAACAGTTAATCGCCAACCCAGGCTCTCTTCAGGTTTTGGATTTTGCGGAAGGACGAATCCGACTGGTTGCGGTAAAAGCCGTGGAGGGTGGGCCTATCGTTGGGCGCGAACTGCAGGAAATCCGTGAACACATGCCCAACGTGGACACTCGCGTGGCGGCCATTTTCAGGCGTGGCGGAGACCCCATTATTCCTCAAGGATCTACGATCGTTGAACCCAATGATGAAGTATTTTTTATTGCCGCTCGCGAGCACATCCGCCAAGTCACTGCCGAACTCAGAAAAGTCGATAAGCCGTATCACCGAATCATGATTGCAGGTGGAGGCAATATTGGCGCCAACTTGGCGGGGCGTCTTGAAAAAAACTATCAGGTGAAGGTAATCGAGCGCTCTTATGATCGCTGCCGAACCTTGTCTGACATATTGGAAAACAGCATCGTTTTAAATGGCAGTGGCAACGAACCCTTGCTCTTGCAGCAGGAGAATATCGAAAACACGGATGTCTTTTGTGCGCTGACGGATAACGATGAATCCAACATCATGATGTCTTTGCTGGCGAAGCGCCTCGGTGCCAAAAAGGTGATCACCTTGATCACCAACGCCGCCTATGAGGACCTTATCGGCGATGAAATCGACATTGCGATATCACCCCAGCAAATCACGATTAGCAGCCTGCTGTCTCATGTCAGAAAGGGCGATATCGGGTCCGTGCACTCCCTCCGCCGAGGGGCCGCAGAAGCGATTGAGCTCACTGCTCACGGAGATGCGCGCTCGTCCAAAGTGGTGGGTCGCCGACTGGATGAACTCAAACTCCCCTCCAGCGTGACCGTAGGTGCCATCCTGAGGAAAGACGAGGTGCTGATCGCCCACGATCATGTCGTAGTGGAGGAAGATGACCACGTGATTCTTTTCCTCACTGACCGATCGCAGATATCCGCTGTCGAAAAACTATTCGCTGTCGGCTTCGGCTTCATCTGATGCAGTTCGCGATGGCGACCAAGATTATCGGCGTGCTGCTGATCCTGTTCAGCAGCGCGATGCTGCCCCCTCTCGCTCTCTCACTTTTTGCCAACGACGGCGCGCAATCTGCCTTTTCCATTGGCTTTGGCGCCACCTTGGCTTGCGGTGTAGTGCTGTGGTTGCCAACCAGCACGTTGCGCCGCGATCTGAATATCCGAGATGGCTTTCTGGTAACCGCGTTATTTTGGTTAGTACTGGGGTTATTCGGGGCCATCCCTCTTTGGCTCTCGCCAGAATTAGGACTGTCCCCTGCAGCCGCCATATTCGAATCAATTTCAGGACTCACCACCACGGGCGCAACCGTGATCACCGGGCTCGATGGCTTGCCGCATTCGCTTTTGCTCTATCGCCAGCTACTTCAGTGGCTGGGAGGTATCGGTATTATTGTTCTGGCGGTCGCCATTCTTCCCATGCTGGGCATCGGCGGCATGCAGTTATATCGGGCCGAGAGCGCGGGCCCCTCAAAAGAGCGAAAGCTGACACCCAGAATCACAAGCACTGCCAAGGCACTGTTCGGTATATACCTGCTGCTGACGATGGCGTGCACCGCTTGCTATCTCGCTGCAGGTATGACGTTGTTTGATGCGATCTGTCACGCCTTCTCCACCGTGGCAATCGGCGGATTCTCAACACACGATGCCAGCTTGGGCTACTACCAGCAAAACAGCGTTCTGATCGTCAGCTCCCTCTTCATGATTGCCTCGGCGGTCAATTTCGGCCTCCACTTTGTCGCCCTTCAGCGACGGGATGTGCGGGTCTACGGCCACGATTCCGAAACGGCTTTCTTCCTCACCGTATTAATCCTGGCGACCTGTGTGGTCTGTGTTCTGTTGCTCAGCACAGAAACCTTGGATATGCAGGACAGCCTTGTGCACGGGTTATTCCAAACTGTCTCCATTGCCACCACAACGGGGTTTACCACGCAGGATTTCTCTACGTGGCCACTGTTCTTGCCCGTATTGTTATTACTACTGAGCTTCATGGGCGGCTGCGTGGGTTCCACGGGAGGTGGCATGAAGGCAATGCGAATTCTGTTGATCTTTCGACAGGGCATGCGAGAGCTAAAGCAGCTGCTGCATCCCAATGCCGTGATCCCGCTCAAAATCGACTCGCGACGTGTTCAAACCGAGATCATCAGTGCGGTGTGGAGCTTCTTCGCCGTGTATATGTTCTGCTTTGTCGCCATCTGGTTGGCATTACTCGCAACGGGCCTCGATTTCACGTCTTCTTTTTCCGCCGTGGCCGCTACGCTGAATAATTTGGGCCCGGGTCTGGGCGAGGTGGCCAGCAATTACGCTTCTGTCAGTGAGACGGGCAAGGCCATACTCTGCCTTTCTATGTTGATGGGTCGGCTGGAGGTATTCACCATGCTGGTTCTATTTACTCCCGCTTTCTGGCGACATTGAGCAGTACGGTGACCCGCTACTTGGTGCCGCGTGATCGCTGGATCACCTCGTAGGCCGCAGAAATTTCCTGAGCGCGCGCAGTCGCGACTTTCAGCAACTCATCAGGCACGCCCTCGGCAATCAATTTGTCGGGGTGATTTTCGCTCATCAATTTCCGATAACGTCGTTTTACCTCACTAGCTGACGCAGTAGGCGTAAGGCCCAGCGCGGCGTAGGCTGTGTCGAGTTCTGAAGGTCCGTCTGCGTTACCATGATGGCGGCTACCACGCTGCTGATATGCGCGCTGCTGAAATTGCGCCTGAGCGTTGAGCATCGATATCAGCTGATCGAGCTCACCTCGAGGCATGGACAATAGACCGGCAACCTGATTGAGCGCCGCCCGCTCGGTAGCGGCGAGAGACCCGTCCGCCAAAGCGATGCCAACCAGAAAAACGATCAGGGTGTGCTGCGCCTGGCGGCGCGGACCAAGACATTCCCTGAAACGGGTAATCGTGGCTGCCGGGTCAAAATTCGGTGCCGCACCATCCTTGAAATGCCTGATTGCGGTTCGCCGCTGCTCGGTATTTAGCCTGAGCTGGGCAAATAGTGCCTCTGTTTGTGCAATCTCTGCTTCGGAAACCCGGCCATCAGACTTGGCGATAAAGCCCAGCAACGAAAACGTGGTTTCGAAAAATTGCGCTCGCATCAGATGCACCGCATCCGGGCCAGACAGCTGAAGGGCTCGCCACAACCCCGTGTCAAAAGCGTGGCCTAGTACCAGACCAAATAACAACCCCACCGGTCCAAATGCCAGGAACCCGATTAAACCCGAAATGACCTTGCCGGAGACTTGCCTCACCTTGCTATGTCTTCTCTTCCAACAACGGAGACGACTGCCAATTATAGTGGTCGATTTCTCCGGCCGGTCGACAGCGAAACCTTTTGTACTGCCATTGGTACTGGCACTCGTTGCCGGCTATCAGCTTTTCAACGCCGAAATTGATCGCGGTCAAAGCGTCCCGGTCATCGTCACTGTAAACACCAGATTCTGCAGGCCGGTAAACGGCGCGAAACCCGTTGTGCGTGCGCAGTACCGTTCCCATCACTGCTGCGGCACCCGAGCGCCTGATTAAGTTAAGCGCGAGGGTGGCGGTGAAGCAGTCCACCCCAAAAAACGGCACATTCATGCCAGCGTTCGTATCTCGAGGCACCTGATCAGGCAACACCCCCGTGATGCCGCCACTGCGCACAGAACGGATCAACTCAGCCAGCCCGCGAGGTGTTGTGGGAACCAACTTGCCGCCCGTACGCTGCCGGCCTCGATGAACGAGGTCGTCAAGCTTTTTAAGCGGAAGTGGCTCATAGAGGGCCACCAGCTCACCTAGGGTTGCCAAGTGCATACCCAACAACTCCCAATTGCCAAGATGGGGGCCTAGCACAATGACTCCCTGCCCCGCCTCTAGCGGTTGCAACACCGATTCAGCGCCGTCTACTTCCAACATCGATGCCGTCACCTGCCAAGGTCGCAACCACAAATGCCCCATTTCCGCCGTGAGCTCTGCAGTCGACTGCACGCTTTGTTGCGCAACCTGCCGCCTGTGGGTCACTGACCAATCAGGATAGGCAAGCTCCAGGTTACGGATTGCCACCCTGCGCATCCGGGAGTTGAAATGATAGAGCAGCGTGCCCACCGCGCGGCCAAGCGCGCGCGCTGCGCTGAGCGGTAAACGACGGGTGATCGCCATCATCATATGGATGAGTGAAATAACGATCCATTCCAGCCAGACGGGTTTGGTTGAGACGGACATAGATGTCATTAATCGCGCAGAAGTGGGTGGGAAAATTGATTATGGTGCTGACATGACAGTTATACTAACCCCTCGTATCAGTTTTTAGGCGTTTTCCTTGGCTCCCGCGACATTTCAAGACGTTATCCTGCGGCTGCAGGACTACTGGGCAGGGCATGGTTGTGCGGTGTTGCAGCCTCTGGATATGGAAGTCGGAGCAGGCACTTTTCACCCGGCGACTTTTCTGCGCGCACTCGGACCGGAAAACTGGAGTGCCGCTTATGTGCAGCCCAGCCGACGCCCAGCCGACGGCCGATATGGCGAAAACCCCAATCGTCTGCAGCATTACTATCAGTTCCAAGTGGTCATGAAGCCGTCTCCACCGGACTTTCAGGAGCTGTACCTGGGTAGCCTGTATGCGCTGGGAGTAGATCCGCTAGAACACGACATTCGGTTTGTTGAAGATAACTGGGAGTCGCCCACTCTGGGTGCTTGGGGCTTGGGCTGGGAAGTATGGCTCAATGGTATGGAAGTCAGCCAGTTCACATACTTTCAACAAGCCGGTGGGCTGGAATGCCACCCCGTCACAGGGGAGCTGACCTACGGACTCGAGCGAATCGCCATGTACCTCCAAAATGTGGAGTCCGTGTATGACCTCGTTTGGGCAGAATCACCATCGGGAAAAATCACCTATGGAGACGTCTATCACCAGAACGAGGTGGAGATGTCCGCTTTTAATTTTCAGGAAGCCGACGTAACCAATTTGTTTGCGCAATTCGAATTTTACGAGCAAGAAGCCAGGCGACTGGCAGACAAACAATTGCCGCTTCCCGCCTACGAATACGTTATGAAAGCCTCGCACACGTTTAACCTTTTGGATGCTCGCCATGCGATTGGCGTAACAGAGCGTCAGCGATACATTCTCAGGGTGCGGACGTTGGCCCGCGCTGCGGCTCAGGCCTATGTGGCGGCGCGAGCAGCACGCGGCTTCCCAATGGCTGACCCGGATCTTGCGGCAGCGGCCTTGGCTCAGTTAGCGCAATCTGAAGAGCACTCGGCGTGATGACTCAGCATCTGTTTTTTGAGCTCGGAACCGAAGAGCTGCCCGCGGGCGAAATTGCCGGGATGTCTGAGGCGCTGCGCTCGAAGATCGTAAGCGGCCTCAACGAACAGCGCCTCTCGTTTACCGAGGCGGTCGCATTTTCCACCCCCAGACGTCTGGCCATATGGGTGAAGGATGTCGCCACGCAAGCGCCTGATGAGAGCCGCGACGTGATTGGCCCGCCGCTCAGCGCCGCGAAAGACGCGCAAGGTGTCTGGACGAAAGCGGCAGAAGGTTTCGCCCGCAAACAGGGTATTGAGGTCGATGCGCTGGTCGTTCGAGAAGAACAGGGCGTCGAGCGGATATCAGCGCATGTTGCGCAAATTGGCGCCAAAGCATGCGACGTCATTCCAACTATCGTTGCCGACGCAGTGGGCTCCATCCCTGTTTCAAAGCGTATGCGCTGGGGCCGCAACCGCGACGAGTTTCTGCGCCCGGTACAGTGGCTAGTGCTGCTATTTGGAGAAGAGGTCCTACCTCTCGAGCTGTTTGGCCTAGAAGCTGGACGGGATACCCGAGGACATCGCTTTCATCACAACGCAGCGATTGCTTTGAGGTGCCCGACGACCTATCAGGCAGTGATGCGTGACGCAAAGGTTGTGGTGGATGTGTCGGAGCGAAGGCAACTAGTGGCCGAGCAGGTCGCCGCGCTGGCGCAACCCGACGAAGTTGTCGCGCTGTCTGAAGAGCTGCTCGACGAAGTCACCGGGTTGGTGGAGTGGCCCGTGGCGTTGAGGGGTAGCTTTGATCCCGCTTTTTTAGAGGTGCCTGCAGAAGCGCTGATATCGGCGATGAAAACACACCAAAAATATTTTCATATCAATGATGCCAAGACCGGCGCCTTACTCCCTTCATTTATCACCGTTTCCAATATCAACAGCAGTAATCCACCAAGCGTGATTGCTGGCAACGAGCGCGTGATTCGGCCTCGGCTTGCTGACGCCGCGTTTTTCTTTGCCAACGACAAAACCACGTCATTGGCCTCAAGAACAGACCGGCTCGCGGGCGTTGTCTTTCAACACCATTTAGGGAGCTTGCTAGACAAGACGTCGCGCATTACCGCGCTTGCAGAGGAACTGGCGAGCACCATCGGGGCAGATTCACAGACCGCAAGCCGCGCCGCAAGTTTGGCGAAATGTGATCTGGTGTCTGAAATGGTGCTGGAATTTCCAGAGCTTCAAGGCATCGCAGGTGCAGACTATGCCCGCCATGACGGGGAGCCTGAGGCGGTTGCCGTGGCGATTCTCGAGCATTACTGCCCTCGTTACGCGGGAGATCACCTTCCCAGTACCGAGGAGGCGACCGCTGTCGCCATAGCGGACCGAATCGACACCCTTACCGGAATCTTTGGAATTGGCGAGCCCCCAACAGGCTCTAAAGACCCTTTCGCTTTGCGTCGCGCCTCTCTGGCCGTCATTCGTATGCTGGTCGCGCTGGGTAAACCCATTCTGTTACGGGATATTCTCCAATACAGTTATTCGCTGCACGGCGCGAACCTGTCACCGACCACTGTAGACGATGTGCTGAACTATATTTTTGAGCGCCTGGACAGCTGGTACGCAGACCAATCCATTTCCGTTGATGTAGTCCGCGCAGTGTTGGCGGCACAAAGTAGCGACTTGTACGATATCGATCTGAGAATTCAGGCAGTCGCAGCTTTTTCCGAGACAGAAACGGCAAGCCACCTCGCCGCGGCGAACAAACGAGTAGCGAATATTCTCGCCAAGGCAGAACGTGACGCGCACGCGGCACCTGACCCGAATCTGTTTACCGAAGATGCCGAGAGCGCACTTTTTGATTGCGTTTTATCCGCGGAAACGGCACTGGCGCCGCTGTTGCAGGCCAGAGATTATCAATCCGCATTGGGTCACTTGGCGAGCCTCAGACAACCCGTAGATCGCTTTTTTGAGTCTGTAATGGTCAACGTAGACGACGACGCCATCAGGCTGAATCGGCTTTGCTTACTCGGTTCGTTGCGCAGGCTGTTCATACAGTTAGCCGATATGGCGCTGTTGTCCCCGGGAGCCGAGTGAGCGAGGCCGCCCTACTCTGGATTGGCCTGACAGTCGCCAGCGCAGGCTGCTTGACGTTCAGCCTGTTTACATTAAATCGCAAACGGCGCGCACTGAGCGACGTGCAGGACGCTCTCATTGAACAGCGCACTGCCCGTGATCTGGCTCACGAGCGCGCCTCAGCCCTCGAGGCAGAGGTGGCGCAACTTCGTGAACAGCTTCTTGAAACCAAGTCGTTACTCGCCGGCAAAACGGCAATCCTCGATGAGCGAGAATCAAGTCACCAAAATCAGGTGAAGTGGATTGAAGACTCCCGTGCCGCGCTGAAAGCGGAAATAGAGGTCATTGGCCAGAAACTGCTTTCGGCAACGGGCAAGTCGCTGGAAACCACGAATCAGAAGAGTCTCGACAGCTTGTTGAAGCCTCTGGCGGAAAAAATTGATCAATTCCAGAACCGCGTCAATCAAGTGCACTCCGATATGGTGCGCAACAGTGCCTCCCTGGCAGAGCAAATAAAAAGCCTTGAATCAGTGGGCGTGTCGATGTCTGGAGAAGCACAAAATCTGACGCGTGCGCTGAAGGGAGATAAAAAGCTGGTTGGCAACTGGGGTGAGGCGCAGCTAGAAAAAACCCTCGAATTAGCGGGATTGCGGCGCGGTGAACACTATGACGCACAAGTCGCGATGAAAGACCAACAGGGAGAACGGTTTCTTCCCGATTTTGTGATTCGACTGCCCGAGGGCAAAAATCTGGTGATTGACAGCAAGGTGTCGCTGGTGGACTACGAGCGCGCCGTCACCGCAGAGTCGGAGGAAGAGCGCGTCGCGGCCCTTGAGGCTCACGGCAAGGCGGTCAGGCAGCACATCGATGCGCTATCTGCAAAGGACTATGCCAATTTGCCGGGGCTAGAGAGCCCGGACTTTGTCCTCATGTTCATGCCTGTGGAACCTGCATATATTGAGGTCATGCGCAGCCAGCGCGAGCTTTTTAATCATGGTTACCAGAAAAACGTGGTATTGGTGTCGCACACTACGCTGATGCCGATCCTGCGAACCGTTGCCAACCTGTGGATGATCGAACACAGCAACCGAGAGGCACAGGAAATCAGTGAAAAAGCGGGAGATATTTATAACACCGTGTGTCTTTTGGGAGAGCGACTCTATGCATTGGGGGCTTCTATATCGACAACCGCCAACAAATATAACGAGACGGTCAAAGCCGTACAGGGTAAGCAGGGCCTGGTCGGAAAAGTGGCACGGTTCCAAACCGTGTCCCAGCGCGCAAACAAAACGTTCCCGAAAGGACTCACGGCCATCGACCCCAATATCGATCTGCCCCAGCTAACCGAGCAGGCCCCCGATGAGGCATCAGCCTCGGAGGAATAAACGGTGAGCGCGCCTAAATATCCAGATTTGCTACGGCCAGAGCATTCTGCTCTATAAATTCCCGCCGCGGCTCCACGTCGTCACCCATCAGCGTTGAGAACATTTGGTCCGCAAGAAACGCATCCTCAATCGTTACCTGAAGCATGCGCCGGGCCTCGGGATCCATCGTGGTCTCCCATAGCTGCTCAGGATTCATCTCGCCCAAGCCCTTGTACCGCTGGATGGAGCAGCCTTTTCGCGCCTCCGCCAGCAGCCAATCTAAACCGGAGGCAAAGTCCTGCGTCTCGAACCGTTTCTCGCCGCGCTGGAAAAACCCGTCGTGCTCGATCAATCCGTCAAGCTGATCACCCAGCGCACGCAATGCCGCGTACTCCGGCGAGCCAAAAAAGCCTCGCCCCAATGCGGTATCGGTTGCCACACTGTGCGCGGTTCGGCGCACCACCGGATAAAAATAACCACGCTCCGGATCCTGTCTTACCATCACTTCGAACTGTACAGACTTGTCTTTTATTGATAGTAAGCACTCACTCATTTCTCTGGCAAACGCTGACACGCGAGCCTCATCGGCCAGTTGATCCACACCCAGCGCAGCTACATTGAGTACTTGCCACAACACATCGCGGGGGTACACCCGAGCCAGGCGATCAATATCAGACGCGACGCGTTGATAAGCTGAAACGAGGTTAGACAATGCAAGCCCTGTCAAGGGTGGCGCCTCGGGATTCGAAAAGAGGGCGGCGTCTTCCAGTGCCGACTGAGTCAAATATTCAGCCAAGGCTGCCTCATCTTTGAGATATCGGCTTTGCTTACCTCGAGCCAATTTGTATAGCGGCGGCTGCGCGATAAACACGTGGCCGCGTTCGATCAACTCCGGCATCTGCCTGAAGAAGAAGGTCAGCAACAGCGTGCGGATATGAGAGCCATCAACGTCGGCATCAGTCATGATAATGATGCTGTGGTATCGCAACTTGTCTGGGTCAAATTCATCCTTGCCGATGCCACATCCCAAGGCAGTTACCAAGGTGCCGACTTCTGCAGAGCCCAACATTTTGTCGAATCGTGCCTTTTCGACATTGAGAATTTTGCCCTTCAACGGGAGGATGGCCTGAAACCGACGGTCTCGACCTTGCTTCGCCGAGCCACCAGCAGAATCCCCCTCGACCAAATACAATTCACTCAGCGCGGGATCTCGTTGCTGGCAATCAGCCAGCTTGCCGGGCAGCCCCGCAATATCCAGCGCACCCTTGCGGCGAGTCATATCGCGGGCTTTGCGCGCGGCCTCTCTGGCACGGGCGGCGTCAATCATCTTGCCAACCACTAATTTCGCGTCGTTGGGGTTTTCCAGCAAGAAATCGCTGAAATACTGATTCATCGCCTGCTCCACAGCGCCTTTCACCTCGCTCGAGACAAGCTTGTCCTTGGTCTGAGAGGAGAATTTAGGATCTGGAACCTTGACTGATACGATTGCAGTCAAACCCTCTCGCGCGTCGTCCCCCGTAGTAGACACCTTGGCTTTCTTCGCAACCCCTTCTTTTTCAATATAATTATTTAAACATCGAGTGAGCGAAGCCCTAAAGCCAGCCAGATGGGTGCCGCCATCTCTCTGGGGGATATTGTTGGTGTAGCAATACAGCCCCTCCTGAAACCCGTCGTTCCATTGCAGGGCAACCTCAACCTCCACACCTTCATCCGCCTCAGCCTGAAAATGGAAGACTTTCGCGATTGGCGTTTTGCTTTGGTTAAGAAACTCGACAAAGGCGCGCAGGCCCCCCTCGTAGACGAAGAGCTCTTCCTCTCCACTGCGTTCATCCTTGAGCAGAATTCTGACACCGCTGTTCAGAAACGCCAGTTCGCGCAGGCGCTTGCCCAACACGTCGTAGTGAAACTTGATGTTGCTGAACGTTTCGGGGGAAGGAGTGAATCGCACAGAAGTTCCCGTGTCGGTCGTTTCCCCTACAACGGCCAACGGCGCCAGTGGCACGCCATGTGCGTAGTTTTGCTCAAACAGCTGCCCTTTGCGACGGATAGTGAGCTGCAGGTCCGATGAAAGGGCGTTTACCACGGAAACGCCGACTCCATGCAGGCCGCCCGATACCTTATAGGTGTTGTCGTCGAATTTCCCCCCCGCGTGTAGCACCGTCATGATGACCTCGGCCGCGGAAACCCCCTCCTCGTGCTGTTCCGTAGGAATCCCTCGCCCATTGTCAGAAACTGTCACAGATTCATCGGGGTGAATGACGATGTCGATTTGACTGCAGTGGCCGGCCAAGGCCTCGTCAATGCTGTTATCGACCAACTCGAACACCATATGATGCAGCCCGGTGCCGTCGTCGGTATCGCCGATGTACATCCCTGGGCGCTTTCGCACAGCATCAAGGCCTTTCAGCACCGTAATGCTGGAAGAATCGTAATCCCTTTGAACCGGGTCGTTATTGTCGTCGGCAGCCATCTGGTATGCTTTTCCTTGTATTCACTGTTTGTTGCGCGGCTGGGCTTATATCCGCAGACCCGCGATGTATCTTCTCTGTGCCATTGGCTGACGGACTCCTGCATTCGACAAGACATGCGAAGCCCTACGCGGCCAGGGACAAACCTCCTTGTTCCACGTGGAACATCTTTAGGTCACCGTCAGGCCAGGCCGCCTCAAGAGATCTGCGGTCCACAGCGGTCAGCACTACCTGCCTGGCAGTCCCCAGCTGAGCGCAAACGCTGGCACAATGGGCCTGATCTAGCTCGGCCGGTAAATCATCCACCAAATAAAGCGGGCCCATAGGGCCTGATTCCTCAATCATTTGCCCCTGGGCCAACTTAAGCGCCACCAGCAGGAGCTTCATCTGACCGCGAGACAGCACCTCACCAGCCGGCATCCCACCAACCATCAGGCGGATATCCGCTCTATGCGGCCCTACCTGGGTAAAGCCCTGTGCCGCGTCACTCTGCGCAATCTTTTCCAGCGTGTTGCGTAATGTTTCCCGCCGATCCCATCCCGGCCGTAAAACTAGCTGAACCTCCGCTATATCGGGCGACAACGCTTGCGCCAATTTCGACAGCAATTCGGCATACCTGTCGGCGACAGCCACCCTGGCAGCGGTCAGTTGCTCCCCGGTAACGGCGAGCTCTTCTCGCCACGCTGCATCGCTACTCATTATACCACGGCGAAGGCCGCTGTTTCGTTGCCTGACCGCCTGCGCGTAGCGACGCCACAAAGGCAAAAACCCTTGTTCCACGTGGAACAATGTGCCATCCAGCAGGCGCCTTCGGCCCTCGGGCGGACCTGTGACAAGCCCCAGGCCTGCTGTGTCGAGCACCACCAGCGGGAGCTGCTGAGCCAACTCTGAGAGCGAGGGCACCGCCTCGCCTGCTACCCGAGCCTTCACCTCACCGCTTCGATGCTTTTCAATGCCCATAGTAAAAGTACGCCCCCGATTACGCACCCGCCCCACGACCCGACACAATTCAGCGTCATGCTGGATGACTGGTTTGGACTGGTGCGTTCGGAAGGATCTACCGACACCTAGCAAATGAATGGCTTCCAAGAGGCTCGTTTTGCCGGAACCATTCGCCCCAAATAAAACGGTCGCGCCTTCAGCAAGGCCCAGTTCGGCAGAGACCAGGTTTCGCACACACTCGATCTTGATATGCTCGAGCATTAATAGCAGTGCAAGAGATTACAGCCGCATGGGCATCACGACATACAGTCGTTCGGGCTCGCCACCGGCAGGGGGCTCTGACTGCTCCAACAAAGCCGAACTCGCTTCATCGGACAGCGATAAGCGAACGCTGCTGTTGCTCAGCACCGATAGCACGTCCAGCAGATAACTCACATTAAAGCCGATTTCCAGTTCCGGGCCAGCATAATCCACGGCTACAATTTCCTCAGCCTGCTCCTGCTCAGGATTGTTCGCGGTGATCTCAAGACTATTTTCAGAGAGCCTCAGGCGAATACCGCGATATTTTTCGTTGGAAAGGATGGCGGTTCGCGTAAAAGCCTGCTTCAGATCGCCACGATCACCGACAACTGCCTTGTCGGGATTTTTCGGGATTACGCGCTCATAATCGGGGAACTTGCCATCAACTAGCTTCGAAGTGAAGGTAAATTGCTGGTTCGCGGCTCTAATGTGGTTGCTGCCAATAGCCAGCTCCACGGGCGTGTCTCCCTCCAGTAAGCGGGACAGCTCCAGCACGCCCTTTCGCGGAATAATCACCCCCGCGTCAGGCGCATCGACCTTGTCAGGCGCAGTTGCCAACGCCAGACGATGCCCATCGGTCGCCACAACGCGCAACCGACCCCCGAGCACCTCAAGGTACAGGCCATTCAGGTAATAGCGTACATCTTGTTGCGCCATCGCAAAGGCGGTGCCATCAATCAGCTGCTTAACCAAGGATTGCTCCAGAGAAAGCAAAATATCCCCGGCACTTGCCTCCACCGACGGGAAGTCCGCCGCGGGTAGGGTAGAGAGGGTAAAGCGGCTGCGGCCAGCCTTGACTGTCGCCTTGCCGCTATCGACAGAAAATTCTATATTGGAACCCTCTGGCAGCGACTTACAAATATCAACCAATTTGCGTGCCGGAACGGTCACCTCGCCATCGACGCCGGCCGCCTCCAAGTCAAGACGACCTACCAGCTCCACCTCCAAATCCGTACCAGTGACAGAAAGTGACTTACCTTCCAGCACCAGCAGCACGTTGGAGAGGATTGGCAGCGTCTGCCGCCTTTCAACAACCCCGGCTACCAGGTTCAATGGCTTGATAAGGGTGTCGCGGGCTATCGAAAATTTCATGTTTATCTGCTCAGGCAAGATCAATAGGGGTTATGGGTTAAGCGCTCTGTCGCGGCATCAGCCGGTCAAAGACCGTAGCAAGTTTTGATAGTCCTCACTGATGTCCGGGCTGTGGTCTCGCAACTCCTTTATTTTACGACACGCATGTAAAACTGTCGTGTGGTCTCTGCCACCAAAAGCATCGCCGATCTCTGGAAGGCTGTGCTGTGTCAGCTCCTTCGCCAATGCCATCGCAACCTGACGCGGCCTCGCGACGCTTCTGTTCCGCCGCTTGGACATCATGTCAGCCACCTTAATTTTGTAATACTCCGCCACCTTGCGCTTGATATTTTCGAGAGAGACCTGCTTATCCTGCAAAGCCAATAAGTCTTTCAAGCTATCTTTTATCAAATCAATATCAAACGGCCGGCCCGTAAAGTTGGCGCTGGCGATCACCCGCTTGAGTGCACCCTCAAGCTCGCGAACATTGGAGCGTATGCGCTGCGCGATAA
>Ga0181573_10002420_pt1 | contig 17334 bp, 18 predicted proteins | sample 101ome_25_FD_148643 | JGI IMG/M metagenome (GOLD analysis project Ga0181573, IMG submission 148643) | Coastal salt marsh microbial communities from the Groves Creek Marsh, Skidaway Island, Georgia - 101409BT metaG (spades assembly) | ecosystem: Environmental > Aquatic > Marine > Intertidal zone... | reverse complement strand
GCGCTGCCTGGGCGGCTCGTTCATCGGCCGTGCCCTCCTTTGGAGCCGCCGTCAGAAACTCATCCTCGGGAATGAAGTCGGGAACATCAGGAAACTCATCGCCGTTTGGCTCCGGGGGAGAAGTGGCCATAACTCAACTATCGCACGAATTCATCAGTCCGCACCGGCGTCGAACGCGGCACGGTCGATCGCTTCGTCTCGTTCGCGCTCGCTTGCAACGTCCTGTTCTGTGGCGTCCCGATCGGCGATTTGCCGAGCAATGCCGGGAGTCAGGTCACCCATGAGATGCAGATGCGCCTGGCGCAGGGTCCCGGCGCCGGCATACATTTCAAGCTTTGCCCGCGAATCGGAAATATCCAGGTTGCGCATGGTGAGTTGACCAATGCGATCGTCTGGGCCGAACGCAGCTTCCTCGGTCCGTTCCATACTCAAGCGGTCTGGGTGGTAGCTGAACAGCGGACCACGGGTATCGATGATGGTGTAATCGTCACCACGGCGAAGCCGAAGCGTCACGGTTCCGGTGATCGCACTGGCCACCCACTTCTGCAGCGATTCGCGCAGCATCAATGCTTGCGGATCTAGCCAGCGTCCTTCGTACAACAAACGCCCGAGCCGACGACCCTCGAGGTGGTAGTTCGCGATGGTGTCTTCGTTGTGGATCGCGCTTACCAATCTTTCGTAAGCGATGAACAACAGCGCCATTCCCGGAGCTTCGTAGATCCCGCGACTCTTGGCCTCGATGATCCGGTTCTCGATCTGGTCGGCCATGCCAAGTCCATGGCGGCCACCGATCGCGTTCGCTTCCCGAACGAGATCAACGGGGGAGTCGAAGGTGTGATCACCGATAGCAACAGGACGCCCCTGCTCGAAGGTCACCGATACGTCTTCGGTTTCGATAATTACCGACGGATCCCAAAAGCGAACACCCATGATGGGTTCGACGGTCTCCAAGGACACGTCGAGATGCTCGAGTGTCTTGGCCTCGTGTGTGGCACCCCAGATATTCGCGTCGGTGGAGTACGCCTTCTCGGCAGAGTCACGGTATGGAAGGTCTCGCGCGGAGAGCCAGGAACTCATTTCGGCGCGGCCTCCGAGTTCTTGCACGAAGGTCTCGTCCAGCCAGGGCTTGTAGATCCGCAGCGCGGGATTGGCCATCAGCCCGTAGCGGTAGAAGCGCTCGATGTCGTTGCCCTTGTAGGTGGATCCGTCGCCCCAGATGGAGACATCATCGTCGGCCATTGCCCGGACCAACATGGTGCCGGTCACGGCTCGGCCCAGCGGTGTGGTGTTGAAGTACTGCTTGCCTCCGGAACGGATATGGAAGGCACCACAGGCGATCGCCGCCAGGCCTTCCTCCACGAGCGGCCCCGTGCAGTCGACTAAGCGTGCGGCCTCGGCACCGTATTGGCCTGCTCGACTCGGCACCGACGCGATGTCCGGCTCGTCGTACTGGCCAATGTCGGCGGTATAGGTGTACGGGACAGCTCCCTTTTCCCTCATCCAGGCCACGGCAACCGACGTGTCGAGACCGCCGGAGAACGCGATTCCTACCCGTTCACCGACCGGAAGTTGTGCAAGGACTTTGGACACGTCGCACAGCCTAGAACCCTGCGTCGTGGGCTCTACGCGCGGAACACCGCCAGCGCGGAGTCGTGGGTGGACACCGTGGGTTCAGGGAAACCTGTCACCTCCAGGGCCGTTTCCCCCCATGGATCACCCCGATAATGCACATTATGTCTGTTCAAACTACCGTTCCACGGTGCCGGCTCCACGCGTGAATCCCCAAGGCAATCCCCCGGACTATGCCTGCGTCAGTTCTTCTGGACGCGGGCACGCGCACACCAGATTGCGATCCCCGTACGCACCATCGATGCGTCGTACCGGCGGCCAGTATTTGCCGGCTTCCATGCCGCTTACCGGGAATGCTGCGATCCGGGCCGGGTAGGCGTGATCCCATTCGCCGATCAGGCAATCGGCGGTATGCGGAGCGTGGACCAGGGGATTGTCATCCGACGGCCACTCCCCTGTCTGGATGGCGTTGATTTCACCCTTGATGGCGATCATCGCGTCGCAGAAGCGGTCGATCTCCTCCGCGTTCTCGCTTTCTGTCGGTTCAATCATCAGGGTGCCCGCCACCGGGAAGGACATGGTGGGCGCGTGGAAGCCGTAGTCCATCAAACGCTTGGCGATGTCGTCCACGCTGACACCACTCTCGGCCGTCACCGGTCGAATGTCCACGATGCACTCGTGGGCGACCGTGCCGTTCGGGGCTGTATACAGGATCGGGTAGTGCTCCTCGAGTCGGTGCGCGATGTAGTTGGCTGACAAGATCGCAACGCTGGTCGCTTCGCGCAGCCCTTCCTCGCCCATCATCCGGATATACATCCACGGGATCGGGAGGATGCCGGCGCTTCCCCACGGGGCACCACTGACCGGTCCCATTCCCCCGTCCGGATATCCGCGACCAGCCGGACCTGCGTCCGGTCGCAGCGGATGACCGGGGAGGAAAGGCGCTAGGTGCGCCCGCACCCCGATCGGACCCACCCCGGGTCCCCCACCGCCATGCGGGATGGCGAACGTCTTGTGCAAGTTGAGGTGCGACACGTCCGCACCGAAGGCACCCGGTTTCGCCAAGCCCACCAACGCGTTCAGGTTGGCACCGTCGACATAGACCTGCCCACCGGCCTCGTGGACTCGCGCGCAGATCTCCCCTACCGCCTCTTCGAATACTCCGTGGGTCGATGGATACGTGATCATCAGCGCGGCCAGATTCTCCCGATGCGCGGTGATCTTCGTCTCTAGGTCCGTCAGGTCGACATCGCCGGACTCGTCGCACGCCACGACAACGACCTGCATGCCCGCCATCACGGCACTCGCTGCGTTGGTGCCGTGGGCGCTGCTGGGAATCAAGCACACGGTCCGCTGCGCGTCGCCGTTGGCCCGGTGATAGGCCCGGATGGCCATCAGGCCCGCGAACTCCCCTTGAGATCCAGCGTTCGGCTGAACGGAGACCGCGTCGTATCCCGTGATCCCCGCGAGCCATTCTTCGAGCTCGGTGATCATCTCCACATACGGGCGTACCTGCTCGGCCGGGGCGAACGGATGAGCATTGGCGAATTCCGGCCAGGTGATCGGCGCCATCTCGGCCGCCGCGTTGAGCTTCATCGTGCACGACCCCAGCGGGATCATCGTTCGGTCGAGAGCAAGGTCCTTATCGGCAAGCGAACGCATGTAGCGCATCAGGGCCGTCTCCGAACGGTGGCGATGGAAGACCGGATACGGGAGTAATTCGTCCTCGCGGCCCAGCTCGCCTAGGCGGTCGCCGTCCGCGACATTGGCGAGTTCGGCCAGTTCGAACCCCCACGCCTCGGCGAGTACGTGGGCCTGGTCTTCTGTTGTCGTTTCGTCGACGGTGACGCTCACAGTGTCTGCATCGACGACGCGTACGTTGACGCCAGCGGTCCGCGCCTGCTCGGCGAACTTCTGCGCCGCACCAGGGACCTGCAGCGCGACCGTGTCGAAGATCAGGCCTTCCTGCGGAGACAGGCCGCCGTCACGAGCCCCGGCTCGAACCCTCTCAGCGAGATGGTTCACGCGCCGAGCGATATCCCGCAGACCCTCGGGACCGTGATACACCGCGTACATGCTGGCCAGCACCGCAAGCAGGACCTGCGCCGTGCAAATGTTGCTGGTCGCCTTCTCCCTGCGGATGTGCTGTTCGCGCGTTTGTAAGGCCAAGCGATACGCCGGCCGTCCATCCGCGTCCACGCTGACCCCCACCAATCGGCCCGGCAGTGAACGCTCCAGACCCGATCGCACCGCGATGTAGCCGGCGTGCGGGCCACCGAAGGCCATCGGAACGCCGTATCGCTGCATCGATCCGACGGCAATGTCTGCGCCGAGCGCCCCGGGTGAGCGCAGGAGCGTCAGGGCCAGTGGATCCGCATCCATCACCACGAGGGCTCCCCGATCCTTTGCCTCCGACAGCACTGCGCGCGGGTCGACGATCTGCCCGGCGGAAGCCGGATACGCCAGTACGACGCCGGACAGTTCACCGTCGACCAGCCCCTGGTCGGGATCGAACTCGACAATCTCGATGCCCACCGGTTCTGCCCGCGTCTGAATGACGGCCCGAACCTGCGGGTGCAGTCCCTCATCGATAGCAACTCGTTGGACGCCCCGGGGCCCATGCTTCACAGCGATCGCTACCGCTTCGGCTACCGCTGTCGCCTCGTCCAGCAGCGACGCCCCCGCCACCGCCAGACCGGTGAGATCCTCCACCAGGGTTTGGAAGTTCAGCAGAGCCTCCAGTCGGCCCTGCGAGATCTCCGGCTGGTACGGCGTATAGGCGGTGTACCAGCCGGGGTTCAGAAGGATTCCGCGCTTGATCGCTTCGGGAATCACCGTGCCGTGATACCCCAGGCCGATCATCGACGTGGGCAGCTCCATCGCGGTCATGCGGGATTGCAGCTCGTCGAGTGCCTGGCTTTCGCCGGCAGCTGCGGGAATGCCCATGGCCTCGGTGTTCGCGATACCGGCCGGTACAACGGCTTGGATGAACGACTCCAGATCGGGATACCCGAGCGACTTCAGCATGACCGAACGGTCCGCGTGATCAGGGCCTATGTGGCGGGATCCGAAATCCATGACACTCTCCAAGGTCGAGGGCGAACAGCATTGCTACTGCTCCCCCTCTGTTGACCGCGCAGAGCGCGACCTGAGAGCTTCACCGCACCTGGATGCGGCTTGCACCGTCGGTAGGGACATGTCCCTTTTCCAGAGGTGCCTACCCGTGCGGTACCTGTGCCTGAGAGTTTGACGGGGCGCTTGCTCCTTCGGCGGCCTCTGCACTGGCGGTGCAGCGACTCTCTCCCGCACGGGATGTTCGGCTAGGCCAGCTTAGCCGACGTGGGTTCAGCCCGCGGCCCGTTGGGCGCGGCGTTGCGCCAATTCGTCCGTCACGCCCGCCGGGGCGATGTCCTGTCCGTCAGGGTCCTCCGCCGGGAGGGTCGCCAAGGTTCCCTCGACCTCCCGCCACACACTGCCCACGGCGATTCCGAACACTCCTTGGCCCCCGCGGACCAGGTCGACGACCTCGTCGGCGCTTCGGCACTCGTAGATGCTCGCGCCGTCGCTCATCAAGGTGATGCGCGCGAGGTCCTCCCCTTGTCGAGCGGCGAGATGGTCCACCGCGACACGAATGTTCTGCAACGAGACACCGGTATCGATGAGTCGCTTGACAATGCGAAGGATCAAGATGTCGCGAAAGCTATACAGACGTTGGGTGCCGGACCCGGCCGCTCCCCTGACCGTGGGGGCCACCAAGCCCGTGCGCGCCCAATAATCCAACTGCCGATACGTGATGCCGGCTGCGGCGCACGCCACCGGACCGCGATACCCGGCGTCGGCACGCAAGGGTCGCAGTTCCGCGTCGTCGAACAGTGCGCCCTGATTCGAGGCGCCCTCCCCTGTCTCTGCGGGCATCTGCCTACCGGTCACGTCGTCCTCCTCGCTCCGCTTCACCCTACTGCTGGGACCGAACCCACAGATGCGGATCGGTGTATCGGGGGAAGCAATGGCTCAGAATGTAGGGAGCCCGGGACGGTCGAACAATGCGACACGCCCCGCCACCGCGGACGTAAGTCTCAAGGTGAACTGAAGGCTCAGGAAGCGTTGCCGAAATCCTCGGGCGACACCTCGTCCAAGAAGGCGCGGAACTTCTCTACCTGATCCTCTTCAACCGGCTCGTCCTCGTCGGGAATCTCAATTCCCGCCTCCTGAACCACTTCCTCGGCCCCCACGATGGGAACGTCGGCCCGCAGGGCCAGAGCGATGGCGTCCGAGGGGCGTGCCGACACCTCGAGTCCCGACGAGAACACGATGAGGGAGTAGAAGACACCATCACTCAGATCGGTAATCCGCACCTCTTGCAGTGGCGCGTCCACGGCCTCCAGCAGCTCGAGCATCAGGTCGTGGGTCAAGGGTCGCGGTGGCACCACTCCCTGTTGGGCATAGGCGATCGCCGTGGCCTCAACGGCACCAACCCAAATGGGTAGGTATCGCTCGCCATCGGTCTCTCGCAGCAGGACTATGGGGGTGTTCGACGGCATTTCCATCCGGACGCCGACGACCTCAAGGCCGATCATGCTTCCAGGGTAACCGCGTTCCGCCGACAGCGATACGTCAACGGTCACGCTCTGGGTGAAACAGCCGCAAGTGGGGACTGCCGGGGTCTGGATCCAGGAAGTTCAGCAGCTCGCGATACGCCGATCGGCGATGCGTGGGTCACACGCCGGAGACTTACGCTTTGCCAGCCCGGGTCAGTTCGGCACGCAGCAGCGACGCGTGCAACTGCACGAACAAGGCGGCGATCTCCCGAATCGCTTCCTGGGATCGCACCTTCGAATCGCCCTCTTGGCCTGTAGTCCGACCAAAGGGTGTGGCCATCTGCTCGATCAGCCCCGACTCTCGATCGGCGACCACGCGAAAACTGCGCATATGTCTGCCCTCGAAGCCGAATCCCGCCAGGCGCGCGGCAAGTTGGCAGATCGTCGCGGCGTCCTCGTCGTAGTGGCCCGCTGGACTCACCCACACCAGGCCGAGCTCCTCGAGTTCGGCTACGTAGGACTCTTCCAACTGCGTCATCTCGGCCAGTTCGGCACGCGTCAGCCGCAATCGACCCGCCCCCGGTCGAAAATCCTCCGGGCGCATGCCACTACCCGCGATCACCGTGCTTTCCGCACTGTGATCAAGCTGCTCACGGATGACCTTCAGCGGAAGGTATTGGTCACGCTGAAGTGTGAGTACGTCGCGCAAGCGCCGCACATCATCATCGGTGAAGCGTCGATAGCCGCTGGCGGTTCGCGCCGGGATGACTAAACCCTCGGTTTCCAGAAACCGGATCTTGCTGATGGTGACGTCCGGAAAGTCACGCTTGAGCAGACTGTGGACCTCGCCAATGCTCAGCGTGCTCTTGTTGGACGACTCCGCCGCCTCGGACGCACTCATGTTCCGGGCTCTACGCCTACCAAGAAGACGAAACGAAACTTCCCGATCTGCACTTCGTCTCCACCCTTGAGACTTTGATCGTCCACGCGGACCCTGTTGACGTATGTGCCGTTGAGGCTGCCCACGTCGCGAACACTCCACCCTTCGGACCCGCGTCGAAACTCGGCATGGCGACGGCTGACGGTCACGTCGTCCAAGAACACTTCCGACTCCGGGGAGCGACCAACTCCCACGATGTCGGCATCTGCGGGGAGAAGAAATTCACTGCCCTCTGCCGGTCCCCGGTGCACAATCAGCAACGCGGATCCCGACGGCAACTCTCGATGAATACCGGTCCCGAGTGCCGCAGCGGGTCCAGTGCCGGTGGCCGGGCCCCCCTGGCCGGAGACGGTCGATATCGCCCCCGTCGCCTCAATGTCACCATCGGTCTGTGCATCGACCGGGGTTCCGCACGCCGCACAGAACCGATCCTCTGCGTGCACGGGCTTGCCGCACGAACGACAGTTCATCGTGGCTCCCTTCGCGGCCGCCGTGTACTCCCCTGGCCCTTCTAGCCTAGGCCCCGCTGGTCAAACCCTCGTACTCACGCGCCGACATCAGCCCCTCGAGCTGTCTGTTTCGCTCCGACTCGTCACCGCAGTCGATCTTGAACAGCCAGCCATCGCCGTAGGGATCGGAGTTGATGGTCTCGGGGACGTCGTCGACACCGCCATTGACCTCGACCACCTGGCCGGTCATCGGGGCATACAGCTCGCTGACACTTTTGGTCGACTCCACCTCTCCGCAGGATTGCCCAGCCTCGACACCGTCACCCACACTCGGCAACGAGACGAACACGATGTCTCCGAGGGCTTCCTGGGCGTAGTGGGTGATGCCCACCGTCACGATGCCGCCCTCCCCGGCGCGGACCCATTCGTGCTCCTCCGTGTAGTGCGCGTCCTCAGGAATCATTGGGCCCTCCCCTATTGATATCGACGCATCGAGTGTCGCTTTGGTTGATCGTACGAGTTTATCTGCTGCGCCCCGAGGTGATCATTTCCTGGGCGTAGCGAATTCCCGCCCACCAGTACAGGAAGGTTCCCCACAGGGCAAAGGCCCACCCACACACGGACAGGATCGTGCCCAACACACCTGGCAACGAGCCGAGAAGCAGCACCGGGAAACCCCAGAACAACGCGAACGTTCCCGTCTTACCCACGTAGGTGACCGGTAACGCGATGCGACCCGAACCTCGCAACATCGGGAGCAGCACCAGCAAGAACAGATCGCGAGACAGAAGGATGACCACCAGCCACCAGCCGATGACATCTCGGAGCGCCAACCCCACCAGCGTCGCGAGAATGTAGAGCCGGTCGACGGCCGGGTCCAGCAGTACGCCGAATCGACTGCGCTGGTCCAACCGGCGAGCCAGATACCCATCGATCCAGTCGGACGCCCCCGCCAACACGAGCACGACGAAGGCAGCAATGTCGGCCTCTTCGACCAGCACCAACCACAGGAACAGTGGGATACCGAGCAACCGGAGGAAACTGACGAGGTTGGGAACCGTCCACACATTCCACGGCTCGCTGGATCCGGGCGCGTCGTCGTGATCGCGGATCTCAGGCGTGTGCCCACCATCGGATGTCGTCATCGCACCTCCCTACCTGCATGCCACCTCTTGAGGTCGAGTATCGACGGCACTGTCGGCCCGACTCCGCTATCCGAGGATAAGAACGGTCGTCGCGACAATCCCGACAGCGACAACCATCCCACGAAGGACGACCTCCGGCAGGCGCCTCGCCCAGCGGCCACCGAGGTATCCCCCGGCGGTGGAACTGACCATCAAAACGAGCGCGGCAGGCCACACCACGTAGCCAGAAAAGGCAAACACCACCGCGGCCACCACATTGGCGACCGACGCGAGGAGGTTCTTGGCGGCGTTGCTGTACTGAACACGGGCGTCGTATATCCACGTGAGAATCGCCATCAACACGATCCCCTGCGCGGCGCCGAAATATCCGCCGTACACCCCCACGGCTCCGGTCCAGGGCCACAAACGACGGGGATGCGCAACCGGTGCTGCCGGCGATGCCGGCGGCGACGCTGCTTTTCGCGTGGCGCGTAGCCGTGCGCGCAGGGGTTGCAAGGCAACCATCACCGTCGCGGTAGCGATCAGCCAGGGAACGATGGATGCGAAGACTTCCTCGGGAAGAGCCACCACCAGCAGGGCGCCGAGCGCCGCTCCGATCGTGGTGGCGATGACCGGGAATCGAAGGGCGGTGAGGCGATCGCGCAGTTCTCGCCGATAGGCGTAGGTCGAGGCGAAACTGCCGGGAAACAGACCCGTGGTGTTCGTCCCGTTCGCCGCCACGGGTGGAACGCCTACCGCCAGCAAGGTGCTAAAGGTGATGAGCGTTCCCGATCCCACCACACCATTGATCGCACCGGCGATTCCACCGGCCGCAACCAAGAGAAGAACGGCTGTCCAGGTATCCATTACGGGGCCGAATGTCCGCGCCGACGTTCTTGCTCCACCAGTGCAGCGCGATCGGCAAGCTTGTCCAGGGTTCGAAACGCGGTGGCCAGTCGGTGGTTTCCTTCCAACAGGTCACGTTTGCCATCCAAGAACGCCCAGTAGCCAGCTGTGAAGGGGCATGCCTTCTCCCCCACCCTCAGTTTCGGGTCGTACACGCAATCACCACAGAAGTCGGTCATCCGCTTCAGATACGCCCCACCGGACACATACGGTTTGGTCGCCATTTCTCCACCGTCGGCATACAGACCCATGCCGATGACGTTGGCCGTCATCACCCATGGATACCCGTCAACAAATGCCCGGCGGAACCAATCGTTCATCACCTGCGGCGAGTAGCCGCGCTGAAGGGCCCAATTGCTCAACACCATCAAACGAACAATGTGGTGGGAGTACCCGAGATCCCGTACGTACTCAAGCGAGTGGTGCAAACACGCAGCATCCACTTCCTCGACGGACGCCTCAAGAAACCAGGCCGGAGGCTCCACATCGTTGTTCAGCTCATTACGGAGTTCATAGGCCTCACCCAAATGCCAATACAAGTGCCAGACGTATTCCCGCCATCCGATGATCTGTCGGATCAATCCTTCGACACTGGCCAGGGTCGCTTGATCCGCGCGCCAACGCTCCTGCGCCTGCGCAACCACCTCTGCCGGATGTAACAGCCCTAGGTTCATCGGCACCGACAGCAACGAATGGGCCATGAACGGATCCCGCCATAGGACGGCGTCTTCGTACGGACCGAAAAGCGCGAGCCGGTTGTCCAGGAAATCTGTCAATGCGGTGATGGCTTCGCACCTGGTGACCGCGAAACGTCGCGGTCCGTCGTTTCCGAGGAAACGGACTCCGTCGGCCTCCCACTCGTCGAGTTGCTGCCGCACGCGGGCATCGATGTCGTCTTCCTCGGGTTGCCAGGGTGGTGGCAACGGAAGGTGGGTTTCGCCCTTGGGTGGTGGGAGGCGGTTGTCGTGGTCGTAGTTCCACTTTCCGCCCTCCGGTTTCCCGTCGGCCATCAGGACGTCGTGCTTGGCCCGAACACCGCGATACCAGTCCTCCATCAACAGTCGCTTATCCCCGCGACCGTTGACCCAGGCCTGAAACTCCCCGGGCGAGGTGAACCATCCCCGCTCTGAATGAATCGCGGACATCCCCAGCGATTCGACGAGTCGGCGCGCTGGACGTGACGTAGCGGCGACAGCATCAAGATTGTCGTGACCTGAATCTCGGTAGGCCTGGATGCCCTCGGCGTATGTTGCGGTTTGGATGAGGGATACGCGCTCGGGCTCTTCCGCCGCGCGATGGTGCAGGGCGCTCAGGATCAGATGGGCCTTTTGCCGGTGGTAGGTCCGGCGCTCGAACACAGAGCGCGCCTCAATGAGGAGCAGGGGGCCGCCGTCATCGAAATGCGGTCCTAATTGATCGGCGAACAACCAGCGTGTTGTCTCGGACTCACCGCTCATGACTGACTCGTCACCGCGCTCCACCGCTCACCAATCCGCCGCACGTCGACATTCATCCCGAAGGTGCGACTCACGAGTTGATTCGTCAGAGTCTGGCCTAGCGGGCCGGCGGCAACCATTCGACCCTGGCCGAGCAGTAGCGCATGCGTGATCCCCGGTGGAATCTCTTCCAAGTGATGGGTCACCAGCACCAGAGTGGGCGAATCCGACTTCTGCGCGAACGTAGCCAGCATGCCGACCAACTCCTCACGCCCTGTGAGGTCAAGTCCGGCGCCGGGCTCGTCGAGTAGCAGTAGCTCCGGATCACTCATCAGGGCGCGCGCAATCAGCACCCGCTTGCGTTCTCCTTCGGATAGCGACGCGAACGGACGCTCGGCGTATGACGAAGCGCCCCAGTCGTTCAGCAAGCTATGGGCGCGGGCCCGATCCTCGGCTTCGTACGCCTCTCGCCACCGTCCGGTGACTCCGTACGCCGACGTCATCACCACATCGGCAGCCTTCTCGTGCATCGGAATATCGCGCAGCAGCGAACTGCTGGCGAACCCCACCCGTGGCCGCAGATCGGCGATGTCCACCTGGCCCATACGCTCGCCGAGAACGGATACCGTGCCAATGGTCGGGAACATCCGAGTTGCGGCGATGGACAAAGCGGTTGTCTTCCCCGCTCCATTGGGGCCCACGACCACCCAGCGGTCCGCAGCGTCGACGGTCCAATTCACGTCCTGCAACAGCCAGGACTGACCACGCCGGACGCCGACATCGGCCATAGAGATCACCTGCACGCCAACACCCTAGGTCGTGTCCCGAGGTCATACGCGCGAGACGGTTCTGGGCCTCGGTACCGTTGGGTTCCGATGAACACCCACCCGGACATTCACGCGACGATGCTCGTCACCCTCAGTGGGCGCGATCGTCCCGGAATCACACGGGATCTATTCGCCGCCTGCAGTACTCAGCCCGTCGAGGTTACGGACGTCGATCAGATCGTGATGCGTGATCGCTTAACCATCGCGGCATCGGTTGATGGAGCCAAAACGCATCTGGAGCAGTTGCGGCCTGCCATCGAAGAGCTCGCCCACCGCTTGACGATGGACTACACGATCTCGATTGAGGAAGGATCAGCCACCTCGACCCACAACCTTGGTGTTCCGCACTTCCAGGTCACGGTGATGTCCGCACAATTGATGCCCGAGGCGATCGCACGCATCACAGACGTCATCGCCGACAATGGGGGGAATATCGACCGCATCCGCAGCATTGCCAGCTATCCGGTCACGGCGGTCACTTTCGAGGGACGGGGTGCGGAACCAGATTTCATCCGCCGGCCTCTCGCGGAGTTGGCATCCAGCCTGTCGGTCGACGTTGCTGTCCAGGAGCGAAATCTCCAGGCCCGTGGCCAATATCTGGTTGTTCTCGATGTCGACTCCACGGTTATTCAGGACGAAGTCATCGACCTTCTCGCGGCGCAATCGGGTCGGCACGATGAGGTGGCTGCCGTCACCGCTCAGGCGATGGCAGGCGAGATCGACTTCACCGAGTCGCTTCACCAGCGCGTGGCTCTTCTCGAAGGATTGCCCGAGTCGGTTCTGGACACGGTCAAGGAGCAAATCCGCCTCACACCCGGAGCGCGGACCTTTTGTCGAACCCTGAATCGTCTTGGCTACCGGATCGCATTTGTCTCCGGAGGCTTCGGGCAGGTCGTGTCACCACTGGCCAACGAACTCGGTGTCGCCGAGATTCGTGCGAACACTCTGGAAGTCGAAGACGGGCGTTTGACAGGACGGGTGGTCGGAGATGTCGTCGATCGACCCGGCAAACGCAAGGTGCTCGAGGAACTTGCGGTCCGCTTCGGAATCCCCCGGCATCGAACCATTGCCATCGGCGATGGAGCCAATGACGTCGACATGCTCGAGGCAGCCGGCTTGGGAATCGCCTTCAACGCAAAGCCGGCCGCCCGGGCGGTGGCCGATACCTCGGTGACGGCCCCGTATTTGGATTCTGTTTTGTTCCTCATGGGAATCACGCGCGATGAGATCGAACGCGCGGACTCGCTCGATGGAAACGCCGCAGGGGAAGCGTCTCGACCGGACAATCCGCGCGGGTAGTCACGTCGTCGGGTACGCAGCGCTTCGGGCAGGCTTGATCGACGCTAGGCCCCTTGCGAGTGCACCCCTCCATCAACGTGCACGATCTCTCCGGTCGTCGCGGCAAACCACGGGGACAACAACGCCACGCAGGCGCGGGCAGCCGGAGTTGGATCGGTCAAGTCCCATCCCAGCGGTGCGCGCTCCTGCCACACCTTCTCGAACTCGTCGAAGCCCGGGATGCTCTTCGCAGCCATGGTGCGGATCGGTCCCGCGGCGACCAGGTTCACCCGAATGCCCTCCGGCCCCAAGTCCCGGGCCAGATATCGCGTGGTGGATTCCAGGGCAGCCTTGGCGACCCCCATCCAGTCGTAGGTGGGCCACGCGACGGAGGCATCGAAATCAAGACCCACCACACTGGCTTCGGATGCCATACGTGGCTTCGTTGCCATCGTCAGGGATGCCATCGAGTAAGCACTGACCTGCAGGGCAGTTGCCACGTCCGGCCACGGGGTATGCAGAAAGTTTCCTCCGAGGGCCGACTCCGGTGCGAAACCGATCGAGTGCACGAGTCCGTCGACCGTTTCGCAGTGCTCCCCCAGCCGGTCCGCGAACTGAGCGAGATCGTCATCGTTGGTCACATCCAACTCGACGATGGGAGGCTCCGTCGGTAGTCGCGACGCTGACCGCTTCGTCAGAGACATCGTTCGCCCGAAACTCGTGAGAATGACGTCGGCACCCTCATCTTGGGCAAGCCTGGCGATGTGGAAGGCGATCGACTGATCAGTCAGAACACCGGTGACGACCACCGTCTTTCCGGTCAGTAAACCCATCGCCGCCTCCTAATGCCCCATGCCCAGGCCACCATCGACGGGAATCACCGATCCAGTGATGTATCCGGCTTCTGGACCGACCAGGAACTCCACGAGGGCGGCTACTTCGTCCGCGGAAGCGTACCGTCCGAGCGGAATGGCGCCGAGGATCTCATCACGTCGACTCTCATCGAGTTCCGCCGTCATGTCCGTTTCGACAAATCCGGGCGCGACAACATTCACGGTGATGCCCCTCGAGCCCAGTTCTCGGGCCAAGGAGCGCGCCACTCCCACCAGGCCTGCCTTGGACGCCGCGTAGTTCACCTGCCCGGCACTGCCGAGCAAACCGACGACGGACGAGATCAGCACGATTCGACCTGCCTTCGCCCGAATCATTCCCCGAGCAACGCCTCGACACAGCCTGATGGAGCCAGCCAGGTTGGTCTGCACGACCTGGTCGATTTCCTCATCGCTCATGCGCATGAGCAAGTTGTCCTTGGTGATGCCGGCATTCGCGACGAGCGCACCGATGGGCCCGTAGGTGTCCTCGATCATCGCCAGCCCGTCGTGAATCGACTCAGCGCTCGAGACGTCCATAGCAACTGTGCCGGTCAGCGCACAATCGTCCGGCCCGGTGCCGGAGCGACTTGCTACCACAACGTGATGACCAGCATCGACCAATCGGCGGGTGATGGCGGCACCAATTCCCCGATTGCCACCCGTGACGACGGTTACACCATTACTCATGAGTTCGCTCCTACGTCACTGCGAGCACCGCTGGAGTTGCGACGTGACACCATCCGATTGGTCACTGCCGTTGCGGGAAAGGCCGCCAACATCAGAAAGGGTGCCCACCATGGCTGAAACAGGCTGACCACGCCGATCACTAGGAAAGTCACAAAGAAGACGAGGCCTCGCACCAGGCCACGGGAGTCCTGATGGATCTTTCGGTCACGCTCATCGTTGGCGATCAGGTCCGCATTACGGCTGGTGTGGATCGACATCCACACACCCAGCCCGCTGATCGCGGCAAGGGTCCACCAATACAGCAGGCCGAGTCCCCCTCTGCCGGCCACCGCTTCGTTAGCCGCCTCGCCGTACATCGCCGTGGGCCACGGCAGAAAGACAATCAGCAGCAACCAGGCGACGTTCAGCCCGAAGATCGTTCCGTCATAGCGCCGCATGGTGTTGAACACCCGATTGTGAGCAGCCCACATGAAGATGACGACCACGAACGATAGGACGAATGCAAAGAGCTGCCCGCTGTTGGCAGTCACCACATCCCAAACGGATTGCCCAGGCGCCGGCCCAGCGACATCGATGATCGGGAGCAGCTGCAACGTGATGCCGATCGCCACCACGGCATCCGTGAAATTGACCAAGCGGTCGAAGGATCTCTGCTCCGATGATGAGACTTCGGAGCGGGGCTGATCAGGCATCTTCCAAACGGTAGCCGACCTTCACCGTCACTTGGAAGTGATCGACATCGTTATTGCGGACGTATCCGCGCACCTGCTGCACCTCAAACCAGTCGATATGCCGATGCTCGGATCCAGCCCGTTGCACAGCATTTCGGATGGCAGTTTCGATGGAGTCCGCGGACGTCCCCACCACTTCACTCATTCCGTAGACACGCTCCGACATAGCTCGCTCCTGACTTTCGAATCCGCTCACCTCAACGGGCGGGCCACCACATTCGGGTTTACCTTATTGGGGTGTCCGATCCAACCCACAGCATCACGACTGCCCAGCATTCGTTGAGCAGTGAACAGGCAGGTAGGACGCGCAAGTACCTCATTTCTATGGGAATTCGCACCATCTGTGTGATCGGCGCCATTTTCATTCCCGGCTGGCCTCGATGGGTGCTCATCGCCGGTGCCGTCGTGCTCCCGTATCTCGCCGTGGTGATCGCCAACAGCGGTGGTTCGCGCAAGGGCAAGGCACCCACCGATGTGCGCCCGCAACCGGTCGCCGCCCTACCCGCGTCCGGTGCCGCCCTCGAGGGGGTGGTGATCGTTCCCGACGACGACGCTGAGGACGGCTATTCGTCCAATGATCGGGGCGATACCGGCTTCCACGATCCTGCGTCACCCCACACTTCTAAAGTGGAGTAATGCTCGCCGCCCTCCGTACGCGCCGATGGCAGGGCTTCACGGTCGTCGTTCTGGTGGCCATCATTGGATTCGGGCTCCTGAGTCGTTGGCAATGGCAGCGCGCCGAAGAAAAACGCGTCGCCCAGCAGGCACAAACCCTTGCCGAGCAAGAGCCCGTCGTACCTCGGGCAGGTGAACCGTTTCCGGAATTCACCGCTGTCACCCTCACCGGCGAATACGCAGTCGAGTCCTTGCGCCTTGTTCGTCAACGCCCGTTGGAGGGTCGCAATGGGTACTGGGTGCTGCAACTGCTGCAAACGGAATCCGGTGACTTTTGGGTGCTCCGCGGGTGGGTGCCCGCGGGTCCACGCACCGACACCTCTCCGGATGTTTCGTCACCACCCGGGCAAATCACCGTCGACGGTCTCGTGCGTCCACTACCCCGCGGAGAAGAACTCACCGACCGCGGCGGCCTTCCCGACGATCAGGTCACCGAGGTCGAAACGGCGCAGCTGCCTGCGCCGGGCGGTGCTGAGTGGTACGTACAAGCCCTGAACTCGGCACCCGAAGACTCCGTCACCATCGTGCCGGTCACTCGGCCCGATGAGTTGCAAAATGTCTCATACGCGGTGCAATGGCTGCTGTTCGCCGCTGTCGCCATCGGTGGCTGGTTCTTCTTCCTGCGACGTGAGGCCAAAGAGCTCGACTAGCCGTCGCTGAACTGCGTGCGGTAGAGCGTTTCGTACATGCCGCCAGCGGCGAGCAATTCGCTATGAGTGCCTCGCTGGATGATGCGCCCGTCGTCGACGACCAAGATTTGGTCCGCCCGTCTGATGGTCGACAGGCGGTGGGCAATGACAAGGCTCGTTCGTCCCTCGAGTGCCGAATCCAACGCGCGCTGCACCAGCCGTTCGCTTTCGCTGTCGAGGTGGGCGGTCGCCTCGTCCAGAACGACCACCCGGGGAGCCTTGAGGAAGAGGCGAGCAAGCGCTAAGCGTTGCTTCTCGCCACCGGACAATCGGTATCCCCTGTCGCCCACGACGGTATCGAGCCCGTCTGGCAACGCCTCGATCAAATTGATGATCTGCGCGTCCTCGCACGCCTGCATCACGTCATCTGTCGTCGCTTCCGGTTGTGCGTAAATCAAATTTGCACCGATGGTGTCGTGAAACAGATGGGCGTCCTGGCTCACCACCCCGATCGCCGACCGCAAGTCAGTACGCGAGATTTCCCGTACGTCCACACCACCGAGGCGCACCGCCCCGTCGGTCGGGTCGTACAGGCGCGTTACCAACGCTGTGATGGTGCTCTTTCCGGCGCCCGAGGGGCCCACCAGGGCCGTCAACGAGCCCGCAGCCACGG
>Ga0181573_10002418_pt1 | contig 17340 bp, 16 predicted proteins | sample 101ome_25_FD_148643 | JGI IMG/M metagenome (GOLD analysis project Ga0181573, IMG submission 148643) | Coastal salt marsh microbial communities from the Groves Creek Marsh, Skidaway Island, Georgia - 101409BT metaG (spades assembly) | ecosystem: Environmental > Aquatic > Marine > Intertidal zone... | reverse complement strand
GCGGCGACACGTGTTTCGATGGCCTCATAGGTTTGGCGGACGGTTTCCCAGCCCCAGCCAGTGGCGCCTGCTGCTTCCCAATCCTCAAAATCATTTGGAAGCCCGCGCGCATAGACCATCGCATTGATCGCGCCGGAGCCGCCAACGACCTTGCCGCGCGGCCAGTAGCTGCGGCGGCCGGCCAGTGTTTCTTCGGGTTCTGTCTCGTACTGCCAGTTGACCTTTGGGTCGTAGAAGGACTTGCCGTAGCCCAGTGGCAGGCTGATCCACGGCGAGCGACCGGGGCCGCCTGCTTCGAGAACGAGCACTTTATGGCGGCTCGAAGCGCTGAGCCTTTCGGCCAGAACGCAGCCTGCGGACCCTGCGCCGACGATGATGTAATCGAAGTGTTCCATGCTGTCCTCATCAGCCTCTGGTGGCGTTTTTGCCACGAAGAACTGGCATTCCTTAAGAAAATAATTTTTTGATATAAGTGTGGAAAAATTTGAAATGTGAGGCGGCGATATGAGTGACTTTCCCCCTTTGCCGTGGCTGCGGGCTTTTGAAGCGGCGGCGCGGACGGGCAACTTTTCCAGCGCGGGTGGCGAGTTGGGGCTGACGCCTGCCGCTGTGAGCCATCAGCTCAGATCGCTTGAAGAGCATCTGGGGTATGAGTTGTTTTCCCGCAAAAAGCGGCCGATGGAACTGACCACGATGGGAGAATTGTATCTGCCGTGGGTCATCAAAGCGTTCGAGACGCTGCGGCTAGGTACGCAAAATACATTTGGCGCAAAGGATACGCGGCCGGTGCGCATCCGCTGTTTGCCGACATTTGCGCAGGTGTGGCTGTTGAAACAGCTGCCCGACTTCCGTGCGCACCATCCGGAGGTGAATATCCAGCTGCATATGGGGACATGGGCCAGCGCGATCCAGTCGACCCAGTTGGATATCGAGATCCGCTTTGGCAATGGGGAGTGGGCGGGGCAGCGGGCTATGTTGCTGTGTCGTGATCCGGTCATTCCGGTGTGCCATCCGGACTTGCGGCCCGAAGGGAATACGCTGCAAGCACTGCAAGATGCGCCGTTGATCGAGGTGATCGGGGTAGCGGATAACTGGCAGCAGTTTTTCCGCCAAGAGAAGGTGCAGCCGCCTGCGCGTACGCCCGCGCTGACGGTGGATCAGAGTATTGCGGCGTTGGAACTGGCGGCTCATGGCATGGGGCATGCGCTGATGTCGGGGTTCTTTGCGGCGCCTTATCTGGCGGACGGGCGGCTGGTGCGGTCGTTACCGCTTGCGAAACGGACGGATCAGGCGATTTATGTGACCTGTTCGGAGGGGCCGATCAGCTACGGGTCGCAGATGTTTCTGAACTGGATCATCGAGCGCTCCGCGCCGATGCGTAAGGGGTGACCGGCCGCACAGGGCGAAAGTCCCAGCTATTCGCGTGGCAAACCGAAGCTGACGAATGTTTCAAGCTCGGGTTCTGTCTCCGCGATCATTGCGGGCCATGCGCGGAAGGGGAAGAAAGTACGCCACATTTTGAGGCTGAGGTCTTTCTTCTTTGCCAGAGCGCGTTCGAGATAACGGCGCGCGACGGTTATGTCACCGAAACGGACATGGAATTTGGCTGCGATCATGTAGACGAAGAACTCGCAGTTCGAGTAGCTACACGCCTGATCTAGCGCGTCTTGCGTGCCATCGGCGGGATTGCGGAGATCATAGTTCCAGCGGGCAGTGCCGAGCATGAAATATTGCGCCCAAGCGATGGGGTCTTTTGGGCTGACGCGGATCGCGCCGAGGGCGGCCTTTTCCATCGCGGCGCAGTCAATTTGCGCCTGAAAGAGATGCACATAGGTGCGCGTATAGAACACATAGGGGCTGTAACCGTTGAGCGCTTCGGCCCGATCCACAGATTTCAGCGCCTCGACATCCTGCCCCATGATGCCGAGGATCGCGCCGAGGGCAGCGTGGGCGTCTTCAAGCCGGTCATCGAGCTGCAACGCCTCGGTCGCGCGGGCGTAGCCTTTCTGGATTTCGAGAGGAATATTTTCGCTGCGCCCCATAGTGCATTGGGCTACCGCCCACCTGCGCCAAAGGCCATCATCCCGATGGACCAACGGCCAATCATGCACTAACTTTTAACATGGACCACTCAAGTGGGGCTGCTCAGCCTCTGTGCAGAAATCAACTTTGGATGTCGACCATGGAACTTCAGAATGCAAAGCGTCTCGTGCTCGACTACTATGCGGCGCTCGATTCATCCGAACCTGCGCAAATTGAACAGACAATTGCCCCATATTTCGCCTCAGATTATGTTTGGCGCGGCTTCCATCCTTTCGGCGAATTAGCCGGTTTCGAAAGTGTCGCAGAGAAGTTCTGGAAGCCTTTGCGCACCAGCCTGACCCGAATGCAGCGGCGGCAGGACATCTTCTTTGCGGGTGCAAATCATCTTGGAGGGGCTAAAGGTGCTTGGGTTGTGTCGATGGGGCATTTGATGGGCCTTTTCGACACCACTTGGCTCGGAATTCGACCAACGGGAAAAATCGCGATGCTGCGCTATTGCGAGTTCAACCGCGCGTCCGATGGCAAGGTTGCCGAGACCGCGATGTTCTTCGATATCCCGCACCTTGCTGCACAGGCCGGCCAACCCTTATTTCCCGGCCAGACGGCGGCGCATCTAGTACAGCCGGGGCCGATGACCCACGGCGGCCTCTTGTTCGAGCCGCAGCCTGCCGAAGAAGGCAGAGCGACGATTGCGGCGATCGAGGCCATGATTTCTGACCTCGGCACCTGGCGGTCAGGGTTGCCGCTGACTGATGAACTCGCACGAACCTGGCATGACGATATGCTTTGGTGGGGTCCGGAAGGCATTGGTGCCACCTACACTATCGAGCGCTATGCAAAGCAACATTCCGGACCTTTTCGCGCTGCCTTTTCGGACCGCAGCAAGACCAATCATTTGGCAAGGGTTTCCGAAGGGCATTTTGGCGGTTTCTTTGGCTGGCCAAATTTCAGCGCCACACTAACGGGGCCTTTCATGGGCATGGTCCCCACAGGCAAGCGCAGCGAATTCAGGGTGATCGATATCTATCGGCGCGATGGCGGCAAGCTCGTCGAGAACTGGATATTCATCGATCTGCTGCATTTCTGGCTACAGCAAGGTTTCGATTTTCTGGGGAACGCAACGTCGGCTGTCCATGACTGAAGCAGAAAAAACGCCGCGCGGGAGGGGCGCGGCGTTCAGGTGCAACGGGGGAGAAGTGGCCGTTGCCTATTCGTCCTGGAGTACTGCCGAACCTTTGTCGGCCATTTGCGCGAGCTTGATTTGCATGAGCACCGACATTTCGTCATAGGTGGTCCAGTCGTCTACGACCTTGCCGTCTCGAATATGGAAGTGGGTCATGCCCATGACCTGAAGCCTCTTTCCGGTCGGTGCGCCGAGTTCCTCCATCACTCCCCAGCCAAGATGATGCCCCTCAATCAACCAGCGTACGGCAACTTTGATGCCGCCTTCGTCGCTGGGCTGCGAGCAAATGTGTTGAGGCATGAAATAACCGTCAGGGATTGCCGCGTAGAGGCCTACGGTCTGATGAATGACTGACGCATGGCCATAGAGCTCTTTCATCAACGGGCCATGATATTGCACGGTCGGTGCATATTCCGTCTTGATGCGACCAAACATCCGGCGATTGTGAATTTCATGAAGCCATTGAAGAACGTCGCGCTCGGAATCGTTATTTGCGATTGACAGGTCGGGCGTGCTGGTCGGCGGATACTGCCCCGTGAGACGCCCGGGCTCACCGATATCGACGGCCAAAAGACCTTTGTCGAAATAGTTCTTGGCAAGATCCGTGGCATAGGCCTGCGGGTCGAGGCCGATTTGCTTCACTTGGGCCATGGAATCGACCACCAACCACTCGCGGAAGATACGGTTCTGATAAACCATACAATCCGCGACCGTGCGGGCCACGAAACTGCGCCCTGTGGGTTTGCCATAGATGCCTGGCTGTGTGTGGCGCCCACTTCCTGTGACGAGGTGCGAGGTGTAAAAACCATCTTCGTCATTTCCGTTCCAAATTACCTGAGTCGCCATGCCACGCCTCTCGGGCAACATGAACAGTCGACGGATCGTATCCTGGACGATCTCTTCGCGGGAATAGATGGTGCCACCGGCCGCATAAACTACACAGTCGTGCGTGTAATGAGAGTAGATCAAGCCGACGTCGCGTTCGTCCCAGATCTTGTGGGTGCATCGGATGATGTAATCGACGATGTCGGTGTAGCAGTCGTCGAACCCTTTCATGGATTGGACGCGCTGGCGATTCTCGGGAACCAGGTCGGTGAAGTCGAGCCGCTCCGCCTGCAAAACGGGTTCGGCGGAAGGCATTTTGACTTGGGCGTTTGCGCCCTTTTCTGAGTTTGGCATTCCCAAATGTCCTCGATAACGGTTTGGAGGATCGAAGCACAGTTTGCATTCGTTTGCAATAGATTGTGAGGAGTTGTGAAAACCGCACCTGAGTCGCGATTGAATGCAGGCGCCTAGAATCGTTTGAATTTGAGTTGTCTGGTCCTGCTTGCCCACGTCTAAGAGCGCCGATTCTCAAATATTATAGTTTTTTGCCTCAATTTCCAATATTTTACTGCGCGGCGGATGTTGGACTCGGATCTTCAACGCAGTTTCCCCCATTATTCCAATGCGGTGGATGCCAATGAAAAATAGTTGCAAGCGTATGCACAATTTACTAACGTCTCTGCATGTCGTGCTTGGGAACGGGCCGACGACAATTCAGACTGCCGCGGGACGGTTGGAAATGGCAATGCCCTTTTGCGGCGACCAACAGGAGATATCTGGAATGAAATTCACAGTTAAATCGACAGTCGCCGCGTGCGCGCTGATGGCTTCGGCGGGCATGTCGTGGGCCGATTGTGGAATCGAAAGTGGCTCGGTCCGCATTCTATCGAACGACTTCGGCGCCTTGCACGCTGTGTCTGAATGGGCAGCCAAATGCGCAAACGGGTCCGTCGAAGTGACGTCGAACGCGACAGCGGAACATAAGAACATCCAAGTGCCGGCGTTGACCACCAACCCTGCGACTTACACGGTGGCTGTCGTGGCCTCCAATTCGATCATCCCGCTGCTGACGGATGACTTGATCCGTCCGCTGGACGAATACGTTGCGAAATGGGGCGGCCAGTTGCAGGAAAACCAGCTGATCCGTATCAACGGCAAGATCATGGCGATCGCCTTCATGGCAAACGCCCAGCATCTTTTCTACCGCGACGACATCCTGGCGGAAAACGGGATTGAAGTGCCAACGACGTTTGACGAGCTGTTTGCCGCCGCAGATAAGCTGCGCGCAGCGGGTCTAATGGATTCGCCGATTACCTCGGCCTACAAGCCCGGCTGGGATTTGGCGGCTGAATTCGTCAACGCCTATCTTGGAACCGGCAACGAGTTCTTCGTTCCGGGTTCCGCCGAGCTTGCCATCGACAATGCGGATGGCATGAAGGTTCTCGAAACCATGAAGCAGATGACCACCTACATGGGTACCGACTGGGCAACCTATGACACCAACAGTATCAAGCCAATCTGGGAGGCCGGTGATGCTGCATTGTCGATCTCGTGGGGGTCGCGTGCGGGTGCCTATATTGGTGCCGACAACCCGTCGCCGGAAATTGCTGCGCACACTTCTTTTGCGGCGTCGCCGACGGTTGGCTCTACGCCTGGCGGGGCGCTTTGGTGGGACGGTTTCACCATCGCCAAGAACATCTCGGATGAGGATGCCGAAGCTTCGTTCCGCGCGATGATGAACGGCGTCTCGGCCGAGATGATGGCCGAAAACACCGATATGGCCGTGTGGTTGATCGGTGGCTATGAGCCTGCCAAAGCTGCAAGCGGCGTGATCGCGAACGTCAACGGCGGCGCGCGCCCATACCCGATGGAGCCCTACATGGGCCTTCTGCACACCGCGCTGGGGAGCAACCTCATCGAGTACCTGCAGGGCAGCGAATCCGCCGAGCAGGCGATGGCGGACATTTCGTCGGCCTATACGACTGCCGCAAAAGAGGCCGGCTACCTCAACTAAACAACGTTTCGGGGGCCGCCTGTCGGCCCCCGAATTCAGCCCGCGTTCGTGATACCATCTAAGCCGCTCCGACCGGCAAGGGGAGAGCCATGCCTCACAAGACCTTCCTTGCATTTATCTGGCCATCGCTTTTGGCCATGGTTCTTTTTATCGCGGTTCCAATCATTTCCGTCGCCTACCAATCACTTTTCATCGAGCACGAAAAAGTCCTGATCTCGACCGAGAATTGCGGTCCATTCGGATGCAAGGCGGAGGTCACACTTGATGTCGATGCCATGAGGCAGTTGCGCCAAGATCAGCCGATGGGACGATATAACGGTCTGAACACCTATTCAAATTCCACCCATCTGGCGTTTTCCGATATCAACGAAATCTTTCGTAGCAGCGCGAACTTTGGTGAGATCCGAGACAGGATCATGAACCTTCCATTCTACAAAGCACTGATCTTCACCTTGTCGTATACGTTCATCGTGACTCCGCTGGTCATCGTCGTTGGCTTTGTCATCGCTGTCGTCGTCAACAGCCTTCCGCAGATGATGAAGGGGCCAGTCATCTTCTTCTCACTTCTGCCGATGATCGTGACGCCCCTGGTAGGTGCCCTCGTGCTTTATTGGATGATTGACAGCCGCGGGATCATCGGGGCTGGACTGCAATCCCTCTTCGGCGACCCGAACTTGTCACTTAAGGCGTCCCCGACCCTGACTTGGGTCACTCTGTTCGTGTACGGCGTCTGGCACAATGCGCCATTCTCTTTTGTCGTCTTCTACGCGGGGCTTCAAACGGTGCCCGCAGACACACTTGAATCAGCAATGGTTGACGGCGCAAACCGGTGGGAACGTATCCGCTTTGTGACGGTGCCCTATCTGCTGCCGCTGGCGACCTTCATTGCCCTGATGCAACTTATGGACAATTTCCGCGTCTTCGAGCCGATCATAGGTTTTTCCGCCGCTGCCAGCGCAACATCGCTAAGTTATCTGATTTACAACGACCTGCGGGCCTCAGATTCGCCGTTGTTTGGATCTGCGGCAGCCACCTCGATGCTAACGATCGTGGGGGTGATCATCCTTCTATTGCCAGTTCTGCGTCGCAATTGGCGCGAATTCAATCGCAAGACCTGAGGGGCGCCGCATGTCAAATCCTTCGCAACGCCAGCCCTTACCTCTTGCTACCCTCTCCATCGGGTTTGTTCTGATCTGGCTGCTTATTGCAGCATTCCCGTTCCTGTGGACTATGTGGGGATCCTTCAAGGCTGAAGGTGATTTCTTTTCACGCTCGGACTGGATGAATGCCATCACTGGGCCGGTCACGCGGCGCCAAAACGACGGCAGCATGTTCACCTCAGGCGGCTATCACGGCGCTTGGATCGAAAAAGAATTCTGGCGCGCTGTTGTGAATACAGGGATCGTCACCTTCTTCGTCGTTATCATTTCGCTGACGCTTGGTACGCTTGGCGGCTATGCGCTCGCGCGGTCAGGATTCCGCTACACTTTCTGGCTGCTAATCGCGGCCCTTGTGTTCCGGGCGATGCCCCATGTCACACTGGTATCCGGATACCTGTTGCCGTTCTTCCAGTTGAACATCTGGGGCTATCTACCAACAACAATCATCGTACTTGTGGCCATCAATCAGCCGTTCACGTTGTGGATGCTGCACAGCTTCTTTCTGTCGATCCCAAAGGATCTCGACGAAAGCGCGATGGTTGACGGATGCACTAGGTTTCAAGCGTTCAGGTTGGTCGTCATCCCTGTGATGTGGCCAGGCGTCGTAACGACAGGGCTTTTCAGCTTCTTGTTGGCTTACAACGATTTCACAGTCACTTCGATGCTACTGAGCCAAGAAAACACTACAATGATACCAAAGATCAGCAGCTTCCTCGGCTCGACGCAGGAAGAGGGAAAGGTAATGTACGCGGTTGCCGCGGTGGTTTCTGCCATCGTCCCCCTGTTTGCACTGATCATGTTCTTCCAACGCCAGATTGTCAGCGGTCTGACCGCCGGCGCCGTCAAGGGATAGGAGCCTCAAAGTGGCACGACTCCAGCTCAAGAACGTCAACAAGCGGTGGGGCAAGTTTGTCGGGGTGGACAACTTTAACCTCGACATTGCCGATCAGGAATTCCTTGTCCTGCTCGGGCCGTCAGGGTGCGGCAAATCTACGACGATGCGGATGATAGCCGGTCTGGAAGACGTCACCGACGGAGAGATCTGGCTGGGCGATAGAATGGTCAACAAGCTTGAGCCGAAGGATCGGGATGTTTCGATGGTGTTCCAGTCCTACGGTCTCTATCCAAACCTGTCGGTCTACGAGAATATCCGTTTTCCGCTGCGAGTGAGAAAGGTTCCGAAGGAACAACACCACGAGATGGTGATGAACGCGATCCGCATGGTTGAACTTGAGGACTTCATGGATCGTCGACCGGCCGATCTCTCTGGCGGTCAGCGCCAGCGCGTCGCGCTTGGCCGGGCGATCGTGCGCAAACCGACTGTATTCCTTATGGACGAACCACTTTCGAACCTTGATGCCAAATTGCGTGTCAGCACCCGCGCACAAATCAAAAACCTGCAATCAAAACTCAAGACGACGACGGTCTATGTGACGCATGATCAGATAGAAGCGATGACACTTGCGGATCGCGTTGTGGTCATGAACGCGGGCCGCATTCAGCAAGTTGGCACACCTACCGATATCTACAACTCGCCTGCCAATACCTTCGTAGCTAGTTTCATCGGCTCACCGGCGATGAACCTTGTGGAAGGCGACCTAGCGAATGGTGTCTTCTCTGGTGCTGGGGTGCGTGTCGAGGGGCTCCCCACTTCGGCCTCTGGCCGGGTTACGCTGGGTTTTCGGGCAGAGGACGCGGAAATCGTTTCGTCTGGTGGTCAGATTGCGGCGCCGATTTATTCAATCGAGCTTCTCGGCGAGGCGACGATGATTACCTGGCGGCTCGGAAAGTCTTTGGTTTCGATCAAGACCAAGAAAGATTTTCGCGTCCAGATCGGCGATGAGGTGCAGGCGGGAATCTCTGCCGAAATCTGCCACCTGTTCGACACTGCAACGGGTGAGAGGCTGAACCCTGCATGACCCTTTGTCCGGTGGGCGCGCGGCGCTCCAGCCGGACAACCGAATTCTGAATGAGGAACTGCGACATGTCTGTTACCTATCTCAAGCGGGGCAAAACCGATGCCGAACGGGCGCAAGACGACGCCAAGGTGCGGTCCGCCGTCGAAGCGGCCTTGCTCGAAATTGAAGAGCGCGGGGATGCAGCTGTTCGCGAAATGGCCGAGAGTTTCGATGGTTACAGCCGAGAAACATATCGGCTGAGTGACGAAGAAATCCAGTCGATCATTTCGCGCGTGAGCGAACAAGAAATGGCTGATATTCGCTTTGCCCAAGCGCAAGTGCGTAACTTTGCGCAGGCGCAGCGGGACTCGATGCTTGATATCGAAATTGAAACCCTGCCTGGCGTGATTCTCGGCCACAGGAACATTCCGGTTCAGTCCGTGGGATGCTATGTCCCAGGCGGCAAGTTCCCGATGGTAGCTTCGGCGCATATGTCTGTGGCAACTGCCAGCGTCGCCGGCGTTCCCCGCATCATTGCAGCCACGCCGCCATTCAAAGGCGAGCCTAATCCGGCGGTGATCGCGGCTATGCACCTCGGTGGTGCCCATGAGATCTATGTTTTGGGCGGTATTCAGGCCGTCGGCGCCATGGCCATTGGAACGGAAACCATCAAGCCAGTCCACATGCTGGTAGGACCTGGCAATGCCTTTGTGGCTGAGGCAAAGCGTCAGCTCTTTGGTCGAGTAGGCATCGATCTCTTTGCCGGTCCGACCGAAACTATGGTGATTGCAGACGAGTCGGCCGCCGACGCCGAGCTATGTGCCACCGACCTTCTTGGCCAGGCTGAGCATGGCTACAACAGCCCTTGTGTGTTGTTGACTAACTCTGATCGTCTTGCGCGGCAAACAATGGCAGAGGTCGAGCGGCTTTTGACTATTCTTCCCACCGCTGAGACCGCCCGTCGAAGCTGGGAGGATTATGGAGAGGTGATCGTCTGCGACACTTATGAGGAAATGCTGGCGGTCGCGGATGACATCGCTTCGGAGCATGTGCAGGTGATGACCGATCGCGACGATTGGTTCCTAGAAAACATGTCCTGCTATGGTGCGCTTTTCCTTGGGCCGCGCACCAATGTTGCCAACGGCGACAAAGTGATCGGCACCAACCACACGCTCCCAACTAAGAAAGCGGGCCGATATACCGGTGGTCTTTGGGTCGGCAAGTTCCTCAAGACCCATAGCTACCAGAAGGTCACTACAGACGAGGCAGCCGCCGCAATCGGCGCGATCGGGTCGCGGCTGTGCCAACTAGAAGGGTTTGTCGGACATGCCGAGCAATGCAACATCCGCTTGCGGCGCTATGGCGGGATCAATGTGCCTTATGGTGGAACCGTGGAACCCAAGGAGGCGGCCGAATAGTCATGACGCCCGAGGCCCTCAAATCCTACTTTGCGGACTTTGCCCGGGCCGCTGCAAACTATGATGCCGATGCGGTGGCAGGGGCGCTTGCTATGCTCATCGCGCCGGACGCGACCTTGCACATGTGCCACCCATTTGGCGATATTTCCGGAGCGGAGTTTCAGGCAACCTGCCTAGCACCGCTCCACAGAGCGATGCCGGATCTTGAGCGCCGCGACTTGATCTTCATGGCTGGGTCCACTCCTGCCGTTCACGATACAGGCGGGCAACACTGGATCGGCTGCTGCGGTAACTATATCGGCACCTTCCTTGCTCCCTTCTTGGATATCCCACCCACTGGCCAACTGGCGCATATGCGCTACCACGAGTTTTTTCGCTTCGAGGAGGACCGGATCGTTGAGATGCAAGCGATCTGGGATATCCCTGAGTTGATGATGCAAGCCGGCGCCTGGCCCTTGGCGCCGCAACTGGGAAAGTTTCTGTGCACACCTGCGCCGATGTCCGGCGATGGCCTCGCCATCGAAGGCGACGGACAGATGGCACTCGACAGCGTCATCTCGATGTTGACCGACCTGTGCAGATTCCCCGGCGATCCGGATCCGTCGGTCATGCGGCTGGAAAAGTACTGGCACCCGCGCTGCAATTGGTACGGTCCCGCAGGGATCGGCACCGGTCGCGGCATTTCCGGGTTTCGCAATTGGCATCAAGGACCATTCCTGCGTGGTATGCCCGACCGCAAGCTCGACGCCATGGGCGACCTGATGTCCCACTGGCTGGCCGCGGGGAACTATGTCTGCGAAACCGGCTGGCCCAACATGCGCCTGACAGTCACAGGTGATGGCTGGATGGGCATTGCGCCGTCGGGGCGGGAAATTCTGATGCGAAGTCTGGATTTCTGGCGGCTCGAGGAGGGATTGATCCGGGAAAATTGGGTTCTCGTCGACTTGTTGGATGTTTACCGTCAGCTTGGCGTGGACGTCTTCGCCCGTCTGCGGGAATTCAACAAGGCGCGGGTTCCCGGTTCGATCCCGCTTCCCGACTGGAGAAATGCATGACCCTGCCCAGAACCCCTTCGTTTCGTCTGGATGGCCAGCACGCACTTGTAACCGGCGCCAGTTCGGGTATCGGGCAGGCTTGTGCTGTGGCTCTGGCCGAGGCAGGGGCGCGGGTCACCTGCGTCGCAAGGGGAGCGGACCGGCTGGTTGCGACGGTGGAAGAGATGCGCGCCGAGGGCTGGCATGCCGAGGCACTGGCGCTGGACGTTGGGGATGTGGAGCATGTGCAGCGCGCTATTGGGGCGATGCCGTCGCTAGATATTCTTGTCAACTCCGCCGGGCTGGCGCGACATTCGCCGGCTCTGATGACGACACCCCAAGACTATGACGCCGTGATGCATGTCAATCTGAGGGCTGCCTACTTCCTGTCTACGGCCGCAGCCGCGAAGATGAAGGGGCAGGGTGGCTCAATCATCCATGTTTCCAGTCAGATGGGGCATGTGGGCGGCGTAGATCGTGCGGTCTATTGCGCAAGCAAGCACGGGCTCGAAGGTATGGTAAAGGCCATGGCCATTGAATGGGGGCCGGACAGAATCCGCATCAATACGCTTTGCCCGACCTTCATCCGTACACCGCTGACCGCCCAAACCTTCGATGACCCTGAGCGGGCCGCCTGGGTTCGCAGCAAGATCAAGCTTGGCCGGATCGGAGAGGTTGACGACATCATGGGTGCGGTCGTTTATCTCGCTTCCAAGGCCTCGTCCCTTGTCACCGGGACGTCGCTGTTGGTCGATGGAGGTTGGACGGCGGATTGATGAGCAACGAACGTGTCACATCACTACAAGTAGCGCGGCAAGCAGGCGTCAGCCAGTCCGCCGTCAGTCGGGTATTTACCCCGGGCGCCAGCGTATCCGAGGCAACCCGTGACAAGGTCCTGCGCGCGGCAAATCAGCTTGGCTACAGGCCCAACGTGCTGGCTCGGGCCATGATAACCGGCAAGAGCCGCATCATTGGTCTGGTCGTGGCCTACCTGGAAAATCAGTTCTATCCTGAGGCGGTCGAGAAACTGTCGGTGGCGTTGCAAGAACAAGGTTATCACGTGTTGGTCTTCATGGCGGCGGCGACCGTTGGTGATGTCGAGCTAGTTATGCGGGAGATCCTTGATTACCAAGTCGACGGCATCGTGCTGGCCTCGGTTTCAATGTCCTCGCATTTGGCGGCCCGTTGTGATGATGCCGGCATTCCCGTTGTCCTTTTTAACCGCGCCCAGGACGACAAACGGCTCTGCTCTGTTACGACCGATAACTATCTCGGCGGACGTGCAATCGCCCAGCATTTCATCGAGCTTGGCCATGCAAATATCGGCTATATCGCCGGTTTCGAAGAGGCATCGACCCAGATCGACCGCGAACGGGGCTTTGTCGATGAATTGCAAGAAGCGGGTATAGCGTTGTCCGCACGAGAAGTCGGCGGCTTTGAATACGCGGTTGCGCGTGCAGCAGCTTTTGAGATGTTCACGGGCCCCAAGAGACCAACTGCAGCTCTGGTAGCGAATGACCACATGGCGTTTGCTGTCATGGACGTGTTGAGATTCAAACTAGGTCTGACTATTCCCGGCGATGTCAGTATTGCCGGTTTCGACGACGTGCCGATTGCTGGTTGGCCCGCCTATGACCTTACCACCTATCGCCAGCCGATCAACCGCATGGTTGCCAGAACTGTCCAATCTCTTTTAGCGCGCATCGCCGATGCCACCGTCGCACCCCAACACGTTGAAATTGAAGGAAAGTTGATCGTGCGCGGCTCCACAGCTACTCCAAAGGACTGATTATGCAAGGTTTCGACCCGAAGTTCAGAGATTTTCCTGACTATATCGTCGGTATCACCAAGGAGATTTGGGAAGATCGGGGGATTGCCACACTACACAACTATTACGCACCCGATATCGTCGTGCGGTCGCCTGCTTCAGTCGTCGTTGGCAACCAGAAGGTCATCGGGGCTACCATGGCGACACTCGCCGAATTTCCCGATAGGCAATTGCTGGGTGAAGACGTGATCTGGTCCGGCTCGCCGGAAACAGGGATGCTGTCCAGCCACCGGATCATTTCGACGGCTACCCACGCCCGAGACGGGGTCTATGGTGCAGCGTCGGGAAAGAAGCTGCGCTACCGGATTCTCGCGGACTGCCATGCTCGCAATAATGCCATCGACGACGAGTGGTTGATCCGCGATCAGACCGCAATCGTGCGTCAGATCGGGTGGGACCCGAAGGACTATGCCCGTGATCTAATCGTACGCGAGGGCGGCCCGGAGGTCTGCGTGCGCCCCCTGACCCCTGAGACTGATAGCCCCGGTCCTTACATTGGGCGCGGCAATGACAACCCCTGGGGCGTCCGCCATGCGGAAATTCTGACGCGGATCATGGGCGCCGACATGGCTGCGATCAACAAGGTCTACGACCGCGCCGCAACTCTGCATTATCCGGGCGGTGACATCGGCCACGGCTGGGCCGACGCGGACGGATTCTGGATGGGTCTGCGTGCGGCAATGCCCGACGCGACCTTCACCATCGACCATCAAATCGGGCGGGACGATCCGAATATGGCCCCGCGTTCCGCCATTCGGTGGGCGCTGCATGGCACCCACTCTGGCTGGGGTGCTTTTGGCGCCCCCACCGGCGCTAAGGTCTATGTGCTGGGGATTTCTCATGCCGAATGGGGAGAGTTGATCACCGGCGACATCCGCTTGCGGCGGGAATGGACACTATTTGACGAAACCGCGGTGTGGAAGCAAATCCTGCTGCATACAGGCGATCTCTGAATGTCGGGTCATCTCAAATGTGGAGGGCTTGAATCCAGGGTAGAAGAGAGCTCGGCTCTGCGCCGCTTTCACACCTTCCGAGCCGCATTGCGGGCGAGGCGGCTCAACCCTCATCCTCCTGGTGCGTGCGGCACTTTCTGACTGTCCACCTTTCACGCATATTTCAAGGTTTCAAAAGATGACCCCTCAGGAAATGGAATCTCGCATCGTTCGCTACGGCGACCTGCAACCCTGCAAGACCGCCTTCATTGACGCACACACGCCCGGCAGCAACCAGAAGGAAAACTTCACAATAATCGGCGGCGGGGTCTCGGAAAGCCCTGATCAGCACGTCCACATCTCAATCCAACATGGGTTCAACATCGGCGCGGCCGGTCAACCACCAAAGTGTCGGAACAGCTTGCATGACCACCGTACCGCCGAGGCCTTCTTTGTTCTGTCGGGGCGCTGGCGCTTCTTCTGGGGTCGCTGGGGCAACGCCGGCGAGGTCGTGCTCGAAGAGGGCGATATCTTCAACATCCCGACCGGGATCTTCCGCGGCTTCGAAAACATCGGTACCGATTATGGGATGATCATGGCGATCCTCGGTGGGGATGACGCTGGTGGTGGAGTGATGTGGGCGCCGCAGGTGATCGAGGATGCTGCTGATCATGGGCTGATTCTCGGCGAAAATGGTAAACTCTATGACACCAAGAAGCAGCAGCGTTTGCCTGAAGGCGTGAGGCCCATGCCTCTCATGTCGGCAGAGGAACTGGCCAAGCGTCCGGAGCCGACGACAGCCGAGGTGCTGCCAAATCACGTTGCGCGTTATTGGGATCTCTATGCACTAGCCGATAAGGAGCCTGCCAAAGTGATTGGCGAGAATGGTGTGCTACGCGACAAGCCAGGCTTCGAGGTGGATTTCATCACTAGGCAATCGGCCAGCGAAAAAATGCATTCGCATACTCGCCCATCAGTTCTGATGCCTGTGCGTGGCCACTGGCGCGTCAGCTGGCCCACTGGCTCCGCCGTGATCAACCCCGGCGACACAATGTCGGTGCCGGAGAACCTGCCGCACAACGCTGTGCCTTCAATGACCGGTGAAGCAAGCCTTTACCACATCGTCGCCACCGGCGACCCTGCTGGCCCAAGCTGGAAAGGATGATCTAATGGCCGTCAAATCCACTCATGTAGGATCCTTGCCGCGCAATCAGGACGTCGTGGACTTCATTTTTGCGCGCGAGAGAAACGAACCCTACGATCTTGACGCTTTTGATGCGTGCATGGCGAGGGCAGTGTCGGAGACAGTTGGCAAGCAGGTCGCCTCGGGGGTGGATATCGTCAGCGACGGGGAAACCTCCAAGATTTCCTATGCGACCTATGTCAAGGATCGCTACACTGGATTTGACGGCGACAGCCCTCGCAATGCGCCGGCTGATCTAAAGCTATTTCCTTCATTTCTCAAGCGTATCGCCGACGAAGGTGGAACCCCGCAATATGCACGACCCATGTGCGTGGGCGAAGTGCGCTCCAAAGGGCAAGGCGAATTGGAGAAGGACATCGCCAACCTCAAGGCGGCGATGGTCGAACATGGGGTGGAGCGCGGGTTCATGAACGCGGCCTCGCCGGGCGTTATCTCGCTCTTTCTGCAAAACTCCTATTACCCGACGCGGGAGGCCTATTTGGCGGCTCTCGCCGACGCGATGAAAGCCGAATACGAAACGATTGTGGCGGCCGGACTTGACCTGCAACTCGACTGCCCCGATTTGGCTCTTTCGCGGCATATGCTGTTCAATGATCTCAGCGATGATGAGTTCATCAAGGTTGCCAAGATGCATGTCGAGGCGCTGAACCATGCGCTAGCAGACATCCCGGCCGACCGAGTGCGCGTGCATATCTGTTGGGGGAACTACGAAGGCCCGCACGTTTGCGACATTCCGATGGACAAGATGTTCAGCACCCTAATGTCCACCAAGTCGCGTTATGTGCTCTTTGAGACTTCGAACCCTCGGCACGGCCACGAATGGACGGTGTTCCGTGACCGCAAATCAGAAATCCCAGACGACAAGGTTCTTGTGCCCGGCGTAGTGGATACGACGACGAACTTCGTCGAACATCCTCAGCTGGTCGCCCAAAGGGTCCAGCGGTTTGTCGATATCGTCGGGGCGGATCGAGTAATTGCCGGTAGTGATTGCGGTTTTGGCACCTTCGCTGGCTTCGGCGCGGTCGATCCCACCATCGCCTATGCCAAGCTCAAGGCCCTATCGGAAGGCGCGGCGCTGGCGGGATGATACCTCTGGTCCTGTTGCCCGGAATGATGTGTGATGCCCGACTTTTCGGGCCACAGATCGACGCCTTTGCCGGCGAACGTATAGTGCAAGTTCTGCCAATCGGCGGAGCCGCAACGATGACGGACCTGGCGCGGCAGGCCCTCGAGTTGGCACCGAAGAGTTTTGCCCTTGCAGGCCTATCGATGGGTGGGATCGTGGCGATGGAGATGGTCCGGCTGGCCCCCGAACGGGTAGCGCAGCTGGCGCTACTCGATACCAATCCGCTGGCCGAGGATGAGGGAAGGCGCGCGCTGCGCGGCCCGCAGATAGATAAGGTTCTCGCAGGGGGGTTGGCCGAAGTGATCCGCGACGAGATGAAGCCCAATTACCTGACCGATAGCCCCGACAAGGCCCGGATTCTCGATCTTTGCATGGATATGGCGCTTGATCTTGGCTCCGAGGTCTTTGAGCGACAGTCGCTGGCACTGCGGGACCGGATCGATCAGACAGAGACCCTGCGCAGCTATAGAGGCCGGTCGCTGGTTCTCTGCGGGGCTAGCGACGCTCTTTGTCCGGTTGCGCGGCACGAACTGATGCACAAGCTTCTACAGAACAGCCGACTCGAGATTATCGAATGCGCGGCCCATATGCCAACACTTGAAAAACCCGAAGAAACAACCGCCGCGCTGCGGCGTTGGCTGGAGCAATGACGATGGATACGGCGCTGCTAAAACT
>Ga0181573_10002416_pt1 | contig 17362 bp, 19 predicted proteins | sample 101ome_25_FD_148643 | JGI IMG/M metagenome (GOLD analysis project Ga0181573, IMG submission 148643) | Coastal salt marsh microbial communities from the Groves Creek Marsh, Skidaway Island, Georgia - 101409BT metaG (spades assembly) | ecosystem: Environmental > Aquatic > Marine > Intertidal zone... | reverse complement strand
GGAATCCCAATCGCATCAACTCATCGTTCGTCTTGGAGCGCACCTTCGCCGCCGCGCTCTCGGTGTACCCCCCGTGGAAACTGGAGATGCTCGGCTGCGCGTTGTTCACGTGGTAATACTGAGAGTGATTGCCGTCGGACTTAAACTTCGTGGGCATTTGTGGAATCTGCGGACCCGGGATGAATCTCTTCGCCGGGTTCTTGTCCAGACCGTCGGTGCGCATCCCCGTCTGCGAGCGCACCGTCGGTCGCTTCGTCGTCTCGTGCTCCGACCTCGGAACGCGGCCGCTGAATCCCTGGCTCTTCCCACGCACCGCTGGGAGTCTCTCCGGGAGGAACGCCGTCTTCTCCGGTCTGTTGAAGCCGACCTCGGACTCCAACGTGCGACGCCCACCCCGAACGTCGTGGCCGTGGTTCGACCGCCCTGGGAGCGTGGTCAACCTGTACTCGCCGACGTTCACTGGGTTGACGCGGAACATTTGCTGGTAACCGCCGTAGGCTGGGACGTCCGCTTGAACGTTCAGACCTGGGCCCACTAATTGTTTTTCCACTGGACCGATGTTATTCATCCGTCCTGAATCATACATTCGGTTTCGCATTTGAAGGATCTCACCCCCACTGCTTCGCTTTTGTGGGGCGATTTCAGCGAAATTCGGTTGTTCCTCCTTACCCTCCCACTCGGGAACACCCTCTTCGTACTCAATCTCCTCGACCGGTTCCTCGCGGAGAAGGGGCGGCGCGGGCGCTTGTTGGGGTGGCTCCTCGACCTCGCCTTCGCCCATTTTTCGACCGGCGTACACCAGTCCAGCGATAGCCATAATAGAAATGGGGTCAGCCATTATGTACTATTGTTACCTCACATTTAATTTTTGGAAACATACCTTTGGTGAAACATCGCGTTCTGAATTTCCGCGCGCGAAGACACCGGTTCCCACGCGATCGTGCGCACGGGCAACTTGCAGTGCACGTCCATGATCGGGTGGAGGCGATCGGCGACCGGAGTGGCATACTGACGGTTCCACCGCGTGGTGCTTTGGGGGCGGAGTTCGTCGTCGGTGTCGATGAACCGCGCCGGGGCACCCTTCCCAGCCTTGAACGGGGCCGTTCCGTAGAGCATGGTGTTCGGCCTGCACCCCCCGCACGCCATCGCCCGAGAGCCTTGCGGGTAGGCGAAGAATTGGTCGTCCGCGCGAATCTTCGGCTGCACCTCGGCGTCCTTGACAATTTTCAATCCCGGTTGGAGTTGATACGCCATAATGTTGTATTATTAATAAGTGAGATTATCTTTTGTCCCCGGTGTGCACGTCCAATCCTCGGAATCCCTCCAACTGCACCCCGCGCGCGTTCGGGTTGCACGCCCCCGGGGTGTCCCTGCACAGAGGTCCGTTCTTCGGGCCGTAGCACCACTCCGCGAACGCGGTTTGGTCGCCTGGAATGCTCGAGACCGGAGCCGTGACGAACTGCCTGGCCGCCGCCTTGCGCTGGTATTCCGGGAGTGGGGTGCGCGAGCGACCGGCGTCGAATCGGAAGGTGTCGTCGCTGAATTTTTGAACGAGGGGCTTCACCGACGAGTAGTAGCACGCCGGTGGTCTGTTCGGGTTGTCGGTGTAATCGGTCAAAAGCACGTTCGCCATGGGATTGTCCGCGGTCGGGAGGGTGCACCCGGTGTGCTCGTCGTTGGACTGCGCCGGGCGCCCGAAGGAGGAGCGCACCATTTCGCTTCGGTGCATGAAATAGAGAACCGCTAAGACCGTCGCACCCAGGACGAAGATTCGAACGTCCCTCCGGATGGCGTAGAGCGCGCACGTGGCGTAGACCACGAATCTCGAACTCGCGTTCACGCGTTCGTCTGGAGTTTGAGAGGCCGTGGGCCAGAACAGGTGGGTCTTATCGGCGCGGATGAGTTGTTTTGGATCGTCGAACCACACGGTCATATTACAATAACTTTAGATTATATTTACTTGTTAAGCATCCCGCCGAGCATGTTACTCATCGTCTTCATGAGGGCATCCTGATTCAAACTCCCACTGTTCTCCATCTCGGACGCCGCGTTTTTCGCCAACGTCTCGATCTGGGACAAGGTATCCTGTGGGATAGCCACGATCGTGGTGCCGAGCATGTAGAGCGTTTGTAGGTATTGCCAAATCGCCCCCTTCGTGTTGTCGCTCAATTTCTCATTCCAATGTTCTTTGATGTTGAGGTCCTTCAAGAAATCGATCGACGTGAGGTCTTCGGTGATGAAGGTGTCATCCTTCGAAGAGATTTTATCGGCGTACGGGGCGATTCCGGCCATGTACGCGTCCACGCACTTTCGCGGGTTCGCCTGACGCAGCATCTCGAACTGGTTCTCGAATTTCGCGATGCCCTTTTCCTCGGGAACACACTTCTGCAGTTCCGTCAAAAATTGGGAGAGCATGTCGTTGAACGCGGAGACGGAGGCCATCTCTTCTATATGATATCTAATTATCGGAAATCTTTAAATTAAAATGGATCGGTCGAAATCACCTCTCTCTGACCAATCCCCTGGGACACGATGAAATACACGAGGATGGCCACGAGGGAGGCCGGTTTCGTGTACTGGGCCAACGGGAGCGAACCCTCGTTGTTGAGTCGAGCCTTGGCGTGAATGTATAAAGCCGTGATACCAGCCGCGATAGCCGCGGCGCCCATCGGGTCGCGCAGATAGTCGCTGAGTTCAACCATACTTTAGATATATTCAGGTTTTTTTCTAGCCTCTGGGGCGTCGTTGAAGAAAGTGGGCGCGGGTGCCGGTACCGGCGGTGCGGGCGGTGCGGCGGTGGGGGGTGCGTGCTCCTCCTCCTCCTCCTCTTGTTCCTCTGGGGGTGCGGGGACTTCGGGGATCGTCTTGAATTCGTTCTCCAAACCCACCGGTGGGGCCTCCCCCGACGCGGGTGCCGAAGCCGCCTCCTCCACCCCCGGTTCCGTCGGTTCCGCAGGTTCTTCCGCGGCGGGTTCCTGTGCGTCGAAGCCGTCGTCTTCCACGACGTCGTCCTCCTCGGGGGTGGGCATGTCGTTGGACGGTTCGAGGTCGATGTTCTTGTCCTCGGTGCTCATGTACGTCTTGAGGATTTCAGCCACCGGAATCAATTCCTTGACCGTGGCCTCGATGCACTCGGTGAAACGCTTCGTGAGGCGCAAATCGCGCTCGTATTCGCTCTGTTCCTCGTGGAACACGTAGGGGTCACGGTACAAATCCTTGGCGCAATTGTTGTAACACGTCTGGATGAATACCTCGTTCGAGGGAACCTTGAGGGAGATTTTCTTATTCTCCGCCCTGAGACGAACGGAGGATAAAATCTTCACGAAGGACACGAACACCGCGGCGAGGAGGTCGGCGAACCACGCGCACCTATCGGTGATGTTATCGCTGTGATTCTTCGACATGGCGTTGGACCAGTTCGGAACTTCTTTGAGGTGCTTTTGGAACTGCAACAGAGGTTTCTTGTTTTTCGAATCCCTCACCGCGGTTTCGTACAGTTCCTGAAAAGTTTCAATCATAACTGGACACATGATCAGGCAAAGTTGCGCCGTGTATTCCTTCTTCGCCTCGCACAAAACGTTCAGTGAGTCCATTTATGATTAAAGTACATTAAAATAAACCAAAACCCCACGCACTCCCCTGCTTTCTGTTGGTGTTTCCTGTGAGGCGCTTCTTTTGGTTCGCCAACTTGCGCTTCGCGTTCGCAGCCTTTCGCCTGGCGACGTTGTGCGTCGCTTTCGACGCCTTCGACGTGAGTTGGTTCCTGTACGGCAGGGCCTTGCGCGATTTCTTGGCATTTTTCACAGCCTTGTTTCTTCTGCGCCTGAGTTCGTTGATGTTCATATATACTATTTCTTGCGATATTTATCCGCCGCCTTCTTGAGGTTGATGAGGGTGGGGAACTCCATGTCGTCGAAATTTGGCACCGCCGGTTCGGGTTTCTTCGTCGTTTTCTTTTTCTTCACGTCCCACGAGACGTAGACCTCTTGCCCGTCGGTGCCCACGAGTTGGACCACGAAACCGCCCTTCTCGAACTGACGCGCGAGCCACCTGGCCGCCTTCGCGCGGTCGAACGAGGGGAACCCCAAGACCATGCGAGGCACCTGGAGGAAGAGGAACTTTTGGTGCCCGAGGCTGACGGCGGCGCGAATCTTTCGCTCCCACTGTTCGTAAATCTTTGTGTACAATTCTTTTTTTTTCTCCTTCTTCTCGTGATCGATCTTTTCAATCTCGCGGATGTCGAGCATCCCTCTACAATGTATTCGACACTAATTTTTGACCTCTTCTAACTCACTCAACTTTGGCGTGCTCTCGGTGACGAATCGGTAATCCAAGAATTCTCTCCCGTCGCCGGTGTCTTCGTACGCCTTGACCTCACTCGGCGCCTGCACACCCACCGGTTGCGTGCGCAGGCCGATGACGGTGGCGGAACCGCCCTTCATGGAGAGGGTGCTGACGACGGCGAACGCGAAAGGGAAGCCACCCTTCTTGAGGGCCATGAATTGGCACTCGTACAATTCCTGGCCCTCCTTGTGGTAGCGCTTGACCGTGGTGGTCTCGATGATGGCGACGCACATTTTAGTGCGCCTCTCGATCTCGGCCGCGGTTTTCATCACGAATTCATTCATCAGGTCGTTGTTCACTTTCGCCTCGACTTCTTGAAACCCTTCGAGGTCCGGGGCCTTATCGTCGAGCGCGATCTCGCGCGGGCGCACGTACCCGGACAGACCGAAGAATTCGCGTTCGAGATACGACTCTCGACTGGGGATCATGGTGATAGCGGCGACCGCCAAAATCAGGACAACGATGAGAGTCCACTTGTTCATTACTATTATATATGCGTCAATTTTTTTTCAGTGAATTTCGGAGACTACTTCAGAGCATCATGTCCTTGCTGATATATTCACCGAACTGCCCACACTGCAAACAAGTGATCGAGTTCATTCACAAGCACCACCAACTGAAACAACTCGTCACGTATCACAACGTGAACGCGCAGGGTGTTCCCCCTCAATACAAGAATAAAATCACACGCGTCCCCACGATGTTGACGAAGAATGGGAAATTCCTCGTCGGGAAGGAGATTTCAAACTTTCTGGAGAGTCTCCTGCCGTCCAAGGAGGTGACCTGGTGCGCCCTGGGCGGTGGGTGTGCGATGACGGACATCGAAAACAACGACACCGACGCCGACATCTTCAGCCTCGATGATTACGGGAAAAGCCTCCAGCCACCCATGACGAAAGACTTGGAAGATAAAATCAACCGCGAGGTCTCCGGTGTGGCGTACGAAGACACGGTGAACAATTAAAGATTTTACGCGCTCCTTCTGATAAAGGATGATGCAACTCTGCACTATTCAGGCCACCGCGGTCAAGAACGTCTTCGAAACACTCAAAGACATTTTGAATGATTGCAACTTGATTTTCACCCCGAGTGGGGTCTCCTTGTGCACCCTCGACACCGCGCGCACGTCCTTGATAGACATGCGCCTGAACGCGGAGGATTTCGAGGAGTACTCGTGTTCGGAGGAGGAGATCGTCTGTGGCATCAACGTGTGCAATTTTTTTAAACTCCTCAAGAGCGTCACGAACTCCGACGTCTTGCGCCTGTCGATCAAGTGCAAAGAATTCCTCACCGTGGAAATCACGTCGGAGGGGAAGAAGACGTCGACGACGTACGAGTTAAAACTCCTCGACATTAACGAATCGAGGATCGAAGTCCCGAACATCGACATGACCACCGTGTGCACGACGACCCTCCCTTCCGCCGATTTCCAACGGTTGTGCAGGGACATGAGCAACATAGGCTCCGAGATTTCCATCGTGCGAAAGCAAAACATCCTCCGCCTCTCGTGTGCGGGCGATTTCGCGAACCAGGAGACGACGATCGAGACCGTGGAGAACATCGAGCACGACATTCACGGGTTGTATTCGCTGCGATACCTGAACATTTTCACCAAGGCCACGTCGATGGCGAACACGGTCCAGATTTTACAAGAAAAAGAAAATCGATTTTTGATTTTGAAATACATGGTCGCAAACTTGGGTGACATTAAATTTTATCTAGCGACTAAAATTGATGAAAATCAGTAGTGTACCCGTCGAGGGTCGACACGATTTTGTGAAGCCCGAGGGCGTTTGTAATCTTCAACTTTGGGTACACCTCTCTGAGATAATCCTCGTCGTAATAGAGCACGTCGCGAAGCGCCACGCGGTGGCCGTGGAAATCGGCGTGTGGACCGGCGACGCGGCGAATCTTCTCCGTCACGTTTTTCACGGGCTTGTCGTCCTCGTCGCACAGCCACGCCGCGGTGAACGGGAGGCAGAAGGTCATGGATTTCTTCTCGTCCGGGGGGAACGGGGCGTGGAGGTCGTCGGTGACCATCTTGTACACGCGACCGTTGTACCAGTATTTCACGCGAAGAATGGTCTTCGACACGCAGTTCGGTACGACTGTGTTTCGAACATCCCGACCGGTGCAGTCCACCCAGAAGGAGGAGAGGACGCGATCGCTCCAATCCCTGGATTCGGAGGCCCAGAAATCATCCTCCACCTCGTACTTGACGTCGTGCACGACGTCGTACTCGAGGGATTCGCGCAACACGTACCAGTTCGGTGGTGTCGTTAACTTACGATACGCCGCGAAAGCGGAGGTTAAAAGATTCAGTATCATATTTAATTTATATGGAGGGCAATTTTTTAAGTCGGTACAACAACAAGATTGCCGAGTTCGAAACCATGATCGACGCCTCCTCGGCCGATCGCAAGAAGGTGGAGTCCGAGATGGCGGATTACATCATGCGGTGTCTCCCCTTCATGGAGAAATACACCGAGGAGGCGAACGAGGAGACGAACACGGACAACGTGTTCAACGCCAAAGAGACCGTGGGCCTCGCGAGGGGGGACATTTACACCGACTACCTCGTCGAGGTGGAGGGCGTGCACGTGGACCGGCCGCACGTGAACATTCGACCGATGGATGAGTGCAGCACGTGTCGCGCGGCGTCGAATATCGTGCACTTTTACGATACGAGTGAGATGGTGTGCGACGGGTGCGGCGCCGTGGTGGCCTCGATCATCTCCGACGAGTTGACGTACAGAGAGGAACAGGAGAGTTCGACGAAGGTGATCAACTACAGTTACAAACGCCAAAATCACTTCTCCGAGTGGCTCTCCCAGTTTCAAGGGGCGGAGATGTGTAACATCCCCGACGACGTCATATGCACCCTCAGGGAGGAGTTGAAAAAACTTAAACTCAAGAGGAGGGAGGACATCACCCACGCGAGGGTTCGAACGCTGTTGAAAAAGTTGCGAATGCAGAAATATTACGAACACGTCCCCCTCATCTGCTGCCTTTTGAACGGGGTGCGCCCACCGCAGATGAGCCAGGTGCTCGAACAAAAACTCCGACTCCTATTCAACCAGATCCAAGAACCGTTCGACAAAGTGTGCCCACCGAATAGGAAAAACTTCCTCAGTTATTCGTACACCCTCTACAAATTGTGCGAACTCTTGGGGGAAGATAAATTTTTGTCCTACTTCCCACTCCTCAAATCCAAAGAGAAGTTGCACGCGATGGATTGTATATGGCAAAAAATATGTAACGAGTTGCAGTGGGAATACATTCCCACGATTTAAAGGTTATTGTTGTAACATAAGTAGTAATGGATGATTATAAAGACTACTGCATCCGAGAGGCCAAGTTCCATCTCGACCGCGCGCGTGACATTTTGATGGAGGCGATGCAAGACCCGAAGAAATATCACGACGAGACTAAAAAAACATACGAGTTCATGGCTCCTTGGTATGCGATGATGATGTACTCTCTGATACATGCACCACCACCCGACGACACTCCAGAGATTTCCCAAAATTTATCAACACCGCCTCTCGAAGACCGGTGAGGGAGAGGTAGTTGCGCGCCTGCGTCTCCGCGGCCTCGTTTAGTTTAGCCACCGCTTTGAATTCTAATATGATCCTGTTGTCTATGACTATGTCCGCGCGTAAGGTGCCCACCGTGTGTCCCTCGTAATAAATAGGAAGCCATCTCTCCGACTCGTATTGTATCCCACGTTTACGCAATTCAACTTCCATGCAGTTGTGATACACCCGCTCACTAAATCCAGGACCGAGGGTGTTGTGAATTTTCAACGCGAAGGCTTCGACGTCGGCGTCCATGATGTCTAGTCATATATCGACACAAACCCCTAAGTGCCCATGCCGCCAGCGAAGCCGCTCCTGTCCCTGGTCGAAAAACAACATCATGTGTTCCTTTTTTGAAAATACATACGGAACTCTCTCGATCCCATGCTGTTCAAATCCATAAAGAAACCATGGATTGCGCTGTTATTATTGAGGTTCACGCCATTTAAGTTATTAAAATTGCCACGAAAACGACTAATGGTCGCCCGAAAGTGTGGTGTAGGCATGCGTCTCCCACGGTTCCGCGGGGAACCGTTGCGGGTGCCGCGTTTGTTGTAATACGAGACGATGTCTTGCCACAGCTCAATTCCTTTTGTGATGAGCTTTGAGTTGAGTTGTCGTGTGTTGTCAAGTGTGTTTAACCATCCATTATTGTAATTAGTGGCTCGCGCGATTACCGGTTCAAGTTTGTCCTGGAACTTGCGAAGGCGCTTGACCAGTTTCTCCCATTCCGCCTTATCCTTCTTCCTGACGTCGTTTGAAAGTTGGCTCTTAGTTTTGGCGACGCGCTTGCCGTTGACTACGTGAGTCAGTTTAACTCCAAACCTCTTCGCGTTTTCTTTGAGTGTGGCCATGTCCGTGTTCATTTTGTTGGTATACCATACCCTGGCATTTTTTTACGCGAATCAGAAATTCTCACGGTACGCACACACGCTTCGTCGAGTCATGCTTCCAAAATGTAGTCATATATCGACGCAAACCCCTATGCCGCCAGCGAAGCCTCTCCTGTCCCTGGACGAACTCGTGACCTTTGCGTGCACGCACGGGTCCGATCCTCGACACCTCCGACTCGTGCTCGGGATGTATAAACTAGAAGAGATGAAGATGGAGGACCCGTGCGGCATTGCGGCTTGGTACGGCAACCTCACGATACTCGCCTTGCTCCGAAACCACGGGATCCCGTGGGGGCGATCCATGGAGAGGGCGGTAAACAGGAACCAGATCCACGTCAAGTCGTGGATGTTCACGAACGGGTATCGTATGGATAAACATGAACCCACAGGTTGGCTATCCACTTCTCCCCAGAAGTCACTGGCTTACCGCCGTGCAGCGCTCCTGAATGCCTGAACCCGTAGTTGTTGAGGGTGTCGAACAGCAGCACGTCGCCTTTTTTTAAACGATATTCTTTTTGTAACCGTGGAAACGCCGTCGCCCCACCCTCGTAGTCGTCGTTCAGCGCGATGAGAAAGGTGTACATGCGGGGGTTCTTCTCCCTGAACGCGTCGTGGTGCGGCTTGTAAAAGCCCCCGGGTTTGTATCGAACCACCTGCAGAGACTCACAGTTGTCCACCGGGCGGTCGCAGTGCTTGAGGAGGCGGCGCGTGATTCTCTGCACGATCTTGTCGCCCTTACGGATCCACGCCGTCTCGCTCTTTCGCGTGCGCTCGTCTAACTTTCTGGATTGCGCAATCGTGGACGGCTTGAGGGAGCCCTCCGCCGCGCGCATGACGTGGTCGCACTCCTCGTGGGAAAGCATGCGCGCGAGCACGCGAGGCGGTCGACACACGGGACGCAGGAAAAGCAAAACGAGGGAAAAGACGAGTAAATACACGGCGTCAATCATCGTTACAATACTAGAAGAATTTAAATCTTTTCGAATAAAGCGGGGAGGCGACACGTATATCTGGAGTGGATGTCTTTGATGACGTCGTTGGCGTAGGCGATGAGTTCGTTGATGGTGTCGCGGATCTCCTCGAACTTTTCCGGCTCGAGGGCGTATTGGCGGAGGGCGTCCCCGCCGGTGTCTATCATCATCCTGTAAATGTCGGTGATGTCTTTGTTTTTATCCTTCTGTTTGTCCATCTTCTGAAGGTTCTTCTTGAACCACGCCTCGGTGATCTTGCCGAGCATGAAATCGATGCGAGCGTGGCGCGGGGTGTACACCGAGCCGTACCCGAGCGGACGCCTCGATATCCAATCGATCTCTCGATCGAGTTGGTTGATGGTGATTCGAAAGCGCATGATGCAATCCGGGGCGGACATCTGCCTCAATTCGGCGAAGGAGGGGATGCCCCCGCACGGGATGTCGCCATGCTCTCGAGACATCATGCCCCCGTTTTTCCTGAATTCCAAGTAGTGTGGGTTGTGGATCCGGCCCAGTTCCACCGCCCCGGTGTTGAAATTGAACGCCGTGTGACAGTCCGGGCACCACATCTGCGTGCACCCAGAGAGTTTGTGTATGAACGTCCCACACTTTGGGCACGGTTTAGTGTCTCGGTGAATCATCGCGATCGAGGCCTTCGCGTTCGGGTCGCACTCGTGGCCGTCCTCCACCAACTCGTTACACTGGTTGCAGTACGTGTTCTTACACAACCCACAGTAAAACTCTTCGTTTAAAAATCCTTGACACCTGCCCTCCGTGTTCGGACACTTGCGAACGAACTTGTGGACCACCTCCGTCTCCGGCGTCAACGACATTTGGTCGAGTTCGGACGAGAGGCGGTACAGTGTGCGTAGATGCTGACTCTTCTCTAATATTTCCGGGTGGTGGGTTTCCAAATAATGCTCTCGGCGGGTGTATGGAATTTGAAAAATGTTGTGACGGTTGTACAACTCGAATATTTCCTTCGAACACACCTTTATCTCCGCCTGTATCTCCCTGTGACGAAGAATGCGCTCGACGATGGGCTGGGTCTCCGGGAACAACGATTTCTCGCGCTCGAAGAGGACCTCCTCCCGGTGTCTGCGCAGGGCGGTGTTACAGAAACGCTTCGACGCCCACGACTGGGTGAAGAGGCGGGACCACTTGTTTTTGCACCCCATGCAGTGCACATCATCGAACTGGGAGAGGATGTATTTTTCGCAACATCTCCGGCACGCACGCAATTCACAATGAGGACACGGAACCTCCTTGTGAAATGTTTGATTAAAGTCTTCGCAACACACGTCACACATTTCTTAATTTATCTTCGCCTCGTCGCCTTATATTTCTTTACCTGGGTTTTTTTGGTTTTTAAACGCTTTTGCACATCGAGTGCCTTTGTCTTTTTCAATTTCAAATTTTTTAACATCTTATTCTTGTTCTTCACGCCGATGTTCGCCTTCTTGATGTTCTGCGCCACACTCTTCTTCGCCGCGAGTCGGAGTCGACCCGCCAATTCTCTCTTCTTCCCAGCGTTGGCGAACGCCCTCACCGCCGGTCTCGCCTTGGCCGCGTTCGTGCGCTGTTGTTGGATCTTCCTCGCCTCCGCCCAGATGGTTTTGTTTTTCTTGTCAAACCACCTCTTGTAGAAGGCGTCGCGCTCAGCCTTGGTGAGTTTGTCGTAATACTTGGAGTTCAGTTTGGAACGCACACCCTTGTTCTCAAGGGTGAGGGCCCTGGTCGGCGCGGGGAGAGCCTTCGTCGTCGTCGCCGCCGGCTTCGTCGTCGTCTTCGCCGCCGCCGGTTCCCTCTTGAGGGCGTTTCTCGCCGACTGGAGGGTGACGAAATTGGCCTTCGTGCCCCCCTTGTTCGGGTGGTACTTGAGGGAGAGACGCTTGTACGCGCTGTCCACGGACACCTTCTTCTTCGCCATCATCTTACGAATCTCCGCCTTCGCCGCGTTCAGGCTGAGAGCACCCGTCTTCGCGTTCGCCTTGGCGTTGGGCTTGTCCTCCTTTGCCGGGGTGGTGGTCGCCACCAAGTTTTTACCGAAAGTTTCCTTGTGCTTCGCTAACTCGGCGCGACGCTTGGCGACGTCGTTTCGCTTCTGCATCACCCACCGGAGGTGACCCTTTCTCTGTTTATCGGTGATCTTCGCCGCCTCGATCTCGCCACGGAGTTTCACCTTTTCATTCAACAAGCGCTCGATGTTTTCCACCTGCTTGGTGTTCGCCGCTTGTCGGACCTCACTCTCCCACGCGCGACGGAATTGTCCGAACGTACCCGGGATACTCTTTTGAATCTTTTGCACCAAGGCAGTCTTCTGCTTACCTAACATTTCCGCGGTCTTCACAGGGAACTGTTTGGCGGAGGCCATCTTTTTCACATTCTTCTTTTGTTGTTGCAGTTCGAATTCCGTTAAATTTTCGGGCGCCTTCCCGAGTTTCTTCGCCACGTCGAGGATAAAATTTTTACCGATGCCGTACTTCTTCGCCATGTTTGCAATCTTCTTGTTCGCGTTGTTTTTGGTGTTCACCGACTTGAGGATGGAATTCACCGGTTCACCCGCGTTGTAGCGCTTCATGTACTTTCCTCTCTGCAACATGCCCAATCCCTTCGCCTTGAGTTGCTTCTCGAAGTTCGCGCGATCAGTCTTCGCCTTCCCCTTGGCTTCGAACTTTTTCAAGTTTTCGGCATTCATGTTTCGCAACATCTGAATGTTCACCCGTCGAACGTTGCCACGAGTCTTCGCCTTTGCGAGAGCGATGATGTTCTTCTTCGTGAATTGACCTCCCTTGCCCGGTGTGCGACGTCCACCCACGGTTTTGAGGAGTTGATTCATGTGGGCTTCGTCCGCCTTTTTCTTTTCGACACTGTTCGCGGCGGCCTTGGCCTTGTTCTCGCGCGCCTTGGCGTTAGAGACAGCCTTGCTCACCACGGCGTTGTAATTCTTATTTGGGATGTACACCAAAGTCGGCTTCACGGGTTTGCCCAAGAAAGTCTTGCCCTTGGCCCTCTCCGTGGCCACGACGCGGTCGGCGTTGATTTTCTTGTTGAGTACATTCTTCGTCAAGTTCTTCGCCGAGATGCCCCGGTCCTTCAGGAGGGCGGAGATGTACTTGGTGTTCACCTGACTGTTCGATGCGAGTTTCATGAGGGCGTTGCGCTCCTCAACCTTACCCTTCTTGGCGTTCACGGAGGCCTGGGCCTTGTTCTGGCGCGCCTTGGCGTTAGCGACCGCCTTGCTCACGGTGGCGTTATAATTCTTATTTGGGATGTACACCAGAGTCGGCTTCACGGGTTTGCCCAAGAAAGTCTTGCCCTTGGCCTTCTCCGTGGCCACGACACGGTTGGCGTTGATTTTCTTGTTGAGCGCATTCTTTGTCAAGTTCTTCGCGGAGATGCCTCGGTTCTTGAGGAGGGCGGAGACATACTTGGTGCTCACCTGACTGTTCGATGCGAGTTTCATGAGGGCGTTGCGCGCCTCAACCTTACCCTTCGTGGCATTGATGGAGGCCTGGGTCTTCGCCTCGCGGTTGTTCGCCTCTTTTTTGGCCTGCGCCAATCTCGCATTGTACACGGCATTCGGAACGAATTCGAGGGTGGGCTTGCTCGGTTTACCGAGGAAGGACTTTCCACGCACTCGCTCTTGGGCGATGACCATGTCCTTATTTTTCTTCGCTCGGAGGTTGGCCAAGTTGACGTTTCTGAACTTTTTGTTCGTGGATTTGGCGTAGGCGCGAACGTATTTCGCATCCACCCCCGCGTTTCGGCTCAGTTTCTTGAGGAGCATGTCTTCCTCCTTGGAGAGTCGCGTGGCCTCCACCGCGGCGGCCTCACCCGCCTGCTTGTTCTCCAGCATCTTACGCGCTCGATTGAGTTCTGCGTTGTATCGGTTCGGTGCGATGTACACCAATTTGGCCTTACCGAACCACGACTTTCTCGGTCCCTTGACCTTGTTGAGGGTGTTTTGGACAACCCTGTCCTTGGCAGCCTTTTCCTTCAAAAGCGCCAAATCGACGGTCTTCACGTTCTTGTTGCCCGCGAACGCCTTGAGGTACGCCATGTCAACACCCGCACCCTTGAGGAGGGCGTCGACCGCCGCCTTGTCCTCGGCGTTCACCCGTCTCTTCTCCTCGATGTTCGCCAACTGTCTATTGGCGTTCGCCAACTTGTTATTGTATTCCTCGGGTTTGATGTACACAATCTTCGGGAAGAGGTCGTTTCGCGCCTGTTGAACCTTTTTAGCCACGACCATGTCCTTTTGGACCTTGTTCTTAAACGCGGTGGTGTTGATCTCTTCGTAGGATTTTTGACCCTTATAGGCGTTAATGTACGACATGTTCACCCGACCGATGGACATCAAACGCTTCTTGATGTTCTTTTGCTTTGTGGCGTTTTGAAGGTTTTTCAATTTCGTGTTCGCCGCTTGGTACTGTCGGTTGTAATTCGAGGGGTCCACGTATTTCAGGACCGGCTTGTATTTACCACCGAACATTCCAGTGCCCTTGGAATTCGCGATGAGTCGAGCGAGTTCTCTGTCCTTCCCTGCCTTCGCCTTGAGATTGGCCATGTTGATGGCATTGATGTTTTTACCCACCAAGTACCTGTTCAAGTAAGCCCGGTCCACGTTTGCGTTGCGCATGATGGACGTGAATCGGTTCTGCTTCGCCCTTTCCTCGTTCTTGCGCGCTTGCTTCTTGAGGAGTTGTTCCTCGCGCTTCGCTCGCGCGTTCGCACGTCTCAACTCGTTCTCCAAGCGTCTTTGCTCGGCCTCAGCCGCCTTGCGCTCCGCCGCGTTTTGAGCCTTTTGTGCCTTCGCCGCGGCCGCGTTCACAGCCTGCTGGTGCTTTTGCTGGTTCAAATTGGCCGCCTCCGAGAAGACGTTATCCACGTTGTTCATCGAACGAACCTTCGAGATGAATAAGTTTCTCTCTTGGGTGGTCAATTTTTGAAGAGTCATAATCTTTCTTCGGAGGAGGGCCTTCGGGTCAATCTTATTTTGGACCGGGGCCGGGGCCGGGGCCGGGGCCGGGGCCGGGGCCGGGGCCTGAGCCGGGGCCTGAGCCGGGGCCTTTTCACCCCCGAAGAGACCGGAGAAGAATCCGGGCTTCTTTCTAGGCAAGTTGAGGGAGTTCGTCACCGCGTTCACCGATTCACCGGCCACGACTCTATTGAGGGCATTCTTCTTTTGTGCGTTGTTGAGCGTGGGTGTCTTGTTCAACACGGCGTTCAGTTTCTTCACGTTTTCAATTTTCTTTTCCACCTGTTCCACCTGTTTATTGTTTCCAGCACTCACGACTTTTTGGTTGAGGGCCTTCTTCACCTCTGGGGGAATGTTCAATTTTTGAACCTTCTCCACGGCGTTGACTTCACCGAATACAAAATTCAAGAAACCTTTCTTTTTCTTCGGTGGTGAGGCGATGTTCACGTTCTTTTGAACGTTCACCAAATTTTCACCCTGTTTCACACGGATGAGGAGTTTTCTCTTTTGTGCGTTGTTCAAACCAGTCTTGTTCAGTCGGTTATTCAACGCGGCGATGTTTTTGATTTTGACTCCAATCTTAGCCACCTGCGAAGAGTTCGAGGCCGCGTCGAGTTGGGTCTCGAGTTCTTTCTTAATGTCTGCCGGGATGTTCACCGTAGCCAATTGGGTGGCCGTCTGAATCTTTTTCGTTTGAATCACCGGAATAGCGTTGTCCTTCTTGTTCGACCGGAGTTGTGCGATGAGATTTTTCATCATATCGATATCCACCCGTGGTTTGTTGATGGTTTGCAAAACCTCAAATTTCTGCGGGGTGTCGTCGGGAATGTTCTTCACGCTCTCACGGATGGCTTTCTTCTCTTCGCCCTTTTTCTTGTTCATGGTCGCAGCCTTCTTTTTTATATTCGTCAACATCGCACCGCGATCGAACTCAGCGACGATTTCCATGACATCCGTGTTCGACAGATGGGGGAACGTTTCCAAAGAATTTTTCAACTTTTTTCTTTCGATTTGTCTCTGTTCAAACGCAATCTTAGCAAAGTTTAATTTTTCTTGGGCGTTATTCTTTTGTTGTGGAGTCATGTTTTGTTTGGCCAATTGGACGCGCGCCGCATTCAACTCACGTTGAAGCCTCATGATTTCACTATTGTTCTTGGGTGGTGGGAGAACAACCTTCACAGAGGCTGGAGCAATATTGTTTTTCTTCGGACCAGTATTATTCTTCGGGGTATTATTTTTCTTCGGACCAGTATTATTGTTCGGGGTGATATTGTTCCTTTTCGGAGTGACACCGTTGTTCCTTTTCGGAGTCACGCCAATGTTCACGTTGTTCCTTCTCGGAGTGACACCAATGTTCACATTGTTCCTTCTCGGAGTGACACCGATGTTCACGTTGTTCCTTTTAGGGGTCACACCGATGTTCACATTGTTCCTTCTCGGAGTGACACCGATGTTCACATTGTTCCTTCTCGGAGTGACACCGATGTTCACGTTGTTCCTTTTAGGGGTCACACCGATGTTCACATTGTTCATTCTCGGAGTGTTCACACCAAGATTGTTTTTAGGAGTGTTCGAACCGATGTTCACGTTGTTCCTTCTCGGAGTGTTTACACCAACATTGTTGTTAGTGTTCACACCAACCTTAACATTATTGGCAACCTCATTTTCATTTTCGATGAGATTATTGTTAACCATCTTCTCAGTGTCGACGACATTTGACGCACCCTTGGTCGGTGCGACAACTCGACGACGAACTTTCGCGATTTGAATAGGTTCGAGGATATCGAGACTTTTGAGTTTGGAATAAATCGAATCAATCACCTCAGCCTTCGTGGCCTTTTCGGCAATGGATGCACCGACTTTCTTCGCCAGACTCGTGACCTGCGACTTGGTGCTCTTCGAATCTAACAATCGCTCATATTCCTTCGCGTTGAGCGGGGATTTTCTGTCCAGGAGCCAGGTTCTGTCTGAGTTGAGAACCATCGGGGGTAAAACCCACTTTTCATCCTGGACGTCACGATAGACTTTGCACAGTTGTGACTTGTTGAGTGCTACCGTGATTCCTGTGTTTTGTTTTACAAAGTTACGTAGTTGACCTAAATCTGCGTTGGGGTCACAAGCATTCATACTTTATGTTTATAAAAAAAAACAAGGTGTCTCTATTCCTATGTTGAAAAGTTTCATCTTTTCCTCGTCGTCCATGTGAAAATCAAAAATGTTCACCCCCGTGACGTCGAGGTCGACGATGCGCATGCGGTCAGCACCTGGCGCTGGGCGATTCGCGAGGGACGAGTTTATCAACGCTTCGAAAAAATCCGCGTGGTTTCGAATTTTCTCCCTGAAAACAGTCGTGCTCTTCATGCGCACGCAAAAAACCTCGTGGGGCTTTTTGTCCAAGAACACGGTCGCCGGTAAACTCTCTTGCGTCCCCCCATCGACGAATGTGTATCCATCGTGCTCATACGCGCTAAATATCAAAGGTATCGCCATCGACATGCACACGGCGTCGATGACTTTCATGTTCGGGTGGGTGTCCCTCGAAAAGTAGTGCGTCTTCCCGGTGTTCAAACAGAAGGCTGAGATGTACACCTTCTT
>Ga0181573_10002414_pt1 | contig 17374 bp, 9 predicted proteins | sample 101ome_25_FD_148643 | JGI IMG/M metagenome (GOLD analysis project Ga0181573, IMG submission 148643) | Coastal salt marsh microbial communities from the Groves Creek Marsh, Skidaway Island, Georgia - 101409BT metaG (spades assembly) | ecosystem: Environmental > Aquatic > Marine > Intertidal zone... | reverse complement strand
CGAAGGTGGTCGGCTTAAAAGACGGTTACGAGAGTGTTGTGGACGCCAGATTCAAATATCACGGGCACTTATGCGTACAAGTGCTGGAAATTACACCGATTAAACCTAAGCAAACGTGCTACGACCCACGTGAACGGGGAGACGGCGGCCTTAAATCACACCACTTCTTGGGCGAATCGGAATATACAAAGTTCAAGGAACCGATCGACGCTAGTAGCAAAAAAATCAGGGTTAAGGCATTCGAATTGTACGCGTACAAAAGTACGAGTGAGCTTGAATTCACATTCGCGAGGTGTGGCGTATTTCCGAGCGAGAGTTTGGGCTCGGGGAGCATGACCGTGCAGTACCGACAAAGTATCACAAACGAAGACGATAATGAATGTCATCCTAATCGTGGTCATTCGCCCCGATGCGATTTTGAAGCCAAAGTTTCGAATGATCTCGTGCTGTCATTCCCAACAGAACATGGAACGACGCCGTTTGCAGAAATCACTGCAGGCGCGCCAAATCTGGCATCGCCCTATCGGCGTTTTTTTCAAATCACCATCAATCGAGATGACCAAAGGACCGTGGTGTCGAAAACCGTCAAACGCGAGCTTATTTCGTTGGGTTCAAAAACTCGCGGAGGCGAAGGCCGAGGCGACGATACATTTTGGGCCACCGTTCCAATCAATGGCTTGGTTTACACCGTCGTGCACGATCCTCCAGGAGGTGACTCGTTCGCCGAATTATCACAAGGAACGTCACTGGCTTTACACTTTTCTCGCACGGATGCGCGAGCCGCGTCGTCGGCGACTGAGGTGTACAGTGATGTGGGTGCATACGTGCCTCCTTTAACAATTCAGACTGAGGTGATCGCGGGCTGGATCGCTGAGATGGGACTTGGAAAAGAGTGGAACATGTTTTCCGCTAACATACAGAGTGACTTTACGTTGGAATCTCCAGCGTTAGAGCTCAGCAATAACAATCGTGACGGTTGGGGTATCGAAATCGTGACGAAGAGCGTGATTCGGTCCTCGCAGGACGTCGCGCTACCCGGAAGAGCAGGTGACACGATTCTCGGGGGTGGAATTGAGCTGGTGTACAAAATTGCCGACAAGCTCGACATCGATAAGAAAACGGATTGTCTATCGACTCAAAGCAAAATTGTGTGGCTTCCCCGCAAGCCGACGACTTATATGTTCAACGTGGCAACTGTGGAAACACAAGTGCTGCCAAACTTACGAAATCTCCTCTCAAAGGTTCGGCGCGGCGCTGTGGAGAAAGACGGATCCAAAATGTGGTTCGAATGTAAGAAGACAACCGAAGAAAACGATGAAATCGGTCTGTGCTCTGATCAAGAAATGCTCGACGCGTGGGATGAAAAGCTTGCGTATTGGATCGACGTTTGGAAACGCACACTGCTCTGGGCTTCGCCTCCGATATACTGGAAGCCGAAGGGTGAAGGTAAGGAGCGCTTCGAGAAAGGCTTAGAGGGCATCATGAAGCCGATGCTCGAAGGCGACAACGCGATTGGTCGAAGGTTCGGAAAACTCTCTGAGATTTTCACGAATCTTCTTGTCAATACACCTGCCACCGAGTACGCCGCTGAGGTGAGAGACGCTTGGGATGCAACGACGTGGTTAGCCCCATGGAACGGACTCGGTCCACTTCCCATGTTCAAGTCTCCGGATCAAACGATTGGTGGATTTTTCGATAGAGAGAAAGCGAATAAATGGATGATTGATGAAGATTTTTGGGAGGACAAAGCAAAAACGGCGGAGGATGTGGCGAAGTCCCTTGAAAGAATGCAAGGCGAAAAACAGGACGAAGAAGAGAAATTGCGACGAGTGAAGCAAAAATGGTTAGAAAAAAGTATTCTCATGAAAGGCAGCGCGAAAGCCGTCACAGCAGGGGCAAAGTCTGTGGAGCAGCTCTGGGATGAGAAAGTTAATACCAACCGTCGACAACAACGGATTGAGTCTCAACGTGAAAAAATCGTCAAGTTTGAGGAAGAGGTTCGTGAGAAGGAGAAATACAAAGCCGCAAGTCGCAAGTCGCCACGTTCTAGAGCTTTTCAGCAGCAACTTGATATGTCGAAAATGCGGGTCGAGGCAGCAAAAGACGAGATGAAAGACCTGGTAGATAAACAAAATGCCAAATTGCGGCGAAAAGCTGTAACGGAGCAAGCGGGGAGTTTTGAAAAGTGGGCGAAAAAGAGAGGCGTGTCAGCGTCAACGATGTCGAAGGCGAAATATGGACTCGCAGGAGTAGGGACGGTCGCGGGTATAGCTCTTGCTGGCTTAACAATCGCGTTCACGGAGGAACAGCGAAAGAATGAGCGCGAAGCGACGTATCCCTATATTTTGTATCCTCGAAGGGCGTATTTGGATTCTTTACCAGACACATTTGCCAATCTACATGAAGCAGCTGCAGGCGTGGGCGACGTACTCTCCGCAGACGCCTTTGACAACTATCCCTTTAAAGGACTCTATACGTATGGCGTTCCCGTCGAGACGCTGTACGACTTCTCGAGTACCAACCTCACGTCATACTTTTGTGAAAACATTGTGTGCGAGCGTGGTGAACTCGATAAAAATCGACCGTTGCGAGGATCAGACTTGAGCTACACCTCCATGGGTGAGGATGGAAACATCCAGGGTGGAGAGCACGGTATGGCTGGGGATCGCGCGATGGCGTCCTTCACCGGCGGCTCAGCAAAGACGGGTATGAAAGAGCGTGGCGGCGAACCTAGTGAGAAGACAATACTGCTCACCTTCAGCGGTGGAGGGCAATCTGCGCAATACGAATTCTCGTCCGATGAGTTATTGCTAGACAAAGAATTCATGCTGGATATCGAAACTCGCGGTTCAGCGTCAAACGCGCATGAAAGCGAATTAGGCGGCTTACTTGGTACATTTGCACAAACGGCTCTCCTCTTGTCGGGTATTGAGGAAAAAGAAAAGCGCACTTTCAAGAAAAATATCGGCACTGATCGGACGTTTGTGTGGAACAAACACGGGGTGATATCCACACTATACACACTCGGAGATCCACACATCGGCGATAAATTCGTTGTCCAAGTGGGATCAGACACGCGCTTCGGCACACCGGTTTTCATCACGAAGGGTGGACGAAGTTTGTGCCCGGCAGAAGATTTCACTATATGGCGTGAAGAAGGGTTCAAGTTACATATAGATGACGATTTCATCTACCCAAACGAAGCCCTGAATCCGGAGCAACGCGCAGTATTTCGCTTCACAATTTTAAACGAGTCTCCGTACCGCGAAGCTACGCAGCTTGGTATACGCATCGTCGACGCTTTAGCCGCGTCCGTACACGAAATTGTTCACGCCGCGTACGAAGCTGCGGATCGAATCGACGCTACGGCAAAAACCGTCATCGATGCCATTTCGAGGACGGCGCGTAAAAGCAACGCTGCAGGCGCCGATCTCATCAAACATATGATTGACGCTGCAACAAAGGTGGCGAACAAGGACGCCACTCCCTTCGATGTAGCTGATGCTGCATTTGAAGTATCAAAATCAGCACCAGCCACGGGACATGAGTTGCATTCACTCGAATTCTTGGCCATGTACGAATGGATACCAGCTCTTGGCGACGTCGTTCCCTTGAAATTCCCACAGGGAGACTCTCTGCGAGCTCAAGATGCAGAGGTGCGAAAGACAACATTCACCATGTCAGTTGGACGTTATGAAGCAGCCGCGAACGAAGTTAAATACGCCGCCTTGCAAATTGTCAGCCTTTGCGAATTTGGGATTTCTGAACAACGAAATTTTAACCGTGAACCGCTCGGACACACCTTGCGGCTCGGTACAATGGCGTGGCATTCAGCTTGTCCATCGGTTGCTTTCGACATGGACACTTTGAACGCCTACTCTTACGCGCACATCAGTGGTCGTAAAAATGTGTCGCCTTTGCGAATCCAAGTCATAGGTGATCTACAAGCACAAAATGTAAAGTTTTCGCGATTGCAGTATCGTCGGAAAAGTACGGGAGGTGAGTGGGTGTCCGCTCGCTCGCTAGGTGGTGGTGTGAACGATTTCAAGAGTATGCCGAATTTGTCATTTGAATGGAACTTGCACAATGATCAATTACTTAGTGGTCTAGTGGATGGAGAGTACGAGGTTAGGGTGAAGAACTTCTGCAAAACTATCTTGCCATCTGTCGGTGCGAGTACGTCGGTATTTGAGTATGTTTCAAGTGAAACGCTCGTGCTCAACATTGATACAGTCGCCCCTGTGCAGCAAGGGAGATATATAGATAAGTTATCGCGAACGATGTGGGTCAAATACTTGGAAAATATTGATTGTACAGATATGCACGTCACTTTGAAGAAAATTCTCGACGAGAAGTGCAATGAAGTGACAGATGGAGTTGTGTCACTGGCGGAGCTTACACAAGAGTGGAAAATCATGTGCGTCTACGCTGCGGACAAAGGTGAATGGGTGATGGAGTATCCATCATCGGCATCTGGATTTTACGAGCTGGAGATTTCAAATCTTAAAGACGCCGCTGGTAACGTCGCAGACGATTTTTCATGGTTATTTTCTGCAGGTAACGGGGTTGAAGACTGCTCAAAGTTTATTTGCAACGCGAACGAACGCGTCTGGCGCGGAAAATGCGTAGCCTGCAAGACGGGATACGCAAGACCGGCTGGCGACAACGTGCGAGGTGGGAAAGATACAACGTGTGATTTGTGCGCAAAGAATCACAAGAGAGTCAAAGGTGCGTGCGTGCCGTGCGATCCCGGCTCGGTGAGCGCCGGCGGTGTCGCGAGCGCGTGCGTGCCGACGTACTGCGACGGATCTTCGCAGTACGTGAGGGCTCACGAATGTCAATCGTGTCCCGTCGGATCCGAGCGATCAAAGAATTTCAACGAAGATGTTCCTGGCGACGACGCGTCCGCGGGCGACACATCGTGCGATCAGTGTTCGGCGGGTTACTACCGCAAAGGCCAGGCGTGCGTGCGCTGTCCGAAGCACAAGTTGAGCGCGGCTGGCGCGACGAGTATCGACTCGTGTATTTCACATCGATGCGCCCGAGATCAGTACGTGCGCAAACATGAGTGCGTCGCTTGTCCTCTCGGGTACGCGAACGAACCGGGCGACGACGTCGCCGGTAGTGACACCTCGTGCGGCTTTTGTATGGATGGTTTCTTTGCGTCAAAGGGCGCGTGCTCGCCGTGCGAGACGGGAACGTGGACTCGATCTGCGAACAAAACAAAGAGATTTGACGAATCTGGCGTGCCTATCGAGAGTGATTGTCCAATTTGCGCATCAAACTTCATCAAACGCAACGGCAGGTGCGTTGAAGTCGAGGGACACCAAACGACGGCTTACGGTGCCGACGGCGAATCGCACGCCGAGTTCATTCTTTGCGACGCCGGGCAAATGATCAACGCCACCAGTCACGCGTGCAAAGATTGTCCTGTGGGGTACACCAACTCACTGGAGCGAGTTCGAGGCGACAAAGAAACGTATCATCGCTTCTCTTGTATGCTGTGCGCGGCGAATCATCATGTCTCGAAGGGCGCGTGCGTCGCGTGCGAAGCGGGTTACGTGAACGACGCGGGCGATGAAGCTGACCCTCGCGCCGGTCAAGGCGATACGACGTGTAAAAAGTGCGCCGCCGATCATTACGTCGAAAATGAGGCATGCGTGCGCTGTCCAGTCGGCCGAGCGAGTCCCGAAGGGAGCCGCATCGCGGACGGTAACACGAAGTGCGACGAGTGCGCGGTGAATTATTACAAGGATGGTGACGAGTGTAAGGAATGCGCGGATGACGAATTTTCAGACGGCGGTGCGGACGCGACGTGTAAACCAGTCAAGTGCAGCGCGGATGATGAGAAGGATGTCAGGTCGGCTGAATTCTTGGACCACTCTCGGAAGTCCTTTTCTGAAAACCGCATCGCGTATCGCGAATTTGTCCGCAGTCACAAGTGCGTTCGCTGCGAAACGGGACACTTTACGTTCAACGAATCGGCGACGTCATGCGACTATTGCGATGCGATGGAGGGATTCGCGCCGAACGGTTTCGGCGGCTGCGCAAAACAAACGTGTCCGACTGGATACTCCATGGAGTATCCCGATGTTAGTCTGAAGTCGTCTCGAGACATTCCGCCGTGTACTCGCTGCGCTGAACACTATAAAAAGATGGCAAACGGCGACTGCGAGCCGATTCTAGATGACACGTCCAGAGTTGGCACCGCACGACGCGCGACTTTTTATGATCACTCTCGCGCGAGACTCGGCGTCGGCGCGAAGACGCCCGCGTCCGCGTCCACCGTCGGGGTGGACACCTCCGCGCGTCCACGGTCCGACCATCTGAAGAATCTGGTGTCTCGCCTCGTACCCTTCATCGCCGTCTTCGCCCTCGGCGTCGTCTATCAAGACTTTTCGACGAGACGCCGATCGCCGTCCTCCGAGACGCCGCCGCGCGCCGCCGACGACGACGACGACGCGCGCGCGACGCTCCTCTCGCGCGAGAGCCGCGCGCGCGACGTCCACGCCTACGGCGCCGCCCTGTGAACGCGACGAGAGACGAATACAATAAAATACTGTACCGGTACACAGCGGTTGAATAAAATAACAATCCTAAATCATCCATCGTCGTCTCGTCTCGCGGTCTCGACGTCGACGGGTCGGCGAGACGCGTATTGAGTCGATTTTGGCTACATGATCGTCGATCGAGGGGTCCGTGAAGGGTCGGTCTCGATTGACGAGTCATGACCCTTCGTGGACCCTCCACCCCCTCGGATGCGATGGGTGTTGCGATCACATCGTCCGTCGCGGGCGTCGGCACGCGTCGACGCGCGCGAGCGAGCGAGCGACGCGGTCGGTCCGTCGTCGAGAACGCGCGAGAACGCGGTCGATTCGGTCGGTCGTCGAGACGGTGCGCGCGCATCGAATCGGAATCGGAATCGAGTCGATTCGATTCGATTCGACTCGGTCGGTGCAGACGCGACGATGGTGATGACGACGCGTCGCGCGCGGGAGGGACGCGAAACGGATGCCCTTTTACCGTCGTCGACGACGACGTCGTCGAGGGACGAGGGACGCGGTGGGCGCGCGCGACGAGCGCTCGCGTGGCTCGTCGGCGCGTGCCTCGTCGGCGCGCTCGTCGACGAAGTCACGCGACCGCCCTACGCGTGGATCGCGCGGTTTAATCGGTACGTGCTCGGACGACCGGGACGACAGATCACGTTTCGCGTGTACGGATGCGGGGTGCCGCAGAACGTGTACGACGCGTTCGTGCCGTGGCCGATCTGTCGCGTGCGTCTGGCGGGGTGTCCGGGACGCGGCGCGTCGTGCGGGCACTGGCGGTACGCGGATTCGTTGGAGATGACGCCGATGAACGCGGCGAAGAATATTTTTGAGGTGACGACGAGCATATACGGGACGGGAGACGTGTTCGGGTTCGCGCTCGTGGAGGCGGGGTGTAACGTGCCGGATGAGACGGCGTGCGAGCGGGGGTCGGATAAAGACTGCAAGACGAAGGAGTATTGCGACCATCGATACGATAGCGGTACGCGACACGCGGAGCGAGCGGCGCATCCGCAATCGAACACGACGTGTTGGGAGGGAGGGAACGGGGAGCGGTGCTCGTCGAGCTCTCCGTTTTGGCATCCCGTTCGTCACCGTCACGGACGTCACCGACGTCACTGCTATCAACGTTTCGGCAAGTGGTGGAATCGCGTCGTCGAGCCGCGAACATCCGTCATCGAGTACGTCTGGGGCACGTGCATGCGGCAACCCGAGGATCCGGCCGCGTGCGGTAACGCAGACTTGCCCACGGCGTGCGCGCTTCTCAACGAAACCAGGGAGGATGGGACGCGCATCGAACAACCGAACAATTGCGTCAAGAGCGACAACTCCCCCGTGCCGGACGGAACGGTGTGCCGAATCACGCACAAGAAACCTGGTATTAAATCCATGTCCATCGAGGGTAACTGCTGCAACGGCGTGTGCTGTAACGCGGGTGAAATGTGCGACAGAAACACCGATTCGTGTCAACCCATCGGACCCACCATCACGTCCGGCAACGGCATCTGCACCGACCCGTGGTATCCGCAAATTTACGGCGTTTGCACGCAGAGCTGCGGATCGGGTAACACCGACTGCGATTTGACGTGCCAAGCCGCGGCGTCCAAGGGATTAAACCTCACGTGCACGCCCGGCGATCCGAATAACCGGTGCATCTGTTCGAACGTCGGCGGACACACGGCCAACGAGTGTCAAAACGAAGCCAATCCCGGATACAAGTGTTGCACGTGCAAATCCATTCAAAAATCCACCAACAACGGATGGGGGCCGAACAACAATCCGGGCCAGAACAACGGCCAGAACAACGGCAGGAACAACCGGCGCTGAGGTGACCGAAACAAGACACGCGAGTCCGCGCATCAAAACTCGTCGCTGTGACGCGACTCAAAGATTAAATAAATCAACGATTGCGCCAACCGTCGACTCGACCGGTGCGCGCGCGTGATCGTTGGTTCGGGATCGTACGTCTCTTTCTGATCGCACTCACTATCACCCTTTTATGTGGAACCGGTAGTGTAAAATTTCCTTACGTGTATCAAAACATTCCTCGACTCGTACGTCTACCATTACAAATATTCTAACACTGCGGACCGACGTTTCCTTGCACGTACTCACCCTCCGGGAGGTCTCGCTGAATGTCGCCCAACGTTTTCGGGCTGACAGCGGCGGCGGGAGGAAAGCCGCGCGCACCCGCCTCGTCCGCCTCGGAGCGCGTCTGGACGATCATCTCGTATCCAAAGGCTAATATATCGTGACGATAGATCTCGTTGAACGTGTTCAGCACCGACGGGTCCATGTGTTTCCAACACGCGCTCAAATTCGGCTTCTCCACCGCGGGATTCCAGTCGTTGGCGTGCTCGGTGAGCGACGCCGCCGGGTGATACTTGGCCCGCAGGAACGCGATGACGTTCATCTGGTCACCCGTACCGCGCGGTCGCGGACACCTGCCCTCTTCAGGAGACATGCACTCTTCGAATCGAAATACACGTTCGGCGCCCGCCAACATCACCGATTGAGGCATCCAGTGCGAGGTGACCCCCATGTTGCCTTCGATTTTCTCGTCGCACGCGTCCATGCCCTCCACCGAGTACCTCTTCTCTTGATAACACTTTTGTAAATCACTCTTTTGCGCGTTTTCGATGGAAGACGAGATGTGTTTTTGAAACTTTACGCAATTTTCGGGATCGTACCCTGGTCGCAGACTCATGAACGTCTCCGGCTCTAACCAATTCATTCGCCATAAAAACTCGCTCTGCGCGCGCGAGTACGGATTGCGGACGATGGCCCACGAGTTCGCCACGCGGCCCTTTGGCGGCGTGTGCCACGCCTCGTAGCCGACAAATTTTTCACGAAACGCAAACGGTCGTTTGTGACAGTATCCGACGCTGATTCCAATCTGCCCGAGCGCGGTTTCGATCGTCGTCCCGCCGCTCTTCGGGACGTGTAAAAACACGGGCAACCCGATGCCCTCGCACTTCCCGCCTAAACTCTGATGCACTAATCGCTTCACCTCCTCCGTCGACATGTCCGCGTACGACGTCGTGGACGTCGTCCGCATACCGTCACCACCACCACCGCCGACGCGCAGGTCACCCTCGTTCGGATCAATCTCAAACGGTCCCGCCTTGCGCGGCGTCGGCGCGTCGAGCCCGAGTCGAGGAAATGCCTCGTAATACCCGGGGTGTTCCTCGACGTACTTCGCATCCGCGGGCGTGTGACAATCTATATCGAGCCGTCGTTCCTTTGCGCGTCCTCTCGCGCGCGATCCCGCGAGCGTGACGCACGCGAAGACGGCCAACGACGACACGACGACGGCGACGGTGCGCCAGCGCATCCACGGGACGCGATGGGCGGCCGATGGATCGACGTCGCGCATCGCGTCCGCGGTCTCCGCGCCGTCGTCGGGCGACGCGAGAAGTTGCGCGCGTTCGTCGGTCGACATCGCGCGCGTCAGCGTGAGAATCCGCGCGCGACGCAGACTGTCGACGGCGTCATCATCAGATGAGATGGTGTTACGAAAACGCCGGCGGCGCGCGCGCGCGCTCAAACCATTTTCGAGTGGAATTACAACACAACTACGCGATGCACCGCGCTCGTTTTCAGGCGTGCATTTAATTCGTGGTACGCTATCGAACAATGCACGTCATAAGCACCCCGGACCGGAGACGTCCTGGATGACCTCGCCCGGTGGGAGCGCGCGCGCGAGCGACCCGAGATTTTGCCCCGGTCGATAATTCGGTCGGGACGCTTCGTTAAAGCTCGACCCCGGGGTGGATTTCGGTGGTTTGCGCGCGTATCTGAACAGTTCGAGATCGTTGGCGTAGACGTCGTTGAAATCGCGCACCACGTCGGGATCGAATCCCTCGAAACACGGTTCGAGATCGGGTTGTTCAACCTTTTGATTCCACGCGTTGACGCTCCTGTCCAACGTCACCGCCGGATGGTAACGCGCGCGTAAAAATGCGACAATGTTATCCATCTGATTTGCATTTCGAGCGTCTCCGCACTTGCCAGGGTGAGGATCGAAACACGTCTCTAATTTAAACACGCGATCCGCCGCCGCCGCCATGATGCTCTGCGGTAACGCGTGCGACCCGCAAGCAAAGTGCGAGCTCTCGGGCACCGTTTTATCGCACTCGTCCATGCCTTGCATCGTGTACTTTTTCTCCTGGTAACACTTGCGCAGATCGCTCGTCACTAAACCCTTGATGGAATCCTTGACGAAATCTTGAAACTTTTGGCAGTTGTAGTCGCTGTATCCGGGCGTGAGGGCGTCGAAATTACCGCCGGGCATCAACCGGACGCTCCAGATGAAATCGCTCGCCGCGCGCTTGTACGGATTCCTGACGATGGTCCACGAGTCCGGAACGTGCTCCGCGGGAGGCGTGTGCCACTCCTCGAATTCCGCCGCGCGTCTGCGCAATCGGTACGGTCGCGCCGGTCCGTACTGAGGCAGGTGACAGAACCCCGCGGCGACGCCCACGTGGCCCAACGCCGTCTCAATCGCCGTGCCGCCGTTTTTGGGCAAGTGTAAAAACACGGGTAACCCGAATCCCTCCCTTTTCCCGGCCAATTCTTTCCGCGCGAGCTCTTTGATCTCCCCTTCGTTCAGTTTTCCGTACTGCTCGACCCACGCCTCGCCGAGCTCCGCCGTGCGGTCGTCGACGCCGCCGACGTCGCTCGCCGCCTGTCCCAACGACGCTCTCGCGTCGCGCGCGTCACCGTCGAACGTCGACATCGCGCTCGTCGACGCGCGACCGAGAGACGACGGTGTTCCGAACGCCGTCGCGCACAGGGCGCCCGCGCCCGCGAGGGCGAGCGCGCTCACGACGCCGATCTTGGCGCGTAACACCTTTCTGTGCGCGTCTAAAAGATCGCCGTCGTGTGCGTCGCGCGCGTCCACGTCGAGCAACGGCGCCGTCTCGCGGGGACCCGCGATTTCATCGCCGCGCTCGACGTCGACGCCGCACGTCGTCATCGTCGCGCGTCGATGTGTGCGGCCGACGCGGCTGAAATTAACCACTCGCGACTCTTCGCGAGCGCCACCGACGCCACCGACGGAACGAATGCCGCGCGCCCGCGAACGAAGGAACGAACAAAGGAAGGAAACAAACAAACGAATATCGACTATACAAACTACATGGTGCGATCGCGCGCGCTACCGACGTCGTCTCGGTTCGCGAGGCGCGCGAAGCTCTCGCTCGCCTCGACCCGCCGCGCGTCTCGCCTCCTCGGCGTGTTCGAGCCAACGAACCTCCTCCGCCGCCTGTATACGCTCGATCTCGCTTCCAAATTCCCCGTGTAACCCATCCTCCGGCGCCGTCAACACACGCGAGCGCTCATCCAACGGTTCGCCGTCTCTCGCCGCCGCCGCGAATCTGTCCCGCTCGGCGTCTCGCTCCGCCTCCGTCTCTCTCAACGCCTCCCGTTCGTTCATCTTTCGCTCGCGCATGATTTCCAATTGACGCAACGCAAAGTTTCGCACGTAATGCGATCGCGTGGGTCCTCCGGAGACGTCGTCTTCGAGACAATCGATCGCCTCGAACGCCTCCGCCGGTTCGCGCTTGTAATACCCTCTGATCAACGCATCCTCTGGGAACACCATCACGGGCGGTTTCGGTGCCTTCATCGCGCGCGGGGACGGTCGAACGACGCGCGCGGCGTCGTACCACGATGGTTTCGCGATGACGCCCTCATCGACGAGCGTCTTGGCGCGCGCGTACGCGGACGCGCTCGTGGATGCGCGCGAGGCGTTGCGAAACATGTCCACGGTGAGTTCGAACGTCTTTTCACCGACGCGACGACGACTCATGGCGCGCGCGTGTGCGTGAAAGAATGCGCTGATTACTCGCGCGCGGTTTTCTCTCGCGCTCTCGCGAAGTCGGCGGCGAGCGCGCGACGCGACGTGCGGGTTTTCACTCGCGCGCGGACTTCCCTCGAGGCGGCGTCGGTCGTCTTTAGTTTCAAAACCCTAATGCGTAGAATTTATTTTATATAGTCTAGAAGATGTATTCAATACGGGTAGATTATGCCGCGATGTTGGTCGTGCTCGCGTACGCGACGAAGCTCTCGTCGGCGTCGGCGTCGACGATTATCGAGAGCTCTTCGCCCGCGTCGACGAAGAGCACGGCGCCCGGAGCGGCGTCGATCGGTGATTGATCCATATTCGTCGCGCTGGACACGACGGCGCGACCGCGATGGACGATCCAGACGCTCGGTCCCGGTTTCGGCGCGACGCCGTACGCCACGCCCGGTTCGCACGCGACGACGTCGAGGAGAAACTCCTCGAACGGTGGAACGTAGCGACGCGTGCACTGGTCGATGACCTCGCCCTCGAGGACGTCCGGTGCGCCGAGTTTATACGTCAACATCGAGCACAAGACGTCGACGTCGCGGAATTTGGGTGTCAATCCCGCGCGCACGACGTTGTCGCTCGTCGCCATCACCTCGACGCACTCGCCCGAGAGGTAGGCGTGCGGTTCATTCGCCGCCATGTACATCGCCTGTCCCGGACGCAAGACGACGTAATTCAACACGTACGCGCAGAACACGCCGACGTCTCCCGGGTACTGCTCGCACAGACGAAGAAACAACGCCGAGACGTCGTCGTCGAGTCGATTTTCTTCGAGCAGTCGCCGCCGCATCGTCTCGGCGCACTCCGCCACTCTCCCCGCATCCGCCGTCATGAGCGCCGTGAACACGCGCTTAAACGCCGATTTCACCTCATCTACATCCACCTCACGCTTCGTCACCGCCGCACGCAATGCCGCGATCGCGTCCTCGTCCCCGACGGCGCGTCTCAACTCTTCGTGCGCGTCGACGCGTCTCGCCACCGTCTCGGCGCTCGCGAATCCACTCAACGCCTCGAATCGCTCCGACACGCACAGCGCCATCTCCGGCTTATGATTATCATCCTTATACGCCTCTGGATTGCTCGCGTGCAATTTTTTCGCGTTCTCCTTGTCCGGATGCGCCTGTATCGACAACGCCGTCGAGACGCTTAAAATCTTCATTAAAAACGGCACGTCACCCTTTCCGAAACGTTCGACGCACGCCTCACCGAGCGCCGCCGCGCCGCGCGCGTCGACGTGCGCGAGAAGCGTGCGCATGGCGTTCGTCCCATCGTCCGCGCGCGTCTCCGACATCCCGGACGGGTGCGTCCCGGCCCACAACTCGGCGTACGGCGACCCATCGTCGTCGTCGACGTCCCGAGGCGCGTCGTCGAACCGCGCGGCGTTGGCGCGCGCGAGGGCGCGCACGGCGGACTCACCGCGAACGCCCCACGCGTAGTTTTGGTGACGCACGCGGAGTTCACGCATCGCGTCGGCGTGTGACGCGTCGATGACGACGACGATTCGTGGTGAGAGGACTTTTTCCGGGTTCCGCACGTATGGGCAAACAGTATGGACGCGTCTTTGCGGTAGTAGTACAAGATGCTACGGGGACGAGGCGAGCGCGGAGTCTTGCGTGGGCGGTGGTCGTCGTCGTGTCGCGTCATTTCCCTCGTCGTCGTTATTGTTTTCCTCGTCGTCGCGCGCGAGGCCGAGGGCGGCGAGACAGGCGCGCGCGCCCTCCTCGCGCGCGGCGGCGACGAGCTCGGCGTCGACGCAGAGACTGGACATGGCTTTGGACGCGGGACCGTCGGGGGCGACGGTGGCGATTTTGATCGGGTGGAAGGCGAAATCGGCGGTTGGGGCGCAGAAGACGTCGCGCTCGCGCCAGCCGTGGCGAGAATCGAGGGCGGCGGTGACGGCGTCGTGGAGGTCCCAGACGGCGCCCATGTACGCCGGCGCGAAGAGCAGGTTACGAATGGCGCGGTAGAGGGCTGATTGCGCGGGTTTCGGCGACCCGTCGCCGTCGTCCACGGATGTGTGTGAGTTGCCGCTCGATCGTTTCTCGACGTCGGGCGCCGAGGTGGCGACGGCGACGTCTCGCGCGCGCTCTCGGCGGATTCGCGAGAGACGGTCGCGAATGCGACCCAAAAATCGACGATTTTCTCCCACTTCTCCGTTGGTCGCCGCCGCCTCCGTGTCCACCTTATGCGGCGCCGTGAGCAAGACCAAGATGTGCGTGCAATCGTCCATGACGGCCGCGTGCACGGGCACGGGCTCGAGCACGGCGGCGTCCACGAGTCGATGCCCTCTGTGCGTCACCGGCGCGCTCCCGGCGAGCGCGGGGACGCGCGCGCTCGCCAATAAACACTTTTTCAAATCATTCACATCCTTGAAATCGTCCAAAATCACCGTCGTGAGCGTGTCCAGCGACGTCGCCACCACCTTGAGCGGTACCGGGGAGGAGATGACGTCGTCCCATCGCAACGGTCGACCCGTGTCTCCTCCCATGACGCGGTCGACGAGGTAGTGCACGTTCATCGCCGGGTCGACGCCGTACTTGGCGTCGTCTTCATCCTCCGTCTCCACCATCGTCTCCGCGAGCGTTCCGACGTCCTCCATCGTCGCCGTCTCGATCGTTTGCGCGCGTTGCGTCCACGGAAACACCTCTCGCGATCGTCGTCCGAGACGCACGAGCGGTCGCACCAAGTCGATGTGCGCCTCGCGAATAACCGTCATGCGTCTCGAGACGTGCCGACTGAGATCTAAAAATGCCCCGTCGCACAGATCCTCCTCGTACGCGCGAATGCCCTCGGGTTGATTGGCGAGGTAATACGTTAGGTTCATCGCCCCGGCGCTCGATCCGTACGCCGCGTCGAAACACTCGGCGTATCCACTCTCGAGCAACGCGCCGCACGCGCCGGCGCTGATGACGCCGCGCATGCCCCCACCCTCGACGACGAGTCCAATCTTTAATCCATCCGTGCGCGCGTTCGGTTTCGAACCTTCTTTTCGTCGTCTGTGTAACGCCTCGAACACATCCTCCGCCTCATTCGCCGTCGTTTTCAATTCCGCGACGCGTCTCGCGAAGGCGTCGTCGTGCGCCATCGACAGCGGCAACGGAAACACATTCTTCACCCCCGCGTCTCCACCGTTCGCTCGCACGCGCGCACCAACCGATCTCGGACACGAGATCGATCTCGATACCGCTCGAAGCGCCGCCGTCGCGCGATGCGACGATTCCGTTCGCGCGTTCGACGTCCGACGCAACGCGTCTCGCAAATCCGTCGCCGACCGCAACGTCGCCGTCACCGTCGTCGTCGCATCCTCGTCGTCCCGCGCGTCCGACGACGACGACGACGACGACGACGCGGTCGCGCGCGCACGACCTCGCGCGTCCCTCCACACGCGCGACCGCGACGCGTCGACTCGATGACGATGACGAGAAATGTGCTGACGCGGCGTCCCCGACGTCGAGACGTCAACCCGCGCGGACGTCGCGCACATCGTTCGATCGGGCGATGCGCGCGCACGGAGGACGCGCACGTTCGTCGCGCGTTCGTCGCGCGTTCGCGAGAGGGTGCGCGACGCGATCGACGACGCGAGGTCGTGTGCGGGCGCGTCAACGGTCATGTCCAACGTTTCAATGCAATTCAGCGCGACCGGGACGACGGCGAAGGCTTTCTCGTACGCGGCGCGCTTCGATGAGCGATCGTTTAGAAATCAATTAAATCAGCTATGGTAACGCGCGCGCGCGCGACGACGCGGTGGTGGTGACGTGGACTTGCCGACCGACCGACGCGATTGGACGCGCGCGGACGCGCGCGGATGCCGAGCGGCGGCGAGGCGACGAAAAAATACACGAGGAACGACGCGAGCGATTCTCTTCTCAATCAATCACGAGTGAACGATCGAGAGTCGAGAGGATCGGTGCGGTGGTCGCTCGTTTACTTCTTGGACAAGACGGGTCTCTTACCGAGAGACGTCGGGCTCCACTTCGGGTCGCCGACCTTCTTCGTCGGGGTCACCTTGATGAGCGACCCCTTCTTGCCCGGAACGCTCCCCTTGACGATGATGCAGTCGTCTTCGACAGACATGACCGTCAAGCCCTTGGTCGTCACCATCTCGTTGCCCATGTGCCCATGCATGCGCTTGCCCGGGTAAATTCTACCCGGGGACGTGCCCGCGCCAATCGAACCGTGCTGACGGTGCGACTTGGACCCGTGCGTCATCAAACCGCGAGAAAACCCGTACCGCTTGACGGCGCCTTGGAAACCCTTACCGATGGACTTGCCACGCACGTCAACCTTATCACCCTCTTGGAAAAGCTCAGACACCTTGATCTGCGCGCCGACTTCGTACGTCGGTTCGTCGCGAAGACGGAATTCCTCCAAGTGACGCAACGCCGGCGCGCCCGCCTTTTTGCAGTGACCGACTTCGGGCTTGGTGATTTTATCCTCGCGCACCGCGTCGTACCCGACTTGCACGGCGTTGTAACCATCCGTCGCCGCGGTCTTCACCTATACAATCGAGAGAGAGAGCACGCACACACTCGTCGTCAGTCATCCATTCGACGTCTCACCGTCGCGTCGCGTCTTCGCGTCCTCGTCGACGCGCGCCAAGCCCTCGGCGGCGGCGCGCGAGACCCTAGGGCTTCACCCCATCCCCATCCCACACGACGCGCGCGTGCGTCACGACGTCGGTGCGAACGCGCGCGCACACGCGCGAAGAATATACAAATATATCGTCTCGTCGTCTCTCATCGCGCGCGCGCGTCGTCTCTCATCGTCGCGCGTGCGATTCGTGACGATGCGCCGATGGACGTCACCGCCCACCGCGAGGGCGGCGACGCGCCCGGCGAACATCGAGACGCGCGCGCGACCGTTCGAGACGTTCGAGACGACGCGACGACCCGGGTGAGAAAAAAATAAAACCCATCGTACCTGGGTCACGATGTTCCCCTCGCGCACGGCGATCACCGTCACCGGCACGCACAAC
>Ga0181573_10002413_pt1 | contig 17390 bp, 21 predicted proteins | sample 101ome_25_FD_148643 | JGI IMG/M metagenome (GOLD analysis project Ga0181573, IMG submission 148643) | Coastal salt marsh microbial communities from the Groves Creek Marsh, Skidaway Island, Georgia - 101409BT metaG (spades assembly) | ecosystem: Environmental > Aquatic > Marine > Intertidal zone... | reverse complement strand
ATCAACTAATTTTTCACGTTCTAACATTCGAACGATGACCATTCCGGCACCGGATTCGCCGTCGTCGTTTTTGATTGGGCCATGATCACTTGATATCATCGCCCATGTGTTATGGGTTGCCTTGGCAAATTTTTTATCCCGCGTTAGCTGCTTGATCACGGCCAATGCGTCGGTTTTGGTGCGTGCTGGGGCACCCGACACGGCATATTTTGAACCCCGATCGGTCAAAACGGCATCATATATCTGCAAATCATTTGACATATCTCTTTGTCCCAGCTGAGCCATTGGAATGCAAGATATCAAAACCACTTGAACCGGCCCCGCCATCAGGGCATTAAAGCGCCATGGCAAAGCTTTATTTTCAATATTCGACAATGAACGCAGGCAAATCGACCCTGTTGCTGCAGGCTGCCTATAATTACCAAGAACGCGGTATGGATCCGTATCTGTTAACTGCCGCCTTTGATGACAGATCAGGACAGGGTAAAATCGGATCGCGCATCGGCATCCAGACACCTGCCGATACATTTGCAGAAAACGATGATCTGTTTGCCAAAATTCAGGCGCGCTTGGAACAAGGTCCCTGTGCCTGTGTGTTTATAGACGAAGCACAGTTTCTGACCCCAGATCAGGTTTGGCAACTGGCCCGCGCTGTTGATGATCTGAACATCCCAGTCATGTGTTATGGTTTACGCGTCGATTTTCAGGGTAAACTGTTCCCAGGGTCGGCGACATTATTGGCCCTGGCGGATGAAATGCGTGAAATCCGAACAATTTGCCATTGCGGTAAAAAAGCGACGATGGTTGTGCGTCAGGATGACCAAGGCCAAGCCATCACGCATGGGGCCCAAGTGCAAATTGGCGGCAATGAAACCTATGTGTCCCTATGCCGCCGCCATTGGCGCGCGGCGGTGGGCGACACAGCCTAGTGCATGCGCCCCCCGTTTGGCACGGATTGATCGGGCGCGATCAACACCACGGCACCATCGGGATCAATGCAGCCAAGCACCAGTACTTCGGACATGAACGGGCCGATTTGGCGGGGTGGGAAATTGACAACTGCCATGACCTGTTTGCCAACCAAAGATTCCGGGGTGTAATGGACTGTGACTTGGGCAGATGTTTTCTTTTCCCCAATCTCAGGGCCAAAATCGATCCACATTTTGATGGCAGGCTTGCGCGCCTCGGGGAAAGGTTCGGCCCGCAAAACGGTTCCCACACGGATATCGACAGCTAAAAAATCATCATACGAAATTTCAGCCATTGGCCAATTCCCGCGATCGATCAGCCGCCGCAGCCACCGTTTGTTTGATCAAAGGGGCCAGGCCTGTTGCATCCTGCATCAATACCTCAAGCCCTGCTTGGGTCGTGCCATTTGGACTGGTCACATTTATGCGCAACTGGGTGGGCGTTTCAGCCGCCGATTGCGCCAATGCGCCTGCACCTGACACCGTTGCCTTGGCCAGTTGCATCGCCAATTCTGGCGACAGCCCTTGGGCCACACCCGCTTGGGCCAAAACATCAATCATATAAAACACATAGGCTGGCCCAGACCCAGAAACACCAGTTACAGCATCCATCTGTTGTTCTGCATCCAGCTGAACCACCTGACCAATCGCAGACAACAGATTTTCAGCCATTTGCAAATGATTGGCGTCTGTATTCGTATTGCCGATCATGGCGGTAATGCCCTGTCCAATCGCCGCTGGCGTGTTTGGCATGGCGCGTACAATCGGGGTTGAATCCCCCAATATGGTTTCGAACGTCGCAATCGATGTGCCCGCCGCAATTGATAAAAACACTGTATCGCTGTTTCCCAATGCCTGTAGGGATGGCAATGCGGCGCCCATCATCTGTGGCTTGACCGCGACAATGACAATCGCTGGGGATTCAGGCAGGTCAACATTGATATGAACGCCCTGCCCGCGCACCCAATCTGACGGATTTGGATCGATCACCCAGACTGCGGTCGGCGACACCCCCGATGCCAGCCATCCTGCCAACATGGCAGATCCCATTTTTCCACAGCCCAACAGAACCAGTCCGCGGCGTTCAATATCTGAATACATAGAACCCCCAATCAAAGTTTGGGGTATTGTTACGCGCGACCGTAGGCTTCTGCAATGGCAACTTGTAACGATTGTTGCGGGGTTTCGTCGCTATAGACGGACAATTGAAACGCGGGATAAAACCGTTCCGAATTCAGAACGGCATTCGAAATCATCGTATCAATCTGTTCTGCGCTGGCGTACTGGCCACCGGCCAAAACCAAACCATATCGGAAAACCATCAAGTTATGTTCAGCCCAGAAACTGAACGCACCTGCCCATGATTTTTCATTGACCGCGTTTATCGTTTCATACAGCTTTGGCAATCGCTCAGCTGGGGGCGCCATATCGAATGTGCAAATCATCCGCAATGTTTCATCAACGCCCGACCACGCCAAAGTGATCGAATAGGTGCGCCATTGGCCTTGAACGGCCATTGCAATTTGATTTTCTTCGATCCTGTCAAATTCCCAGTCATGATAGGATGCGATATTTTCAACGATATCTATGGGATGAATGTCATCCTCTAGGTATTGGTCTGTCAATGACATAGCGCCACCTTTCTCGCTTTGCGATTGGACATGGCAGTATCCGCAATCGCTTGGTGTCTGCTCAAGGTGCATGAATATTTTGCATGCACCCTACTATATATGGTGCTGCGCTTTGATCGCTGTGTAAAGAAAAATGTTGGGTTTACGCACAATATCTTGTGGATAACCGTAAATTAGGCACTATTGGGGCCAAAATCATGGGTTTTACGCACCCACGGCACGAAAAAGCCGCCCAAATCCTTGGGCGGCATCGTCAGAAATTTATGTCGCACTTACGCGTTATCAGACTTATTTGCTTCTAGGGCGTCCAGCCGCGCGGCCAATGCGATGTTTTCTTCGCGTGCTTTTTGCGCCATCAAGCGTACGGATTCGAATTCCTCGCGTGTGACGAAATTGCGATCAGCCAACCAACGATCCAGCATCGATTTCATCGCTGTTTCGGCTTCGTCTTTTGCACCTTGCGCGACACCCATCGCGTTTGTCATCAATCGCGAAAAATCGTCAAGCATCTTGTTTCTAGTTTGCATTTCGCACTCCATTCATTTTGTATCTATATAGGCATGTCGCCACCAAAAGTCACTAGCTTGACACATCATCATAAAAATGGGCAAACACGGGACTATTATGATACAGTTTCCAAACATATCCCCCGAATTATTTTCCGTGTCTCTTGGCGGATTTGAATTTGCCCTAAGATGGTATGCCCTATCCTATATTGTAGGGATCTTGCTGTCATGGCGCATTATGGTCGCGGCCAGTGTGCGGCCCCATTTGTGGCCCGATCAGACACCACCAATGTCACATCGCCAAATCGAAGATTTCATCACCTATGCCGTGATTGGAATCATTGTCGGTGGACGTTTGGGGTTTGTGTTGTTTTACCAACCTGGCTACTACGCCGATAACCCGATGGACATCATCAAGGTTTGGCAGGGCGGCATGGCGTTTCATGGTGGCTTGGCCGGTGTGATCCTAGCCGCCTATGTGTATTTCAAAACCCAAAATGTACCGATTGGCCGCGGGGCCGATATGGTGGCATTGTCTGTTCCATTGGGCTTGATGTTGGGTCGATTGGCCAATTTCATCAATGCCGAACTCTGGGGGCGGCCCACCGATATGCCATGGGGCGTTATTTTCCCCGGCCAAGCGGCACAGACCTGTGGGGATGTCATCGGGCTATGCGCGCGCCATCCATCGCAACTGTACCAAGCCACATTAGAAGGTCTGGTGCTGGCTCTGCTGTTGGCATTTTTGGCATTCAGACGTCAGGCATTGAAAAAAACTGGCCTGATTACGGGTGTGTTTTTCATCGGCTACGGAATTGCACGCAGCTTTGTCGAGCTGTTCCGCCAACCCGACGCACAATTTCAAAGCGTGGACAACCCGATCGGTTACGCGGTGCAATTTTCTGGTATCGGCCTAACCATGGGGCAATTGTTATCAATCCCCATGATCGTACTAGGACTGGCTTTGGTAATCAGGGCCAAGAATAAATGACGCCTCTGGAACAGATTATATCAAACGATATTCGCACCAATGGGCCAATGACCGTGTCCCAGTATATGGCGATGTGTCTGTTCCATCCCAATCATGGGTATTATACCCAATCTACAGTCTTTGGGCGCGGCGGTGATTTCATCACGGCCCCAGAAATTTCACAAATGTTCGGCGAACTAGTCGGACTGGCCTTGGCGCAGGCGTGGATTGACGCAGGACAGCCAAGCCCCAGCACGCTGCTTGAACTGGGACCAGGTCGTGGGACATTGATGGCTGATATTTTGCGCGCGACCAAACGTATTCCCGGATTTCATGCCGCAATAACAATCACCCTATGCGAAGCATCACCCAAGCTGCGCGACATTCAACAACAAACGCTGGTGGGATATGACGTTACATGGATAACGGATTTAACACAGTTGGATGATGCGCCTTTGTTTTGTGTTGCAAATGAATTTTTCGACGCACTGCCCATTCGCCAATTTCAGCGCGATGGATCCCATTGGCACGAACGTACCGTCGGATTGCAACAGGATGCGTTGTGTTTCGGGCTTAGCAAATCACCAACAGATTTGCCCCAACTGATGGCCCGCCTCAACGATACATCGCAGGGCGACATCGTCGAAATTTGCCAGCAGGCCGTCACAATATGCGACCAGATCGGACAGGTCATAAACGCCCAAGGCGGGCTTGCGTTGATTTTTGACTATGGCGATTGGCGGTCCTTGGGTGAAACGTTGCAAGCTGTGCAGAACCATGCCTATTGCGATCCGTTGCAAACCCCGGGGCAAGCCGACATCACCGCTCAGGTCGATTTTGAGGCATTGGCACAAGCGACACCATCCGCATATTCACGCGTCACCCCCCAAGGTGTTTGGTTGGAACGGCTGGGAATCACCGCACGCGCACAGACATTGGCGCGCGGTTTATCGGGCGATGCCTTGGATCACCACATACAAGCACATCGCCGCTTGACGCACCCAGACGAAATGGGGACACTGTTCAAAGTTATGGCGTTATTTCCAAAAACTGCCAAACATCCCGTAGGGTTTGAACCATGACATTAGAAATCATAACTTCAGATGCACTTGGCCCCGTCCGCCACGGTTTTTTCACACGCCGCGGTGGTGCGTCGTCTGGGATTTTTGATGGATTAAACTGTGGCGCAGGCAGTTCAGATCAAACCGAAATTGTTGCGATAAACCGCCAGCGCGTCCAACAGGCCATGGGCGATCACCCCATGATAGCAGTGTACCAAGTCCATTCGTCAGATTGCATCATCGCCGATTCCGTTCTGACCGCCCCGGTCAAGGCAGATGCCATCGCCACGAATGTCACGGGCCTGACCCTGTCCGTGCTGACCGCCGATTGCCAGCCCGTTCTGTTTCATGATGCAAAAAACGGCGTCATAGCCGCAGCACACGCCGGATGGCGCGGGGCCCTAGATGGTATTTTGACGGATACAGTCGAAAAAATGGAAACACTGGGCGCTGAACGATCCCAAATCGTCGCCGTTATTGGCCCATGTATTTCACAACCCTGCTACGAAATTGGCGCAGAATTTCGTGATCATTTCATCGAAATTGATCCAAGCTTTGATCGTTTTTTTGCCGCCGGCCAATCACCCGACAAATATCAATTCAACCTGCCCATGTTTGGCAAAGACAGATTAGATGCCCTAGGATTACGCCGTGCGATCTGGACAGGACATTGCACATACTCTGATGCACAACGGTTTTATTCCTATCGTCGCTCAACGCATTTGGGTCAGGCGGATTATGGCCGTTTGATATCCTGCATCACATTATGACTGACAGTTTAGGCGTCTTGGGCCAAACGGCTTTCTAAAACATCAAACGGAACACCAGGCTCGTTCTTTTCGCCGCGAATAACCAGCGATGTCTTGACCGACCCCACATTTGGGGCGCGCAGCAAATCTTCGGTCAGAAAACTTTGGAAACTGCTTAAATCTGGTGCCACGCATTTTAGCATAAAATCGACCTCGCCATTCAACATATGGCATTCGCGCACCAACGGCCACGACTGGCAGCGTTCCTCAAATGCACGCAAATCGGCCTCGGCCTGACTTTGCAGCCCAACCATAGCAAACACCTGCACTTCAAAACCCAAGGCACGACTATCGACACGGGCGTGATACCCCTTGATGAACCCCTGCTCTTCTAACGCGCGAACACGGCGCAAACAGGGCGGCGCAGAAATTCCGACCCGACGGGCCAACTCCACATTTGTCATGCGTCCATCGGCCTGTAATTCAGACAAAATCAAACGGTCGATTGGGTCAAGTCTTGTCAAAGGCATCAAATTGCGTCCCCTATTTTTAGCGTTGTTATACCACAACCGGACCTCTGCGCAATATTATTTCACATCAGCGCAACATTCTTTTGCACCCCAACAAACGCACTGTTTCAACAAAAATCCTCTCTTTTCGTGCGGACCACAAATGTCTATATGTCACCCAACACAGATTTAACGAATAGGTCCAATATGTCACAGACACGCCACACCAAAGTTTTAATCATCGGCTCCGGCCCCGCGGGCTATACAGCAGGCGTCTATGCCAGCCGCGCAATGTTGGAACCTATCTTGGTTCAGGGCATGGAACCCGGCGGACAATTAACCACCACCACCGAGGTTGAAAATTGGCCCGGCGAAACCGAAATCCAGGGCCCACAATTGATGGTTAATATGGAATCACACGCGCGCGCTATGGGCTGCGATGTGGTCACAGATCTGATCACTTCACTTGATCTCAAACAACGCCCCTTTGTAGCCCAGAGTGACAGCGGCATAACCTACACTGCCGATGCGGTGATATTGGCCACCGGTGCACGCGCAAAATGGCTGGGCCTCCCATCCGAAGACGCATTCAAAGGCTTCGGCGTATCAGCCTGTGCAACATGTGACGGCTTCTTTTACCGTGGTCAGGAAATCGTCGTGATCGGTGGCGGCAACACCGCCGTCGAAGAAGCGCTGTTCCTCACCAATTTCGCATCCAAAGTCACCTTGATCCACCGCCGCGACACCCTGCGAGCAGAAAAAATCCTTCAGGATCGGCTGATGAAAAACCCAAAAATCGAAACTCTGTGGTTCCATGAATTGGACGAAGTCATCGGCACATCCGATCCCAAAGGTGTCGAAGCCGTTCGTGTCAAACATACCAAAACAGGGCAAACCACCGAAATCCCCTGCAAAGGTGTCTTTGTTGCCATCGGCCACGCACCCGCCTCGGAACTTGTCACGGAACAACTAGAAACGCATTCTGGCGGCTATGTCTGGGTCGAACCAGGCACAACACGCACATCCGTTCCAGGTGTCTTCGCCGCAGGGGACCTGACCGACATTCATTACCGCCAGGCCGTCACCAGCGCCGGCATGGGCTGCATGGCAGCCCTTGATGCAGAACGCTGGCTCGCAGAGCACGACTAACAAAAACTGGGGCGCGTCGAAAAACTCAGCCGCGCCCCATCATTAAAACACCACATCTTTCATTTTTGCCAAAATACTCCCGCCGGAGGCTCCGACAGCAGCCCACTGCACCGCCCTTCGAAAATGTGCCGACCGTTACAACATCAGCGCCCCACTCATCAAAACATGGCCCGTTCCAGCGATGCGCACACCCGCGATTTGCTTTTGCGCCCCCAAAACCTGAACTTGCGCTTGGCCCGGCCGTCCCAGCCAATGCCCCTGTTCTGCGATGAAATTACGATCCTCAATCAAAGCATAGCGCCACAGATACGCCGCCATCGCGCCCGTGGCCGATCCCGTAAACGGGTCCTCTGTCGGATTAGGCGGTGCCATCAATAACCGCGAAAACGTGTCGCCAATTTCTGTGACCCCCTGTAATGTCACCCAAAATGGCTCCATAACGCCAATCGCTGCCCCTGCTTTTTGAAATGCAGCTAGGGGTTTGGGCTGCAATGTCACACGGCGCAAAACATCATGGGATTTCACGACCGCAATACAAAACGGCAAGCCAGTCGATACAATTTGCGGCGTCGCAATAATATCATCTGCATCGATCCCCCCAATCGCAGCAATATTTGCAGGATCAACCTTAGGTCCAAAATCCGGCGCGATTTGGGTCATAATAACACGGGGGTGTCCAAAGCTTTGATCAATCTCGATTGGTATAATTCCAGCACCCGTTTCCAGTGTGATCCGCGAACTAGATAATTTTCCCCGATGCAATAATGACAACACCGTGGCCAATGTCGGATGCCCTGCAAAGGGAATTTCGCCCCCTGCCAAAAAATACCGCACCCGAAAATCGGCCGTTTCCGACGTCCCCACAAATGTGCATTCCGTCAACGATGTTTCGCGGACAAACGCACAGCATTGATCATCCCCTAAATCTAATGCGTCATGCACAACGGCGCAGCCGTTTCCACCAAACGCCCGATCTGTAAAGGCATCAATCCAATCACACTGATATTCCATATCATTAGGGTGTCGCAAAACATGCGAACACGCAAATGTTTTATGCGATGTTCACTATACCGCGCAGGTTTGCGTTAATGTACCGTGACTGGCGTCAAATCATTTTGCCGCGCCAAAATAAACGCCAGCTTGCGATCACGGACCAATGCCAACCGTTCGCCAGCTTCGCTATGCACTGCATAGACTTTGTTCTGGCTGGCCAGTTTTTCACGGATATCCTGTGGCAGGTCTTGGATCGCGACCTCTTTGACATAAACCACGCCATTCTTGGTTGCTTGATTTGCCTGTGCCATGTTATCCCCCGCGCTTGATTTTGATCGTTTGCACAACGGTATCGGGCAGGTTTATTGTCAAATCGACATGCAGCAACCCGTTTTCCATAATCGCCTCGCCGACATCAACACCATCGGCCAACACGAATGACCGTTGAAATTGGCGCGCTGCAATCCCGCGATGCAAAAACACCCGTTCTTGGGAATCGTCACGCTGACGTCCACGAATGACCAGTTGCCGATCCTCGACAGTGATAGAAAGGTCATTTTCCGAAAACCCCGCAACCGCCAAGGTAATGCGATAGGATCGATTAGATGTTTGTTCGATATTATAGGGCGGGTACCCTTCGTTGCCAGATTTCGCTGCGCGTTCTAGCAAGCGTTCTAATTGTTCAAACCCCAACATGTGTGGGTATGTTCCCAAAGTCAGTTTTGTCATTGACACGTCCTTATCCAAGCGACAGTCCAGATTTGGCCCCAATTTGGCGGCCTTAGTGAAAATATGGGTGTGAATTTTAGGAAATGCAAGGGCTATGCAGATGGCTTTGTGTTTTGTATTGTTAGGGCTTAATGATTCAGAGGATCGTAATGAACGCGCCAACAGAATTTTCAATGAAATCCGACGATGTCTTGCGGTTTGAATTACAAGTATTTCGCCAAGAGCATCGCGATTTAGATGACGCTATCGCGGCATTGGTCGAAAAAGGCACGGCAGATCAATTGACCTTGCAGCGCCTAAAGAAGAAAAAGTTGATGCTGAAAGACAAAATTGCTCAGATCGAAGATAGATTAACCCCAGATATTATTGCATAAATCGACCGGATCACTATAGTGCCGGCTTTCTATGGGCAAAAGGGCGATTACCATGTCACACATTCCCCCCGTCGGCATCATTATGGGCAGCCAATCCGATTGGCCCACCATGAAATTGGCCGCTGATATCTTGGACGAATTGGGCATTGCCTATGAAACCAAAATCGTATCGGCCCATCGCACGCCTGATCGTTTATGGGCCTATGGAAAATCAGCTGCCGATCGGGGATTGCAGGTGATTATTGCTGGGGCTGGCGGGGCCGCACACCTGCCCGGTATGATGGCGTCAAAAACGCGCGTGCCGGTCATTGGCGTGCCGGTCCAGACCAAGGCGCTGTCGGGTGTCGATAGCCTTTATTCCATCGTTCAAATGCCCAAAGGGTACCCAGTCGCCACCATGGCCATCGGGGCCGCTGGCGCTGCGAATGCGGGGCTGATGGCCGCGGGAATTTTGGCATTACAAGACCCTGATTTGGCCGCGCGTCTGGACGCATGGCGCGACGCGCTGTCCGCGTCAATTCCAGATGAACCGAAAGACGAATAGATGTTAAAACAAGGCGCAACAATTGGTATATTAGGCGGCGGACAGCTGGGTCGAATGTTATCCGTGGCCGCCAGCCGTTTGGGATTCAAAACCTGTATTTTTGAACCAGGTGGCGATTGCCCCGCATCCCATGTGGCGAATTATCATTTTCAGGCGTCTTATGACGATGCAGATGCGTTGGAAAAATTTGCAAAATCGGTAGATGTCATTACCTATGAATTTGAAAATATCCCGACATCCGCACTGGATATCCTAGAGGGGTTTTGCCAAATTCACCCCAATCGCGAAACCCTGCGTGTATCCCAAGATCGCTTGACGGAAAAAGAGTTTCTAAACAATCTGGGTCTAAAAACAGCCCCCTATCAGGCGGTTGATACGCTGGATGATATAAATGACGCGACCACGCGCATCGGGGTTCCCGCCATTTTGAAAACACGGCGGTTTGGATATGATGGTAAGGGCCAAGCCCGCATCAAATCTACCGATGATATGGCATCGGCCTTTGACGATATGGCCGGTGCGCCCGCCATTCTTGAGGGGTTTGTTAATTTCACACATGAGGTTTCCGTGATTGGCGCACGGGGGATGAATGGCGAAGTGTCCTGCTATGATCCCGGTGAAAACGTGCATCGCGACGGGATTTTACATACCACGACCCTGCCCGCGAATTTAACCGCGCACCAGCGGATGGATGCGGTGTTGCTGACGGGGCAGATCCTGCGCGCCCTAGATTACGTAGGTGTGATGGGGGTTGAATTGTTTGTGACACCGTCTGGGTTGATCGTGAATGAAATTGCCCCCCGTGTGCACAATTCAGGCCACTGGACCCAAAACGGCTGCGCCATAGATCAATTCGAACAGCACATTCGTGCCGTGGCGGGATGGCCGCTGGGCGATGGGACACGGCATAGCGATGTCGTGATGGAAAACTTAATCGGCCATGACATGGACCGATTGCCTGAATTAATGGCAGATGCCAATGTGTCGCTGCATCTATATGGCAAAGCGGACGTGAAAGCGGGTCGTAAAATGGGCCATTTCAATCGCGTTGTAAAGCCAACGGAGTAGCGCCCTGCGCCCCCATTTAGGGCGCTTGTGCGCTGCGGTGCCACAGCGGGCACCGCGGGGCGCCCCATTTTCCACCGAGGTTATTGGCGCATCAGGCGTTCAGCCAAATCGCCAGTGACAAAGGTCGGTTTTCCCGCGGCAAAGGTCCCTTGGATTTGCATTTTATCCTGATGTACCACAATAAAATCGGCACGTTTGCCGATTTGCAATGACCCACGGTCATCCAACCCGAGGACATTGGCAGGGCCCGCTGACACCAAGGCGCTGGCATAACCCCATCCGCGTGTCTCTGCGATCTGCTGCATCGCGGCCCAAAGGGACGGATAGTGATAATCCGATGCCAAAGCCGTCACCAAATCTTCTGCAACCAAATCAACGGCGGATACGTTATCTTTGTGCGAACCACCACGCACGAAATTGGGTGCGCCCATCAATACGGGCCCCTGTGCGGCAGCCGCCGCGGCGTGGGTTTCTGGAAATTCGCAGATATCCGCGCCCATTGCAGCATATGATGCACGTTGTTCGGGCGTGTGATCATCGTGGCTGCCCAACCGGCACCCAAGATCAAGCAATTGGGATGCAAATGCTGGTAAATTAGCCATGACCTGAGCATGTTGATCATGCAATTTCTGCAACATGGCTAGATGTTGGTCGGGGCTGCGTTTGGCTTTCAACGCTTGGCCATTTAGGCGTGGGGGTTTTTTACCTTTGCGCAGAGCCTCATGCGGTAAATGATCGTTAAAGACCACATAGGGCACGTTATAGTCACGCACCAGGCCCAAAAATTCATCGTATTGATCCGTCATGTGAATTTCCATGCGCAACTGCGCCACCAATTCTGTCGGCACCGTTTGCTGAAATTCCCGCAAGGCAGGCAGTAACACAGCGGCGAATTCGGGGCCACGCATGCCGCCTTCCCAGCTGAAAAACTGGGCCATAACGGCGGTTGTAATCCCGTTTGATGCCAATTCCGAATGGGCCGCACGCAGGCCTGTTTGGATATCCTTTAACATGCCGCGCCGTTTGGCCAAATGATGTTCGAAACCATCACCGTGGATATCGACAATCCCCGGCAGAATCATAAAGCCAGACAGATCAAATGTTCTGTCCCCGATGGCGTGCGAAATCACACCATCGCCAAACGAAAAATCGCAAATCTGCAGCGTATCGCCACCCAACACATTGGCATTTAAAAACGTCGTCGCCATAGCTGTCCCCAATCATTTCGCCGCGGATAGCATTTCGTGATGATGGGGTCAAAGTTTATTGAATGGGGTCCGTTGGTGCATGGGTTCCGCGTGATCCAGTGATCAATCGCGATCATGCTGGAACACCCCATTGCGCAGGAAATGGATGATCTGTTTGATCACTGTTGGGTCGGTCATCATGAATGTATGTGTAACTGGCAAAGTAATGTGGTCGTCCATATTCGCCAGTTTTGTGGATGTAACAGATACCTTTCCATCGTCAGGACCAGGGATCAAATGCGAAAACAACGGGTTTGTTGAGTGCGATCCCGCAATAACGCCCAGCGGAAATTGAACCGCGGGTAAATGGGTCACATATCCTGTCGTCGACAATGACTGGGCTGCGGGACCATTTAGGGTCTGAAACCATTCATAGTGACCAAAGGCATCAATAATTTCCGATCCCTGATTGGGGGGCGACAACATGACAACACGGCCCAAATTTGCAGGCCTTTGATCTGCCAACCAAATGCGGGCCAATATTCCCCCCATAGAATGGGTCACCACATGGGTGGTGTCAGAACATTGATCAAAGGCCGTGGAAAACGCCCGTTGCGCCAAACTATCGATGTCCCCCTTGGTGGACGGATAATCGATCAGCACCGTGGTATAGCCCTGCCTTTCCAGCGCAAAGGATAAAATCCACATAGACTTTGACGTCCGCGCCAACCCGTGCACGAGCAAGACACAATCAGCCCAAACTGGGCCGCTGAATGCGACAAACACACAGGCAAATATCCATTTTTCAAATGTCATCTGACACCACCAATTTGTGTTTGCCTGGGATGAAAGCCGGTCAAAATAAGCATCAATAATCTATATCAAAAAGAGCGATCAATTTTCTGGCTATAAAATCCCATTTAACAATCCTTGTAAACAAAAAGGGCCCGCATGTGCGAGCCCTTTCCTGAATTTTTCCAGCTTGGCAGCTTACATCATGCCGCCCATGCCGCCCATGCCGCCCATGTCGGGCATGCCTGCGCCGGCGCCTTCTTTGGATGGTTTATCAGCGATCATCGCTTCTGTTGTGATCAACAGACCGGCAACGGATGCTGCGTCTTCCAACGCGGTGCGTGTCACTTTGGCTGGGTCGATCACGCCGAATTTGAACATGTCGCCATATTCTTCGGTTTGTGCGTTAAAGCCAAATGATGTGTCGCTGCTTTCGCGGATTTTGCCGGCAACAACTGCACCGTCAACACCGGCGTTTTCTGCGATCTGACGCAATGGCGCTTCAAGCGCACGACGTACGATTGCGATACCTGCGTTTTGGTCGCTGTTTGCGCCCTCAAGACCTTCTAGGCCTTTGACCGCTTGTACCAGAGCAACACCACCACCCACGATGATGCCTTCTTGTACGGCTGCGCGTGTCGCGTTCAGTGCGTCATCAACGCGGTCTTTACGCTCTTTCACTTCGACTTCGGTCATGCCACCGACACGGATAACCGCAACGCCGCCTGCCAATTTGGCAACACGTTCTTGCAGTTTTTCACGATCGTAGTCAGATGAAGTTTCTTCGATCTGTGCGCGGATTTGTGAAACACGTGCTTCGATTTCTGCTTTGACACCAGCGCCATCAACTATTGTTGTTTCGTCTTTGGTGATCTGTACTTTCTTAGCAGTACCCAGCATGTCCATAGTGACGTTTTCCAATTTCATGCCCAGATCTTCTGAGATGACTTGGCCGCCTGTCAGGATTGCGATGTCTTGCAACATGGCTTTGCGGCGATCGCCGAAACCAGGTGCTTTGACAGCTGCGATTTTCAAACCGCCGCGCAGTTTGTTGACAACCAAAGTTGCCAGCGCTTCGCCTTCGACGTCTTCTGCAATGATCAACAGTGGTTTTTGTGATTGGATCACTGACTCCAACAATGGAACCATCGCTTGCAAAGAAGACAACTTCTTCTCGTGCAACAAAATCATGCAGTCATCAAGCTCTGCAGTCATTTTTTCTGGGTTGGTCACGAAATATGGTGACAGGTAACCGCGGTCGAATTGCATGCCTTCGACAACAGTTGTTTCTGTTTCCAGACCTTTGTTTTCTTCAACAGTGATAACGCCTTCGTTGCCAACTTTTTGCATCGCGTCTGCGATCTGACGACCGATTTCTGCTTCGCCATTGGCTGAAATTGTACCAACTTGTGCAACTTCGTCGCTGTCCGCAACAGGGCGGGCCATTGCACGGATCGCGTCAACAACTTTGGCAGTTGCCATGTCGATGCCACGCTTCAGGTCCATTGGGTTCATACCCGCTGCAACGGATTTCATGCCTTCTTTTACGATGGCTTGGGCCAGAACAGTCGCGGTTGTTGTACCGTCGCCTGCTTCGTCGTTGGTGCGCGATGCCACTTCTTTGACCATCTGCGCGCCCATGTTTTCGAACTTGTCCTCTAGTTCGATTTCTTTCGCAACTGAAACACCGTCTTTCGTGATGCGCGGTGCGCCGAAAGATTTGTCCAAAACAACGTTACGACCTTTTGGGCCAAGTGTTACTTTTACAGCATCCGCTAGGATGTTGACACCGTTCAGCATGCGATTGCGTGCGTCTGTGCCGAATTTGACGTCTTTAGCAGCCATTGTGCATTTCCTCGTCTAAATAAATTTCGTTAGTGTGTGCGCGACTTAGGACAAAATGCCCAAAATATCGCTTTCTTTCATCATCAACAGTTCTTCGCCGTCAACGGAGACTTCTGTACCCGACCATTTGCCGAACAGAACTTTGTCGCCTTCTTTGACTGCCATAGCGATCAATTCGCCGCTGTCTTTGCGGGCGCCTTCGCCACATGCTACGACAAGACCTTCGGCTGGTTTTTCTTTTGCGCTGTCTGGAATGATCAGACCACCAGCTGTTTTTTCTTCGCTTTCAACTCGACGAACGAGCACACGATCGTGAAGCGGTTTCAATGCCATCTCTGAGGCTCCTTAGCAATAATTATATAGTTTAGGTTTTTCGACCTATTAGCACTCACCCTGTGTGAGTGCTAACGGTGCATAGTTAAGTAAGCGAAAGGGCCGAGTCAACACCCGGCCCTGAAAATAATCCAAAAAAATTTGAACGGATCAGTCCGCCAATCCGCGACCCTTTAACAAAGCATCCACTTGGGGCAATCGGCCACGGAATGCCGTATATAATTCTTCGGGATCGCGTGACCCACCTGTGGACAAAATATTGCGTTCCAGCGACGCGGCAGTCGCAGGGTCAAAGGGATTTTGTAATTCGGCAAAGGCCTCAAACGCGTCCGCATCCATCACCTCGGCCCACATATAACTGTAGTAGGCGCTGGCATAGTAGCCACCAGAAAATACATGGGCAAAATGCGGTGTAGCATGGCGCATTTCAATCGCCGTGGGCATGCCCATATCGCGCAGAATTTCAGCCTGACGCTCCATCACATCACCCGTTAACGGGCCTTGATGGTATTCCAAATCCACCATTGCGCTGGCAATAAATTCAACGGTCGAAAACCCCATGTCATAATTTTGCGCACCGATCACACGATCCAGCAAATCCTGTGGAATTGGATCGCCCGTTTCACAATGCAGCGCATGTTTTTGCATGACCTCTGGCACCATGGCCCAATGTTCATACAGCTGGCTGGGCAATTCCACAAAATCGCGCGGAACCGATGTGCCAGACACCATTTCATAGGTCACATTTGACAGCATTTGATGCAACGCATGACCAAATTCATGGAACAAGGTGCGCACATCATCGGCCGACAATAACGCCGGCGTATCCTTGGCAAAGTTACAGACATTGACCACGATCGGTGATTTGACATCGGGGAATTTAGCCTGCGCCTGAATGGCCGAACACCATGCGCCCGACCGTTTTGATCCGCGAGCAAAATAATCGCCAATGAAAATCGCGATGTGTTCGCCCCCCCGCGTTACAGCCCATACGCGGCAATCGGAGTGGTACAACGGCACATCCATGGGCGCAAATTCCAAACCAAACAGGCGATTGGCACAATCAAAGGCGGCATCAATCATGCGATCCAGTTGGAAATACGGTTTGACCAATTCTTCGTCCAGATCATGTTCGGCTTGGCGGCGTTTTTCGGAATAATATCGCCAATCCCATGGCTGCAATGGTCCATCAACCCCATCAGCGCGCATCATTTGCGCCAAAATGTCTTGGTCCGCCAGTGCCTGCGTTTTTGCAGGTTTCCATACATCCATCAACAACTGGCGCACATTGTCCGAATTTTTCGCCATTTCTGTTTCCAGTTTATAGGCGGCAAAGTTTTCGTAACCCAGCAACTGCGCCATTTCGTGGCGCAAATTAATGCTTTCGGCCGCAATCGCACGGTTATCGGTATCGCCACCACGCGCGCCACGGTTGGCCCATGCCTGCTGTGCTTGGCGGCGCAGTTCGCGGTTTGGGCTGAATTGTAAAAATGGCATCAACAACGACCGCGACGTGGTAATGATCGGTGCGTCAACCCCACGTTCTGTCCCTGCCGCCTGTGCAGCACGGATCAGAAATTGCGGCAGGCCGTCCAAATCATCGGGCTGCAATTGCATGTACCAATCACGTTCATCCGCCAACATGTTTTGCGAAAACTGGGTGCCTAGTGTGGCCAGCCTCTGTTTGATCTCTTTCATCCGATCCGCTGCGGCCCCTGTCAGACCAGCACCGGCGCGCACCCATGATTGATGGGTCAATTCCAAAACGCGGGCTTGTTCCGCAGTTAACCCCAAGGTCGCGCGGTTTTGATAAAGCGTATTGATCCGATCAAACAAAGGCCGCATCGCATAGATTGCCGATGAATGTGCCGCCAAGGCAGGCGACATTTCACGCATGATTGCTTCGCGTTTTTCGTTGCTATGCGCGCCAGACATTGCATAGAACGCCGGCAAAACACGGGTCAGATCCTGTCCAACCGACA
>Ga0181573_10002410_pt1 | contig 17403 bp, 8 predicted proteins | sample 101ome_25_FD_148643 | JGI IMG/M metagenome (GOLD analysis project Ga0181573, IMG submission 148643) | Coastal salt marsh microbial communities from the Groves Creek Marsh, Skidaway Island, Georgia - 101409BT metaG (spades assembly) | ecosystem: Environmental > Aquatic > Marine > Intertidal zone... | reverse complement strand
ACACCGAACACGCCAGCGTCGGGTTCCCCCGCTCGCTCCACGCGAACCCCCCGCCCCCTGAAGAACCCCCCGCCACCTCACCCACCAGCGCCACGTTCGAACGGTCCACCCTGGGTAACAGCCCGAGCGCGTCCGACTCCATCTCCTCGTACGCGTCCTGGAACCGGCGAGCCGACGGCGCGGCGCCGCTCGCGCACCGCTCCGACTCTGACGTCGACGACGCTCGCGGGTCCTTGGGGTTTTGCAGGGCTTCCATGGCCAACGCCAACCGCGACTCGATCACGCGCTCGACGCCGCTATTAACCGCGACGTCGTCCTCATCTCCGCGGTTGTCTTCGAGGTACACCCACACGTGGCCATCCGCGAGGCCGGCGTAGAGCAGGTCGCCCGGCGCCGAGAAGGACACGGACTCGACGGTACACCTCGCGCCGACCAACACGCAGAGGCAGGTCCCCTTCTGCGTGTTCCACAGGCGCACGGTCCGATCCTCGCTCGAACTCGCGACCGTCCGGGCGTCGGGGCGGAGCAGCAGAGTCGCTCGTATCGCGCCGTTCGCGTGCACCCGACCGACAAACGCCCCGCGAACCTTCGCCGACGCCCGAACGTTTCCGTCCCCGTCGTGGGCCCCGGAGGTTAACGCCGCGTCGTGCACCGACAGGACGCCCCCGTCGTGCCCCGCGGCGATCCGGATACGACGCGTTCCGGACACATCCTCCTCCCTCCGCGCCTCCTTCTGCGGTGAGCCCCATCCCCGTTCCTCGCCGCGGCACAGCGCCAATGAGGTCACCGCGCCGCCGTGACCGGCAAAGACAACCTCGCAAACCGCTCCGCCGCCGGATGCCGGGTGCGAGAACACCCGCAGGGTCCCATCCTCGCCCCCCGTCATGGACAGCACGTCGCCGGGGTCGTCCTCCGACGGCGGCGGTAACGACGCGTCGACGGATCGAACCGCGGCGTTGCTCCCGGGGCGAAGACACGCCGCGGGCGCGGGGTTCCCGGCGCCGGCGTCGTCGCAATCCCAGACGCATATCCGCCCGTCGGCGCCTCCCGTGACCAGCGTGCGGGCGTCGGGGCCGAAGGACACGCACAGGACGTAGTCGCTGTGTCCGTTCGCGAGGGGGGGGACGGGGGGCGCGGGTCGCGACGCGTGCCACAGCCTCGCGGTGCGATCGTAGGATCCCGTCGCGGCGAGCATCTCGGGTGCCGTTCGCGGGATCCCGGACGACGACGACGACGACGACGACGACGCTCGGTCGCGTCCCGTCCCGCGCGGGGGCGGCATGGCGACCGCGCGCACCCCGGCGGTGTGATCGCCGAACGTGGCGACGCACCTGAATCCGCTGGAGCTCGTGCCGTCCAGGGTCCACACGCGCGCCGCGCCGTCCATCCCCGCGGTCGCGAACCCGTCCACGGTCGTCCTCGAGTCGTCGCCCCTCATCCGTCCGGACTCGCCGGGATGCCCCGCGGGCCATCGTCCACCGGAGACGCACTTCACGCTCGCGCTGTGCGCGTGTATTGCCGCGACGCGACGGCACCGGGACCAATCCGGGGCGGCGGGGTCCTCCATATCCACTCGCCCCCGGGTCCGCGCGCCCGGGATCTGAACGTTACCGAAAGTTTTAGGCTGGCTCAGTTGGCTGTCGGTAAAAGGCTAAAAGGCTAAAAGTTCCCTTCACCTTCGTCTTCTGTATTATGCGCGAGACTCGCTCTGCCGGGACGTTCACTCACTGCCCGCCGCGCCTGTGAGGGTGCAGGTGGGGAGGAAGTACTTGTCTCCCCACCAGTACCGCCGCTTCACCCCACGCCAAATCTCCGGGTCCCTCGTGTCAATGTCGACGACGTCAAACTTGGTCTCAAAACCCAAGCTCGCGAGCTCCGCCTGCGCCAGCCTGCAGTACACCGTGTGGAAGAAGATGTTGTCCGGGGCCAGGCCGTTAAAGTACGTGTACACACCGCCCGGACGCATGATCTTCGGGAGGAGCGCGTGGAACTCTCGCAGGTCGTCGTAGTCCTCCCCGTACGTGTCAAAGTTGACGCCGTCGAAGAGTCGCTTCTCGCCATCCGGCAGGGACTCGTTCTCCCTGATTATCCTGTCCAACACCTCCTGCCACCGGCCGAACTCCACGACCACCCCTCTCTTCCGTCCCCATCCCTGTCGGAGCATGTGCGCGTGAACGTCCGGGTGCGCCTCTACGATGGTGTGCGATCGCGTCTCGTTCTCGCCGACGACGTACCCGTCGATGATGCCCATGCCGAACCCGACGTTGAGCGTGTCGCCCCCTCCCGCGCACATCACCGCGGCGTGGATTCGCATCAAGGGCGCCTCCCAGTCCATCATCACCGCGTCGTTCTCGGTGTCCAGCAGCTTATCGTCCCCGTCGTACCGCACGGGTCGGGACAGGTACGTCAGGTCGGGTTCCCGGGGGCGAGCTCGGCTGACGGCGCCGAGGACCATCTCCGCGCTCACCGCGTGGTCGATGAGGGCGTTGGTGAGCTCGGCGTGGCCTCCCGCGCTGGCGTACTCTCCGGCGCAGTGACCCTCGTTGTCCAGCTCGTTCCTGGGAGTGGGTGGTGGGGAGGTTCGGGGTCGGATGCGGTCGGGGAAGCGGTCGGGTCGGCGCGCCGGCGGCGGCGGCGGTGGTGGGCGAGCGGAGCCTTCTCGGGGCATCCGGGGGCGGGAACTCACCACGGTGCTCCCGCGGCGAGAAGGCTGCGGACGACGTCCACATGTCCGTACTCGCACGCCAGCATCAGAGGCGTCGTCCCCTTGCGGTCCTGTCGAGCGGAGGGTGGACGAAGTGGATCGTGAGCGGCGGTTGGAAAAGCCATCGCGGAGCTCGTTCATCGTCCGGGTCACGAACGACGGGTGCGCCGAGTGGGCGGGGGCTCTCACCTGGAATCCCGGGTCCGCGCCTTCGCGGATCAACGCATCGACAGCGTCGACGTCGCCGGCCGAGGCTGCTCGGAGAAGTCGACGCGACGCCATGGCGAGCCGTCCAGAAGTGTCGGCACGTCGTCCTCGGCCCTGAAAAAGTGCAGGGCGGATCTCCGTCATCTCAGGATCTGTCGTCTGACTCGAGAATTCTTGAGTTTGTGATTGGCCAAAAATGGCTCACGTTTCCCACCCACACGCGTGCGTAGCCTCGGAGCCGGAGCACCCCTCGTCCGCTCGTTTCCCACGCACTGCGAGCCAAACTGGTTTCGCCAAACGTCGGCGCCGTCTCCGACCCAGTCCCGCACGCGCGCCCCGGGGCGACGCGCGAGACCACCGCCCTCAGCGTTCGGACGCACAGGGACCGACCGCACGAAGGAGTCGCGCGACCCGCGCCCCGGTCCTCGCACCGGTGTCCACCGGCGCTCGCACACCGGCGCACGCATCGGACAAATCCGCGCGTGACGCCAGAGCGGGAAGATGGACTACGACGCGTACGTGCCGGACTCGAGCCGTTGGGCCAAGAGCGGCCTGGCGTACAGGGTGCTCGGGCACGACGCCGCGACGTACTATCAGTACGCCATCTACGTGAGTGAACGTCACCGCAATCCCCCTCGTTTCTCACCCGCGGCGAACCCGCGGGGACGATATGCCCCGGCCCGATCGGCCGCCTCGGTGTCCCGAGGCGCGGATACGTTGGTCGGCGCGGCGGCCGGTGATGGTGGCGGGACCCTCGAGGACGCCGTGACCCGCGATCGGGGACTTCCGAACGCTCCGCCGGGGTCATCGGAATGTCCACGAGGCGGTGGATGGCCCCCCGTGGTTCGATCGCGATCGAGAGATCGCCAGCGCCGCCGTGCGACGCCGGCGGCCATCACCCCACCCACGTGGCCGCGCACCCGCGCACCTGTCCGACCGCCCCCGCTGACCGGCTCGGATACCCCTATTCAATCCCCCGCAGGTTGCCGAGGGTCTTGGTAAGAATTCGTTCAACGCCCTGAGAGGCATCAAGGACTGGAGGACCGGTAAGTCGCTCCCTGTGCCCCGCGCGGCGCGCCCCTTCCCGGGCGGGCCGCCGAGACCGTTGTTGAAATCTTGCTCACTTTTTCAAAATAATATCTGACTCGATGTCGACGGCGGCGCCGGTTCCGCGCCCCCGTTCGATCCCCCGACCCCACCTGCTGACCCCGGTCCCTCCCACTCCCCAACCTGTGACGCGCAGACGACCAGAACGGCGAGCAGAACGACCTCCCGGCGCTGAGCAAGGGCAAGCTCAAGGATTTCTTCTACATTCGCAACCTGTACGGCAACATTGAGGATGTCTTCAACCGGCCGGTGTACTCCTCTCCCGAGGACTGGATCGACGTGGCGATCCGCGAGCCCGAGTCTGAGCGAGGATACTTCAGCAAGCTCGTCACCACGCCGCAGTCGAGGCGATGCCTCAACCTGGGATCGTACAACTACCTCGGGTTTGGAGGGCTCAACACGCACTGCACGCCGCTCGTGGCAAAATCCGTGATGGATTACCCGGTTACGTCCGCCGGCAGTGCCGCGGAGCTGGGTTACAACCCGTTGATCAAGGAGGTCGAGGAGACGACGGCCAAGTACGTGGGCAAGGAGGCTGCCGTCGTCGTTGGCATGGGCTTCGCGACAAACTCCACGGTCATCCCGGCGATCTGTGGTAAAGGCGACCTCATAATCTCCGACGCGCTGAACCATAACTCGATCGTGGAGGGCGCGAGGTTAAGCGGCGCCAAGGTGAGGGCGTTCAAGCACAACTGCGTCGGCGACCTGGAGCTCATCCTCCAAGATGCTGTGGCGGGCAAGCAGAGGTACAACAAGATCCTGGTTATCATCGAGGGCATCTACTCCATGGAGGGTGAGCTGTGCTGCCTTCCGGAGATTGTCGAGGTTTGCAAGCTCTACGGAGCCTACGTCTGGCTCGACGAGGCGCACTCGATCGGTGCCGTGGGGCCCACCGGCAGGGGCGTGTGCGAGGAGCTCGGCGTGGACCCAAAGGACGTGGACATCATGATGGGGACCTTCACCAAGTCGTTTGGCGCCGCGGGTGGATACGTCGCGTCTGATTACGAAACCGTCGCGAGGATCCGGCAATACGCGGCGGGTTGCACGGACGCGTGCTCCATGCCCCCGGCCGTGTGCACCCAGATCCTCTCGTCCCTGCGGGTCATCTCCGGGGAGGACGGCACGGACATCGGCGCCAAGAAGCTCAGGCAGCTCCGCGAAAACTCCAAGTTTTTCCGCGAGGGGCTGGAGGCGCTCGGTCTGGAGGTGCTCGGTCACCACCCGTCGCCCGTCATGCCGGTGATGCTCTACCAGCCGTACAAGATCGGGGACTTCTCCAGGTTGGCGTTCAACCGCAAGCTCGCGGTCGTCGTCGTCGGGGCCCCGGCCACGCCCGTCAACTACCCCCGCATTCGCTTCTGCGTCTCGGCGGCTCACTCGCGCGAGGATCTCGCCGACGCCCTCGCCGCGATTAGCGACATCGCGGATGAACTGTCCATCAAGTTTAAGGTTGCCCCGCCCAACGCGTGGTTCCCCGGCAGCATCCACGACAAGGAGGAGAAGGAAAAGCAGCTCAGCATCAAGCGCGTGGCCAAGGCGCGCGCGGCGAGGTCCGCCGCGCTTGACTCGGGGTCAAAGTTGGCCTCCGGGACAAACCGGGCGAGGTTCGCGCCGCTTCACTCTGTCGGCGAACCCTTGGGGGACGATATCGGCCCGCCCAGGTCCTCTACGGGGCCCATCGACGCGTACAAGCTGTCGGGAGTCACCGAGAAGCATCCCAAGTGGAACCAGTACAAGGTCATGCTCTCCTCCTCGGACGTCCTGGGACTTACCGACGACCCGGTGATGAAGGAGGCTTGCGCGGCTACGGTGGAGAAACTTGGCCTCGGCTCGTGCTCCCCGCGCGGGTTCTACGGAACCTTCCCGCCGCACATGGACTTGGAGCGCACCATCGCGGACTTTCTCGGGGTCCAGGAGGCTGTCATGTACTCGTACGGCGCGTGCACCGTGTCGTCGGTCATCCCGGCTCTGGGTCACAGGTCAGACGTCGCCGTGGTTGACCGGGGCGTCGGCTACGGCGTCCTCGCAGGGCTGCGCCTGTCCAAGATGGACGTTCGCTGGTACAACCACTGCGACGCCGCGGACTGTGCCAGGGTGTTCGCCCAGCTCGAGACCGAGGACGGCGTCCACTCCGCGCGGCTCGCCCGCCCCGGCCGCCGACGCTGGCTCATCACCGAGGGGTGCTTCCAGGGCACCGGCCGGCTCGCGCCCCTCCCCGACCTCGTCGCGCTCAAGGACAAGCACCACGCGCGCATGATCATGGACGAGTCCGTCTCCTTCGGTGCGATGGGCGCGTCCGGCCGCGGTCTCACGGAGCACTTCGGCGTCAATCCCAAGTGCATCGACGTCATCTCCGCCTCGCTCGAAAACGCCGGGGCATCCGTCGGCGGTTTTTGCGCCGGAGACACCGGGGTCGTGGCGTACCAGCGCCTCATGGGCGCCGGGTACGTGTTCAGCGCGTCGCTGCCGCCGTACCTGGCCACCGCCGCGGCTCACGCCATCCGCCGCGTGTCCGCGGAGCCCAGGCTCGTGGAGAGGGCGCAGGCTTCGGCGGCGGCGCTTCGAGACGCGGCTGTATCCGGCCGAATCCCCGGGTTCACCACCGACGCCGACCCCGGTTCCCCGATTGTTCCCCTGCGACTCGCGGTGGGGGCGTCCGTGGTGGACGAGAACGCGTCGCTCGCGGACGTCGCCGCGCGCGCCAGACGGCGGGGCATCGGCGTGTGCGTCGCGCGCGTCAACCCCCTCGTGCCGCCGGATAACCGCCCGCCCAGGGCGCTTCGATGCTTTGGCTCGGCGGCGCACTCCAGGGAGGACCTCGCAGACGCGTTCCAGGTTCTCGCGGAGGAGTCCGCGAAGGTTCTGCCGTCGCACGCGCTCAGCGCAGGGGTTGACGCTTCTCCGGGCGCCAAGAACAAGGCCAGGCTGGGGGCCGATCCCGGATCCATGGTGATGAACCCCCCCGGGCAGGTTCCCCCAAAGTCGGGCGGGTACGGCTCGCCGAAGAACGCGCCCGGCGCGAAGATCAACCTCGACGGCACCATCTCCCTCAACAAGGATTCCGTCAGGCGCGACATCTTCGCCAAGGGCGACGAAGCCAAGGCGAGCGCCGGCAAGCGTAACGGGCTGCACAACAGGTCCGCGTCGTGGTCGGTCAACTCCATGAACGGCAACTCGGACAACGCTCCGGAGATGTTCGAGGCTTTGTCCCCCGTCAAGGAGAGCCCGATGGCGAACGGGTCCGCTAGCATCGGGGCTCCCAGGCGTTTGTTCAGCGACCACGATTCGCCTCAGTCGCTGTCCGTGCCGCTGCTCGTGGTGCTCCTCTACTGGCACAACATCTTCCGCCGGTACATCCTCAACCAGATTGACATCACCACGCACATGGTGCCCAGGTGGCTGGCTCGGATCGGGCTCCACCCGACCGAGTCCCGCGGACCCGTGCGGTTCTTCTACTGTGCCGCGGGGTACATCGGATCGCGAAACTTCCACTCAATGGCCCTGCCGCTGCTGGTGTGGACCTACGACTGCGGTTTCACCAGGTTGGTCATGGTATTTTACTGTATGACCTCCGGGGTGGGCTGCCTCCTCAAGGGTGCTCTGGCGACCAACACCAGCTCATCCAGGCCGGCGAATTCCTCACTCGGCTCGCTCATGCCCCACCGCGTGCACGCGTGGCCATCCGTCGCCGGCTGCAACGCCACCGCGCTGCCCTTCCTCATCCTCCGATGGAGGCACGGCGACGTGTGGCTCTGGGACATGGAGGAGCCCAAGGCTGTCGCTCGCGAATACGCCGCCGCGTTTGCGTACATGTTTGCAATCTCGCTTGCCCGCATGGGCAACGGGGACTCCCCCGCGAACGTGCAGGGCGGCGTGGTCGTCGGCGCGATCATGCTGAGGGTGCTGCTGCCACACATCGACTGGTGCATCGGGGGCCTCGAGGCGAGCACTGTCTTCACCGCGCAGGGTTTTGCGCTCGTGGGCATGGTGCTCGCGGCGATTCTCCTCTTTCCCATGCCGCTCAACGCCCGCGGCGAGATTCTGTACGCGTCGAGCACGTGCTACAGGCGCATGTGGAGGACCTTCTTCTACATGCTGTTCTTCGCCGCGGGCAGCGTGTGGCGCGAGGGCCCGGGGACGCGGGGGATCGAGCTGCCGACGACCCCCGCCGGGTGGGCCGGGGTCTTGGCCGCCAAGTTTTTCGTCGGGCACGTCATCTCGCAGTTTAGCGTGTGGGCCATCTCGTACGTGGCGCAGCTTTTCGTGGAGTGCTGGCTCAGGGCTTACGTCAAGTACTTCAAGCCCTGGTCCGTGGGTGAGCACAGGCGGGGTAAGAAGGGGGGCGAGGAGGAGGGGGAGTCGAAGACGTACGGTACGACGCACATGCGCCTCGTCGCCATCACCGTCGTGGAGCTCGCGCAGGACATCACAGGCGCGCTGGTGACGGCGCACGGGGTGCCGAGGCTGTTCGACACCCTGCGACCGTACACGTCGCTGCGAATCTAATAAGCTCAATACCCACCGCATAGCCCCCGTTCGAAGATTGATAATAATACGAAAGGCGACGTTCCATCAAGCAGTGCAGTTCTCAGATTACATAGCGTTAAGTTAGTCAGGTTCTTTTCATCAGTTTTCCCCCAAGTTACCGCGGACCTTTGCCATCCTCCGGAGGCGTGTACGGCTGCTTCATGCGGTCCGCCAGTTCCTGCCAAGTCAGCGTGGACAGGTCCTCCTTGTTCTTCTTCATCCAGGTCTGGTAAGACTGACCCGAAGAAGTCCTCGCCGTCTCGACGTCTGCCCTCCGCGGCGTGTACACCTTGGGAGCGTTGAAGTTGCCGCTGTACGGGTCGTTGAACTTGGCCCCGGTGGCTCCCTTCCTGAACCCAACGTTGCCAATCTTGCCCATGGGAGGCGGGTTCAGCTGCCCAGCCTTGGGCATCACGAGACCCTTCGTCTTGTCCTCGATCTTCTCCTCGACAGCGGGAGCCTCAGCCTTCTCCTCGCCCGGGATCTCGGCAGGGGCTCCGAAGGAAAACATGGCGCCACTCACGGCACCCTCGTTGGGCTTCTCAACCTCCTCCTTCTTCTCCTCATCCGCAGCTTTGGGAACCGCGGAGTTCGACAGATCCGTCGGCTTCTGCTCGATGAAACCCTTTTTAGACGCCGTCTCCATGGCCTCCTTCTCCTTCTTCGTATCCCGTTTCATCGGCTTGTCGTCTGCGAGCCCGAGCGGGTCGAAGATTGCGAACGCATCCGCGGCAACCTCACCCGCAACGGAGTCCTTGCCCATCCATGCACCGGACATGAGGAACTTCTCAAACTTCTCCTTGGTCTCGAGCGAATCGAAGAGCCGCTCCCTATCCCGCTTGAACACCATGTTGTTGGCGAAGAGGAACGCAGCGGCGGTTGCCATCATGGCCTCACCGCCAACATTGATGAGTCCCTGCGCCACGTCAGCCTCGGCGACGAGGCCCGCGGCTCCGAGCCCGCCGACGATCGCGGCACCCGCCACCTTCTTCTGGTTCTCCGAGACGGTGAACTCGGGGAACTCGAAGTTAGAGACGGCATCAAACTCAACCTCGAACTTTTCACGCTTCTCGGCAGCCTTCTTCGCGGCGGCGGCGGTGGCCTCCTCCTTCTTCTTCAGCTCCGCCTGGGTGAGGATGTCGGCGCCGGAGGCACCCGCGAGGGCATCGGCGGCAGCTTGGGCCTTCTCCTCGGCGGCGTCAGCCTCCTCCTTGGCGAGTTCCGCAACCTTGGCGGTGGCCTCGGCGAGGATCATCTTCGCTTTCTTAGCCGCCTCGATCGCCTCGAAGGCCCTGGCCGACTCCTCCTCGACCTCAGCCTCAGCCGCCTTGTACGCCGCCTCGTCGTCCTCGATGTTTTTGAGCTTCAGCGCCGCGACGGCAGCCTCAGCCTTCTTCACCTGCGCGGCGGCGGTGGTGGTGGCCTCCTCGAACATGGACTTGGCCGTCTTCATCACCTCGACGACAGCGAGCTCCGCGGGTGTCACGGCGACGTTTGCGACCTCGTCCGCGAGGTCCTCGTCTTCGACGACAGATTCTGTCACCTCCTTGATGTTGGACTTGAGGTAGTCAACCTTGGCGGGCTGATCCTCGAAGGAAAAGACGACGGGGGTGTTGTAGGAGTCGTCCTCGGCCGCCTTGATGGCTTCGGATTCCGCCAGCTTGGCGCGCATCTCCTCCTCGGTGGTGCCGTCCTCGTGGTTCGTCCCCGGAACGTGTTCGTCGTTTGTTGTCGCCTTTGTTTCTTCAGCCTCGGACGCGAGCGCGATGGCCTCGGCGATGGCGGCGCGGGCCTTGGCAGCCTCCTCCGACTCGGCGGAGATCTCGACGGTGAGGTTCTCGACGAACGCGTGGGGCTCGACGACGGAGATGACCTCGCCCGCGCAGAGCTCGCAGGCGTAGTTGTCGCCCTCCTGCCAGGTCAGCACACCGTTGTTGTCGTTGTAGCGGACAAACTTGAACTCGACGCTTGCCTCGGCGTTGGGGATGGAGATGCTGGTCTTCCAGACGTCGCCCTCGGACCAAGTCATGCGGCGGCCGACGTCCACCTTCCACCCGCCCAGCTCGGCGACGTTGCCCACCAGGACGAGGTGCTCGCCGACGGTGAGGTGCGCCACCACGTTGAACTCGACGACGTTGCTGGTGGAAGAACCGTCGTCGCGGACGAGCTTGGAGGATCGAGCGTAGACGTACCCGCCGACGTTGCGGCCATCCTGAGGATCGATCTCGACGACGGGCTCCCCATCCTCCCTCTCCACGGCGATGAAGGGAGGGGTGGCGCCGACGGTGACGAACGCGGCGGTGCGAAGGGCGCGGGTGAGCATACCCCTGTACTCGGCGCGGTTGCCGAGGTCGACGTCGATGGCGCCCGAGGCCATCGCCGCGACCGCGGATTCTGCGCCCTCGTCCTCCCCCTTCTTCTTGCCCCCGAAAAAGCCGAAGAAACCGCCGCCCTGTTTCTTCTTCTCCTCCTGCTTGAGCTGCGCCTTGGTCTTGCGCTTCTCCGTCTTGCGCTTGATGACGGTGCCGACGTTCTCTGACGAGTACATCGCCGCCGCCTTGGGTTTGACGGGATCGGGAGCGGTGATGAAGGGTCCCTTGGCGCCCACGGCGGCGAAGGAGGCGGTGCGAAGGGCACGACCGACCATAGCCTTGGCCTCGGGGTCGAACATCACGGGCTCAGGGACGGCGATGGGCTCAGGGACGGCGATGGGCTCAGTGGCCGCGGCAACCGCGGGCTCTGGCTGCATGTCGATGAGCGCCGCGGCTTCCTCCTCATCCTCGACGTCGGCAACCTCGGGGATGTCCTCGAGCTCGGGTTCGGGCTCGTTCATGAGCGTGACGATGTCCTCGACGTGCTGCGCCGCGGCGGCGGCCGGGCGGGTGGCCAGCTCCTCCTCGAAGGACGGGGACGGCCCGGATCCGCCCACGACACCGGCGCCGATGATCTCGACGGTGACGCTCCTGGCCCAGTCCTCGGACGCGGCGTCGAGGGGCAGGACGGCGTCATCCGCGACGGTTCCAATCTCCGCGACGACGTTACGACCGCCGACCCATCGGCGCATGTAGTCGACGGCGTCGTCGTTTTCGAAGCGGACCAGGCGGCAGTTGTCGCCGTCGAGCCATCGGATCGCGCCGGTGGCTTTGTTCCGAACGACGGGCTTGAAGTCGATCCAGGGCGCCGGGGAGCTGTCGTCGATGCCGCCGAACACGTGAAACGCCTCGAGCTTGACCGCGACGGACCAGACGTCGTCATTGGACCACACCATGGGCGCGGCCTTTTCGGGAATCCAGTTCCCGAGCTCCTTGCAGGACCCGACAACCGCGACCTCCTCGCGGTCGGTGACGTGGACCTTCGCCCGGAACACGACGGTCGCGAGGATCTTCCCCTTGCTGAGTCCCTGCTTGGGGATGACCTCCTCGACGCTGATGGGCATGTACACGCCGCGCGGGGCCTTGGCGAGCGAGGGCTTGGGCGCCTCGGGCTCGGGAACCGCGAGGGCGGCGGGGTCGGCGCCCGCCTCTGGGGTCTTGGGCGCGACTTTGCGGGGGACGATGGTGTTGGCCGCCGTGCCGGACTCGTCCGCGACCGGGGTGTCCGCGACCGGGGTGGACTTGGGCATGGGGTACGCCTGGATGAACTCTTTTGGCTCGTCGGCGGTGGAAGCGGCCGGAGCCGTGGGGTTTGGCCCCGCGAACCTGGGCTCGCCGGGTTTGGGCGCGGGCAGCGTCTGGTCGTCGCCGGGCATCCACAGGTCCACCGCGTTGGGCCGCGTGATCACGACCTTGTAGTCGCCCTCAGCGACGGCGGGGACCTTGACGAAGCCGTGCCAGACGTCCGCGGTGCCCTCCTTCCGGATGCAGTCCTTCATCTTGAGCCCGAGTTCGGGATCCCAGTCGCCCAGGAGGTCCCCCGAGCCGACGAGCACCGGCTGGCCGTCTCCCTGCCAGCCGGGCATGCGGAAGGCGACCTTGATGACGCGCCAGTAGAAGGTGCCGTCTTCCTCAGCGGGAGAGGCGTCGGTGGGAGATGTCGAGACGCGCGCGAGCACCGCGCGGCGGGGACGCTCCGCAGAGACGGAACGAAGGGCTGCAGGACGAGCCGATGGCACCTGGCGCCCATCTTTTTTGTTTCCCGCGTGCGCGATCCTAGGCGCGAGCGTCGCGCGAGCGGCGCCTGCGGAGGCCATGGTCGCTGGCCTTCGCGTACGTTCGAACCGCGCACAGAAGAGGACACGCGGGGTGTCTTCCTTGCTGTGCAGCGCCTGCGAGCGGCTATGGGAGGCGTCTGGCCAGATCAAGGCCGCTTGGTGCCCCGCACCGGTTTCACGACACCGCTGGGGATATTATTCGAGGAGTGACATCAGCACTGAGCAAAACTTCCACACGATTCGCCACGTGGAAAATCGAACCAATTGCATGGGCCAAAGGTGAGGCAAAGACACTTGTGAATATCGGAAGCGAGGAAACGCGAATATCTCGAACCGTCGTATTTTTCGAAGTTGCGAATCCCCCGTTTGATCCGAACTGAATGCCCGTGGAGGCTACGTCGGGGAGTCATGATTCAAAACGTTTTGGCGCGAAAACCATAATTCGAAAACAACCCAAAAAATAACCTCGTTGCTCTTCTTCCCCGCCACGATGGCACCCGGGAGTAGTCACGTGTGGCTCTCAGGTTGCCGACTTTGCGTCGGCGGCGAGAGCCACCCGACGGTTCCCCCCGGGCGCTTAAACCCATAACCCTGCCCCCTAAAGCTCCGAGTCGTCTCGGTCGCGCGCCTCCCTCTCCTCCCCGTCTCGGGCGCGCGCCTCCCTCTCCTCCCGTCGCCTCCGCGCCTCCTCCTTCGCCTCCCGCACCTGCCGGCTCAGCGCGCGCGCGTCCGACTTGGCCCGTTCCAACCGCTCCGCCGCGCCGCGCAGGTCGAGGGGATCCTCCTCCAGGAGCTTCTCCCGCCGCGCCGCCGCCGCGGCCCTCGCCGCCTCGTGCCTCCGCCGCCGCCTCTCGATCTCGGCGTCGATCCTCGCCCTGTCGCCGCTCCTCCGCCCCGTCGCCGTCTCACCCGTCGCCGTCTCACCCGTCGCCGTCTCACCCGCCGCCGTCTCACCCGTCGCCGTCTCACCCGTCTCACCCGTCGCCGTCGCCTCGGCGGTATCCTGCGCCATCAACGCCGCCGCCGCCGCCGCCATCGCGTCGCTAAAGTCCACGTCCGTCACGATGAAGTGCTGCACCGGCGGCTCGCCCGGCTTTCTCGCGGTGACGGCGTACGCGGCGACCGCCGCGTTGGTGGCCATATCCCGCGACACCCACACGTGCGACCCGAACGTCGACATCATCGTGGTCATCCCCGGGGGCAGGTCCACGTAGTGCACCTCGTTGCCGTCAAAGTCGAGCCAGTACAGCGCGCTCGTCGCGTCCCGCGCGTTGATAAACTCAACCTTGCGGTCGTCTCGCGACGGCGTCGACGCCATCCCCTCGCCCCCGCGGCCGACGACGGCGTCCGGCCTCAACCGCCGCCCCGCGGCGAGGGGCGAGTGCATCTCGAACACGCCGTTCGCGCGGCCGATCCCGATCTTGGCGGCGATGTCCCGCGCCTCGCGGACCGCGGCTTCATCGTCGCCGCCTTCGACCGCCTCGTTCGCCGCCTCGTTCGTCGTCGCCGTCCTCGCCGCCGCCGCAGCCTCCCTCGCCTTCTTCGCCATCACCCCGCCGCCGAACATCTCCATCACCTTCGCGAGGTCGATCTTGCCGTCCTTGCCGAGCGTGGTGTCGTCCAGTTGGATGAGGAGGGAGCCGTCCTCCGACGACGACGCGGACGAATCGTCCGAGAGGAGATCGCCGGTTGGGCCGTGGGTTCTGCAGTGGGGCCCCGCGAGGGAGGTGCACTCGTACTCGGGCTCCAGGCCCTTCCTCGCGTCGGTCACCACCGAGCGCATCAGCTTCTGCGGGGGATTCGTCGGTGGGTTTGGAGGCGTCAGTCGGTTTTCTCTCGCGTTGCGGGTGTTCATTCGGGGATCTTCAAAGGTTCGGGGATTGGTCGCTCACCTTTCTCGGCATGGGCACGTGAACGTCCGTCAGGATCCCCGCCGGGTGGTGGTTCTTGACGTACAACAGCGTCGGCCGCTCGCCCTCCTCCTTCTTTGGAGGCGTCTCCTTCACCGGCGTGGCCTCCTCGCCCGCGGTCGCCGCGGTCGCCGCGGTCTTCGTCGGTTCCTCCGACGAAATCGCCCCACCGCTGGGTCTGGGATGCGCTGACGCCGCGGCGACGCGGAAGTCGACCGCCAGCGCCGCGAGGATGCACAGCGCGAGGTACACGCGCGCCATCGGGCGCCGGCTCACGCGTTGGTGCGCCATCCTCCGAGTTTCAGGCTCGGTGGGTGGGTGTGTCCGCGAACGAGGTGTTGGTCGAGGGAAAGTTGACGCTCATCACAGGTCTTCCAAAAAGGTCGGATGGACCATTCATGGTTGCCGCCCGCGCCCTGACTGCGATCCATGCAGCTCCCACGGAATTAGACTCGGGTGCGCACGGCTTCGTGGTTAGAACATCGAGAACTTCGGCGAAACCCGAGGTCGACGTCATAGCCCGACGTTTCGAGAGCTCCCAGCCACTAGATTTTGCGCCAGCATGTCGTCTGCGACCTCCGCGCGCGTCGCGTATTCCGCCGGCGTCCGCGCCCCCGGCGGCGCTCGCCGCTCCTTTCGCGCGACGCGAATCGTCTCTCGCGCCGTCGCCGAGGACGAGTCATCCTCCTCCGCGGTCTATCAGCCCGCCGTGGCCCCCGAACAGCCATCCGGCGCCGACGTCAACGCGGCTGCGAAGAAGCGCCTGCTCGCGGTCGCCGCCGCGTCCGGCCGCGGCCTCGACGCCACCCCCGCGCAGAAGACCGCGGCGTCCTCGCTCATCGCCGAGCTCATCGCCGCCAACCCCAACCCGGAGCCCGCCACCTCTCCCACCATCGATGGCGACTGGGAGCTTGTCTATTCCGACACCTTCCTCTTCCGCTCCTCCCCGTTCTTCTGGGCGGTGGGCAGCATGATGGGCGACACCGCGGACTTCTTCTACCAGGCGCACTCGCACCAGACAGGAATCTTCGGCGGCGGCGTCGGGCGCGTGGTTCAGACCGTGGACACCAAGGGGGGTCGGCTCATCAGTGACTGCGTCGTCAAGGCGTCTGTGGGTATCCCGCTGCTGGGCTTCTCCCCGGTCTTCGCGGGATACGGCTCGGTCATCACCGCGGGTCGGTGCGCGGCAAAGGACGGTACGCGGCTGGCGGTGACGGCCGAGACCACGACGGTGAGACAGGACGACGCGAACGTGCTGCCGCAGCTCAACTTTCTCAACGGAACCACCGTGCCGGTGGAGGACGTGATGAAGCAGGTTGGCGGGGGCGAGGCCGGGCCCGAGGTGTACCTCGACACCTTCTACCTCGACGACGAGATGAGGATCAGCAAGCTCGAGGACGGCAGCGTGTTCGTCTACCAGCGCTGCTGAGTAGCAGTGTAGCACCGGATGTTGTGAATAAGTGAACAGCCGAAAACAAGCTAAAGTTTGTCTACCCCCGGCACTTGAAGAGGACAAAGACCACGCCCGTCGCGATGCCGAACGTGAGCGCGCAATACACCGCGCCGGCTATTCCCATCGTTCCCCCCACCACGACGACCCGCGCGAACCACCTGACGTTCGCCTCGGTCAGACCAAACGCCGCGGCAAAGTTGGTCATCCTCCGAACCGAATACGCGGCCAAACCTGCCACCCCCGGGGAAAGCGCCAACGCAACGGCAAATAAAGCGACGCAGATGAGCGCGACGTACGCACGAAGCTGGCGCTTCGGATTCAACGAGACCTCCTCGGTTGGCTGCTGGACCCGCTCGTTGTTTCGCAAGCTCTCGACCGTATCGCCCCTGAGATTGATCAAGCGACCAGGGTCTTGAAGACTGCGAGCGGATGGGTTCACCATACAATCGGTCAACGCATACTCTTCGCTCTTGTAGCCATACATACCGAGGTCGTAGAGTTCTCTGCCAGCCTGCAACTCTCTCGAGAGGAACGATTCAATGACGTGTGGAAACTCGTCTATGTACTCACACGCGTGTTTCCTTCCGAGCGCGCAGCATAGGAACGTCTTCCAAGGGGTTCTTTCGGAGAGAGTGCAATATTTAATGCGGGCGATCCGAATCCTCTCCTCGTCGGCGTTCATGACCGCCGCCACGGCTTGTTCGACCTTATGCGGCTCACAAATCTCCCTCATACCCTTTCGAACCTTGGCCCTGCCATGGAACGCACCGGAGATGACCGTGAGTAATCGGCGAAGGGGTCACGAGTCGTCCTTTTTCGGCGGGGGGGTGGTGGAAAATCGATGGGGGCGTGTTCGGGGTGAGTTGCACGGTCGGCTCAAGCGCTCACCTCCATCCCGCCGGGGTCAATGTTGACGGGGCCTGATCATCGGGGCCCCACAATGCATCGAGTTCCGCGGGTGTCATTTGATCAACCCGCGGCATGTCGCCCGTGGCCTCGGCTCTGGTTGGTTCCCTGCAGCTTCCCGAAATTTGGCCCGGAAAATCTCATTTTCTCGCTGTCGAATCGCCCAAGAGCCCAGTGCTTACCCGCGGGCTGCTGAGCGCGGGTCGGCGGCGATTCCAGGATATGTCGCCGTTCGACACGATCGCGAGGGCGGTCTACAGGCGACCGCTGACCGTCTACCTTCTCTCGATCCTGGTGCCCGTGGCGCTCACCCTCGCGTTGGTGCGTGCGCGCGGGAAAACACATCGCAGATTGATTGGCACTGAACGGCACCCCCTTTCTTTCGGTGTTTCGCGCGCGTAACACCAGCCCCGCCTCTCTTGCTGACCTCGCCCTTCTC
>Ga0181573_10002405_pt1 | contig 17434 bp, 9 predicted proteins | sample 101ome_25_FD_148643 | JGI IMG/M metagenome (GOLD analysis project Ga0181573, IMG submission 148643) | Coastal salt marsh microbial communities from the Groves Creek Marsh, Skidaway Island, Georgia - 101409BT metaG (spades assembly) | ecosystem: Environmental > Aquatic > Marine > Intertidal zone... | reverse complement strand
ATCCCCTCTCTTGGAGCGCTTTCGTAGTTGGCGGGATCCTCCGAAAGCAGCTTGAGCGTGCGGAAGCTGGACTTTTTGCCCTCCGATGGGGGGGAACCATCGGGAACCTCGGCGTACACGTCGGTGAAGGTGCCGCCTCTGTCTATGCAGAACCTGAAATCTCTCTGCTTGGTCGGAGTCCCCACCATCGCGAGCACCCTCAGCGATTGTGCGGGTTGTGCTGCTCGGCGAACGGCTCGACGACGCAAATATCTTTGGGATCCCGAATGACCACGAGATCCGGGCCAGGGAGCGCGGGCTCGGACACCCACGCCTACCCCGTGCGCGAGCATCGAACTGGAGCACGCAAAAGCACCGTCTCACCGTGTTTTGGCCAGTGGGATTTCGAGGTGAGCAGTTCCTAGCCTGATTTTATCCGAATCGCTTCATGTTTCCAAAATTCCATAGATCTCCCATCGAAGCACAATCCTCGCCGGAAATACCCGGTCGACGAATTCTAAACCTTGCCGATTAGGTGAGATCGCCCCTCAGGGGCACCCTTAGCTCAGTGGTAGAGCGCGCGTTTAGTAAGCTCGAGGTCAGCAGTTCGAACCTGCTAGGGTGCAGATTTCTTTTTTTCTGCATTCTGAGCACACGGGGCGACGGCCCGCATCGTCAGCTACGTCCTCGCCAATTTTGGCGTCGTTCCAGCACTTTGGAGGCGTCGGCGGGCAATGGCGCGGCGGCATGCGTGCTTTATTATAGCTGCTGGGACCTGGTCCGACCAGTCGAGAAAAATTGCAATCAAAAGTCCATCGCTAAGAACCTGTTGAGCTCCTCAACCTCTGGGTCCAGCTTCTCCGTTAAACCCTCTTTCTTCTTCCTCGACGGCGGAAGCGACCGAGTCATCAGGGGCTTGCCCGTGCGTTTCTTCACGGGCTCGTTCGCCTTGGCGATGCTCTTCGCCCGGCGCTCCTCCGCGGCGATCTTCTCCAGCTCGAGGTTGACGATCCTCTGCTTCGCTCGCCTGTCGCGCTCCAGACGTTTCTCTTCCTCCGCCACGAACGCCGCGGGCATCGTGTCCGCGTCCGCGAGGTACCGCTCCAAACGCATCTCCATGTTCGTCAACATCTGGATGGTGGATATGGACGGATCCGGCGCGAACCCCGCGCGGGCGTACACCTCCGCCGTCTTCTCGTCGAGCCGCTCCAACGAAACGTCGGAACCCGGCGCCGGCGCGACGTTCGACAGGGGACCCGACTTTTTCTTGCTCTTCGTCGAGGAGGCACCCCCGTTGAGGAGCGCGTCAGCCTTGGCCTCCTCGCTCGCGATTTGCGCCTCGAGTCGCTCAACCTGCGTCCTCAGCGACGCGTTCTCGGCATCCATCCTCGACCGGACCTCCTTCTCCTTGTTCTTCAAATCCTCCAAGATGTCCTCCGTCTCCTGCGCGTTCTGAATGAGGAACAGGTTGGCCTCCTCCAGCTGCCCGTAGATCTCCGGGAGCTGCCTCGGGGAGGTGAAGTACATCGGCACCTCGCTGTCCGAGTCGTCATTCTCCGGCGTCCCCGGGGGCGAGGGCTCCGCGTCAACCGCCTCCCTCGCGTCCTGCGCAGCCTTGATCGCCGCCTCGAGCTCGAGCTGCGCCGCCGCCTCAGCCTTGCGACCCTTCCGCTTCGCCTCCTCCAGGGCGCGCTCCTTGTCGGGAATCTCCCGGTCCGCCAAACCGATGGCGTCCACCATCGCCGCGTACGCGTCCCTTTTTATCCGTCTCTTTTCTCGCCTCTCCAAGGACCGCATGCGCTTAGCGTCGCCAACCGCCGCGAAGAACTCGGGGTCCGTGATGTCATCGAGGAACGTCTTGTACCTGCGGCAGTCGTCCAGCCTGTCCCTCGTCTTGGAGAGCTCGGTCTTGATCACGGTCATCTGCGCGTTGATTCGCTTAATCTCCTGCACGCGGTCGTTCTTCTGCTTGGTCTCCGCCTCGCCCGCGCGTATGGCCTCCTGTACCTTCAGGTCGTTCTCCTTCAGGAAACCTTCGAAACGCAGCGCATCCTCTTCCAACATCCGCTCCGATCGAGTCAGCGCCTCCTCCCTGCGCAGCGCGCGCTCCTCGAGCTTGCGAATCTCGGCTTGCTTGACGTCGAGCGACATCTGGGTGAGGAAGATCTCCCGCTTCTTGGAGATGAACTCTTTCAGGTTCTCCCTGCCGTGGCCCTCGGCCCTTCGCAGAGTATCCGCGACGAGTTGCTCGTTGGTACGCGTGCCACCGAGATTTTCGGCGTCCCTGACCCCGCGGGGTGAGGAAACCTCCGCGAGCGCGGCGGCCATCGTCCCGCCCTGCCGAGACACGAAGGTTGTCTTCTCAAACACGCTGAGAGACTGCTGATGGGCCTTCTCCCGGAGTTCCATGCGCCGAAGCGTCTCGCGCATTTCCTCCACCGTGTCTCCCTTGGGCATCGCGAAAGGGTTGAGCTCCATGGTCTCACTGCTAGAAGAAGGCGGGTCGGTTTTGGGAAGGTGTCAGCGCCTGCGCCCAAAAGAGGGCCACATTTTTGGAATCAAGCGGAGGTCGCGCCTGGGTTGAGGACGAACGGAGGGACGGCGCACCTTTCGGTGTCAGCGATGGACGCTTCATCAAGCGCGGGGTCCGATACGCCGCTCCTGACGGAGTTGGCGTCGGAACCCGATCTTTCCCCGCTCATGGCTCGCGGTGGCTAATGGTGGGGGCACGCCCTAATCGGGCAACTTGGCTCATCATGAACTCGGCAGCGAGACTGCGAGACGCGCAGAGAGTTCCGTGAAATTGGCACAGTCACGCGCGCGGGCTCCGGGTCGCGGAGCGTGTCCAAGACGATGCAGTAGGGTTCGACGGGAGGCATGGAGCCACGATCGTCGGACTCGTCGGACGAGGAGCGCGACAGGAACCTCGCGGGAACCCTGCGAGCCGCGCTCCCGGACGTCTCCCGCTCGGCTGTCAGAGGCGACGATGCGTTCAGAAGAGCTCGGGGGACCGCGCCGGTCGACGACGCGAGGTCCGTTCGCTCGGCGTCGTCAACGACGCGAGTGCCGCTCCCAACCCGCGCACCCGCGCCGACGCGTCGACCCTCCCCGCCGCCGCACCCTCCCGCCGGTGGGTGCTCGAGTTCCGGCCTCGGTCGGCGCCCCGACACGGTGACCCACGTCGCGTCAGCTTCCTTCGTTCTCGGTCCCGCGCGGGGTTCGACGCGCATCCTGGACGAGACGGGAGGCGGGGGGCGTCGCAGAGGGCACGGGCTTGGTCCCGCAATAGCCGCGGCGGCGGAGAGGAGGCGTGCGGCGGAGCTACAGGCGGCGAGACATCTGCACGAGCGGCACGTGGCGCTTTACGCGTGGGGACGGTGCGACGCCGGGCAGCTCGGCTTTGGCGCGGGAGGCTTTTTTGGCGCGGGAGGCTCGTCGCCGACGTCCCGATGTTCCTCGGAAGCCGCGGAGGCGTATCCGACGCCGAGGTCGGTGTCATCTTTGGACGGAAGAGACGTGACGCACGTCGCCGGCGGTGCGAGGCACTCCGTCGCCGTGACGAGCGCGGGGGAGGTGTACACTTTTGGCGACGGCTCCGGTGAAGGTACGGTGCTGAGCGCACCCACGCGGCTGAGGGAGGCGGTGATCGATCCGCCGGAGGTGACCGCCACGACGAACCCGATGCCACGAGTCGCGACCGTGGCTTGTGGGCAGCGACACTGCGCGGCTGTGACGACGAGCGGCGCGCTGCTGTCGTGGGGCAACGAAGAGTTTGGGCAGCTCGGACAGGGTCCGCCGCGGGATTCATCGTCCAAGGGTGACACTAAAAGCCTCATGAGAAGGAGGGCGGACGCGTCGATGATGCCGCGCCTCGTCGGGAGCGGGCACGTGAAGTTCACGTCGGTGGCGTGCGGCGCCGGACACACGCTTGCGCTGACTGCCAACGGCCGCGTCTTTTCTTTCGGCCGGGGCGCGTTCGGTGCTCTTGGACACGGGGACCGACTCAATTGCGATGTTCCCCGATTGGTGGATGCGCTTTGGGGCGTGGGAGTGACGCAAGTCGCCGCGGGTGATAACCACAGCGCTTCTCTGAGCGCATCAGGAAGGGTTTACACCTGGGGAAGGGGAAAGTACGGTGCCTTGGGTCACCGCGATATCGATAACCGCTCGAGGCCGACGCCGGTTCAGGCGCTGGATGACGCCGGGGTTCGATGCGAGCAAATCGCGTGCGGGGGCGACCACACCCTCGCCATCGCCGGCGGGGGATCCGGTGTCTTACTCGCGTGGGGACGGGGAAGCAGCGGACCCGCAGGGACCGGGGCGACGGCCGATGTGTTGACTCCGACAATCATCAATCGCGCTCTCCTCGGGGATGAGAAAGTTTTCCAAATATCCGCAGGAAGCAAGCACTCCGCGGCGGTGACCGAAGGTGGATGCGTTTACACTTGGGGCGCGAGGACACAGGGACAGCTCGGACACGAGCTCGGCGACGCAGGAACCTCGGAGCACGGAGTCTGGAAGCTCTCGACGGGTGGGGGCGCGGCTGTCTCTGCCGTCGCGAAAGTCGCGGGTCTTCCCGCCGGACGCGACGTTCTGTTCGCCGTCGCAGCTGGAGACCATACGTTTGCGGCTGTGGCGCCTGGCAAAGGGGCAGCCACGACGCGTGGCAGAACGCCGTGGTCTGGTCCTCACGGATGGTCGCTCCGAGCCATCGAGCTTCCTCCCATTCTAGAGCTTGCCGAGTCGATCACGGCTCTTGACCCAGAGGTGGATGCCGACGAGTGCCATCGGATCGTACCTGAGCTGATTAGAGCCGTCGAAGATGTGTTCTCTTCCCCAGGGTTCATCGTCGAGGGGTTCGCGGCTCCACGCTTCGCTGAAGAAAGTGAGAGCGATGCTCGTACCTCGGGCCTGGACGTGGCAAGTGTCGAGGCTGTGTACTCGGCACTTTGCTCGTGTGGCCGTCCTGAAATCATTGCTGCACTCGCAAACGCGTCAGCAAAACTCTTGAAAGCGCTACTTGACGCACTCCAGCGCGCCAAGACCGACTTGGAGGATGTGAATGACACGCGCGTGGTCGTCGCAGCGGTGATTGTCCTTTGGATGTCACCGCTCAACGGTGACCCCGCATTGGGCGACACACTCGTGCCACGGTTGGTGGCGGTGACCGAGCAGCTAACGGCGACGGGGGTTGGTGATTTGCTGATTCCGTGGCTCGCTGCAGATATCGATGCAGACGTATTTGAACGCAGGCTGGTGTCACCGCTCATGGGTTTTCTGACCAGGAGCTTGGGCAAGGATCTCGCTCGGAAACATCACAAGGGAAGGGGCCTGGTGGGTTCAATCGGACCCTCCGGAAGAACCTCTCCAGGCGATGGCATGGACGTATTTGCGATACGCGCAGCACAGATGCTGGGCATGCTCCACGCGGCGAATGAAATCAGACAGAAACAAACCGGGGAGCGAATCGTCCCAGCATCTGTGTTTTACAGTCAGTCGTTAAGCGACTCTCTGAATCTTCGGGAAGAGTACATGCGACTCATACAGCTGGATGCGGATGGACTCGGTGCTGGAACATGGGCTGGTGACCGGATGAACTCGTATCCGGCGTGCCTCCGTCCCGGCGAGTTGGTAACTTTTTGCCAGCTTCCGTTCCTGCTCACCGCCGAGGCAAAAGGCAGGATCTTGCAGGGAGAGGCAAACCTACAGAAGCGCCACGAAATGCGAATGAGCCACTTGAGTGCGATACAGAACGGTCAGTTCTCGAACGACCTCCCATTTGGCAGCCCGGATGCGCCGTTCCTGGAGCTTGTCATCGAGCGTGGCAACCTTCTGAAAAATGCGCTTGACGCAGTCGCTTCCAAGACCCCAGCGGATCTCAAGAAGCCTCTCAGGATAAAGTTCAACTCCGATGGCGTCGAGGAGGAGGGTGTTGACGAGGGTGGCGTGACAAAGGAGTTCTTTCAGCTGATGGTTCGGGAGATGTTCAAGGATGCCCGGACCTTTGCAGAGTTCTCGGAGGACAGGTCTGAGGACAAGAATTCTTCTCTTGCACCGCCAATGTTCACGCTCGATGAGGAGTCGCGGTACCACTGGTTCAACCCGGCAGCGTCTGTGTCTGCTGAGTCACTCGCTCGCTTCCGGCTCTTCGGCGCCGCGCTCGGTTTAGCCATATACAACGGTGTCTGCCTCGACGTGCACCTGCCCCCTGTGGCGTATCGACGCTTGTGCGGGATGGAGCCCACGCTCGTTGATCTGTGCGAGCTGTCGCCATCCCTTGGTGAAGGCCTGCAAACGCTGCTTGATTATGACGGCGACGACATCGAGGAGGTTTTTTATCGCGACTTCGTCGTAGAACGTTTCGACGCTGAGACGGGCCGCACGCTCACGACAGAGTTGAAGCCTGGAGGTGAACACACAGCGGTGACTGGTGGGAACCGTAAAGAATTTGTGAAGCTTTACGTACAACACGCGCTGGACAAATCTGTATCTGCGCAGTTTAGCGCGTTCAAAGCCGGTTTCGAGCAGGTCTGTGGCGGCCCGGCACTTGGGTTGTTCACCCCGACCGAGCTCGAGCTACTTGTGTGCGGTGACCCGGAGATTGACATGAAGGCGCTTGAACGAGTCACAAAGTACGACGGCGGATTTGATGCTGACCACCGCGCCATCAGAGATTTTTGGTCGGTGGTGCACGCGCTACCAATCGCCGATCAGAAGCGTCTCCTGTTCTTCGCCACGGGCTGCGACCGCGCACCGGTCGGAGGCCTTGAGAACTTGCCTTTCGTCGTACAGAGGAGCGGGCCAGATACTGAACACCTGCCCACTGCGCACACGTGTTTCAATGTCCTTCTCTTGCCAGAGTATGATTGCCAAGAAAAACTCAGAGATCGCCTAGCCGTGGCAATCGCTAATGCGGAGGGGTTCGGACTGCAATAGATGTAGCTTATCGCTTAGATATTACGCTTGAATAAAGTGCTACGCGTCCTCCTCATCCCAGCTTTGAGTACATGTCATATAGCGAAACGCAGATCTCCATGCTGATGAGCACGATGATGATCCACTCCAGCGTGTCGCTCTTCCGATTCTGCAGAATCTCCAAGTAGAACTTGGACTGAGTCTGAATCAGGTTCAACTTGTAGTCCAGGTGATCAAACCTGTCCTCGAGCTCGAAGTCCGCGCGCAGGCCCGACCACACTTTGTCGTACTGCGAGTACTGCCACGCCGTGTCTGACCTTCCCAAGAGCCTCATTCTTGTCACCAGCTCGGTTAGCGTGTTGTTGTTCTCCGCCACCAGCTTGAACAGTCTGGCCTTCGATATATCCATCTCCCCAGTCTCTTCCGTCGTTTTATTCAAGCCGCTGAAGATCTCAATCATGTTGTCCACCTTGAGCTCGTGGTGCTCCAGCGCAACCGTCTGCGCGAGCACGGTTCCTATGACCGATATGTTGTTGAGGTCGAGCCGCTTGAGTACCACGTGGTCAGCCGCGAACTCTGCCCATCCTTCCATACCCGGCCGAACCATTACCCTGTAGTCGTCCGTGCACGGCACCGCGATCGGGGTCTTGGTGAACGATCGGGCGAGCTTGAGGCACTCGTCCCGCTCGCGTCGGCCCATGTTGAAGAAGACGACGGAGCCGTACTTGTACACCACAAAGTACCTGCTCATCAGGTCCGCGCGTCCCCACGACGCGTCGAGGTCGGACCCACCGCTCTCGTTCACGTTGAGCTCCTCGATTGAGCTCCCCTTTAGGCCGCCAGCACCCCGGCTGCCCGCCGCGCCTTTCCTCGGTGTCATCCGAACCACCATGCACTCCCTGAAGAACTCCTTCGGGTAGGAGCTCAGGCGCTTGGCCATCTCGTGGAAGTCTATGACGTTGCCGACGTAGTACGCGCGCACGGGAATCATAAACTCATGCGGGTGCGTCAGCGCCGCCGCTGCCGATCCCAGAGCGCCCGGGTTTTCCGTCATCGTGGTCGACTCTCCCGACGCGTCTCCCCTCAAAGAATTTTGTTTATTTTTATCCTCCTCCATCATCGCCTCCTCCTCCTGCGGCCTCGCCTTCTCCGCCGCCGCAGACGCGTGGAAACCTCGCATTTCTGGACCGTCACCGAACCGTGAGTGTGATGCCGCGAAGCCTGTCGCGGGCGCGTTTTTCCACCCGCCCATTCCAGCAGTCGCCGCGACGCGCCAATCGCCCACCGACGCGTATCCCCGACACTCGGTCCCGAGGGCGGTCCATCGCGCTGCAGCCCCGCCGCGGACGCATCCGGGCGCCCTGGCCAGACCCCTGGAGACCACGGACGCGATGCGAGGAAGCATCGCGATTCGGCTCAGTAGCCCGAAGCCAGGCGCTCTCCGTCCGTGCGCAGCCGCGAGTGTCGGGAGGCGGGACTCAACTCGAGAATTTCGTCGGCGGGACGGGAGGCGAGTTTCCGCACGAAGCCCCACTCTCCCTCGCTGTGAGCGACCCGAGGCTGACTGCTTCGCAGTGTGCGAGAAAAATTGCCGCCTGCAAAACCCTCGAGGATTGATTGTTTGGGCGCCAATCAATCCCCAGGGGCTGATCATAGCGAGGCGCGCGACGGAGGTCGGCGCGAGGGAGAGTCGGAGCCGGTTCAGTGTTCTGCGCGTCGCACGGGCGACGAAGTAAGAGACCATGTTCCTGTACAACCTCACCCTGCAGAAGGGAGGCGGCGTCCAATGCGCGGTATACGGCAACTTCAGCGCCCCCAAGGCGCAGGAGATCGTCGTGTCTCGTAACAAGGTGCTCGAGCTGCTCAGGCCCGACGAGAGCGGAAAGATGCAGACGATCGTCAGCACGGAGGTGTTTGGCGTCATCCGCTCCCTCGCCGCGTTTCGTCTGACGGGCGCGAACAGGGACTACCTCGTGTGCGGAAGCGACAGCGGCCGGATTGTCGTGCTGCAGTACGACAAAGAGAGGAATCGGTTCGACAAGGTGCACCAGGAGACTTTCGGAAAGAGCGGGTGCCGGAGGATCGTGCCCGGGCAGTTCCTGTGCGTGGATCCCAAGGGCCGCGCCATCATGATCGCTGCCATCGAGAAGGCCAAGCTGGTCTACGTGCTGAACAGGGACACCGAGGCAAATCTGACGATCTCGTCCCCTCTCGAGGCTAACAAGTCACACGTGGTGGCGTTCCACGTCGCCGCGCTGGACTGCGGACTGGACAACCCCGTCTTCGCGGCGATCGAGCTGGATTATGCGGACGCCGACCAGGATAGCACCGGCGAGGCCGCGGCGGAGGCGCAGAAGCACCTCACCTTTTACGAGCTTGACCTGGGGCTAAATCATGTGGCGAGAAAGTCAAGCGAACCCATCGACAACGGCGCGAATCATCTCATCGCGGTGCCCGGCGGCGGCGACGGACCGGGCGGCGTGCTCGTGTGCGCCGAGAACTTCATCATCTACAAGAACCAGGGGCACCCCGACGTGCGGGCGGTGATCCCCAGGAGGAACGCGCTCAGCGGCGACCGTGGCGTCCTCATCGTTTCCTCTGCCACCCACCGGACCAAGCAGCAGTTCTTCTTCCTTGCTCAGTCCGAGTACGGCGACATCTACAAGGTCACGGTGGAGTATCAGAAGGGCACGGAGTTCGTGAGCGAGGTGAAGATCAAGTACTTCGACACCATCCCTCCCTGCGTCTCGATCTGCGTGCTAAAGACGGGTTTCTTGTTTGCGGCTTCGGAGTTTGGGAACCACGCTCTCTACCAGTTTCAGGGCATCGGCGACGACGAGGACGACGTGGAGTCAAGCTCGGCGACGCTGGTGGAGACGGATGAAGGCTACCAGCCCGTTTTCTTCGAGCCCAGGGCTCTGAGAAACCTTCACCCCATCGACGACGTTGAGTCCCTATGCCCGGTTCTCGACATGCAGTGTCATAATCTCGTTGCGGAGGAGACTCCACAGCTGTACGCCCTGTGCGGCACGGGCCCTAGGTCCACGCTGAGGGTTCTTAGGCAGGGTGTCGCCCTTTCGGAGATGGCGGTGTCTCCCCTACCGGGTAACCCAAACGCAGTCTTCACCGTTCGCAAGAGCGCGAACGATGAGTTTGATGCGTACATCGTCGTCTCCTTCACCAACGCCACCCTTGTGCTGTCCATCGGTGAGACTGTGGAAGAGGTCAGCGACAGCGGATTCCTGGGTACCGTGCCCACGCTGAGCGCCTCTTTGCTTGGGGATGATTCGCTCCTGCAGGTGCACCCCGGCGGTTTGAGGCACATACGCGCGGACAAACGAATCAACGAATGGAGGACGCCCGGCAGGAAGACGGTGACCCGAGTGACCACAAACGCGAGGCAGGTCATCATCGCGCTGTCCGGCGGCGAGCTCATTTACTTTGAGCTCGATCAGACCGGTCAGCTCATGGAGGTTGAGAAGCTGGAAACGAGCGGAGACGTGGCGTGCCTGGACATTGGACCAGTTCCGGAGGGCCATCTCAGGAACAGGTTCCTCGCCGTGGGCTCGTTCGACTCCACCGTTCGCATCCTCTCCCTCGGCGCGGAGGACTGTCTGCAGACCATGGGCGTCCAGGCGCTCGCGGCGGCACCCAACTCGCTGCTCATGCTCCGTGACGACGGTAGTGGCTCGATCTACCTCAACGTCGGCCTCACCAACGGCGTGCTTCTCCGCGCCGACGTTGACTCAGTCACCGGGCAGCTCAGCGACACCCGCGCTCGCTTCCTCGGTGCCAGGCCGCCCAAGCTGAGCGCGGTGTCCGTGCAGGGTAAGGCTGCGATGATGGCTCTGTCCTCCAGGCCTTGGCTCGGCCACTTTGACCTCGCCAACAGGTTTGCCCTGTCGCCGCTGTCGTACGAGCCTCTCGAACACGCCGCGCCGTTCTCTTCCGATGCCTGCCCTGAGGGTGTCGTCGCAGTCGCGGGCAACACGCTCAGGATCGTCGCGGTGGAGCGCCTGGGGGAGCAGTTCAACCAGCGCACTTGCAAGCTGCGGTACACACCGAGACAGATGAGTGTGAACGTCGACAGGAACACGCTCGCCATCGTGGAGTGCGATCAGTCGTCCGTACCCTACGACGAGCGCACCGGACTCGAGGGTGCGGCGGGTGAGAAAGACACGAAGATGGACGTGGAGGGTGAGGAGGATGAAGAAGAGGACGAGGTCACCATGACTCCCGCGGAGCAGTTCGGCGCCCCAAAGGCACCGCCCGGGTCGTGGGCGTCGTGCGTCCGCATCGTCGACCCGGCGTCAGCGTCCACCAAGCAAATCGTGGAGATGACCGGCAACGAGGCGGCCCTGTGCTGCTGCCACGTGTACTTCCCTCAGGCTGATGAATTGTTCCTCGCGGTGGGCACTGCGGTGAGCCTGACGTTCTCTCCCAGGGACAGCGAGGGTGGATTCATACACCTGTACAGGTACACTCAGGATGGCGGGATCGAATTGTTTCACAAGACTCCCCTCGATGGCGTTCCCGGCGCGATGTGCGGCTTCAAGGGGCGACTGCTCGTTGGTGTTGGCAACACGCTTCGCCTGTACGACTTTGGCAAGAAAAAGTTGCTTCGCAAGGTTGAGAACCGCAACTTTCCCAACTTTATCAAGACGATTCATGCGCAGGGTGAGAGGATCTACGTCGGTGACGTGCAGGAGTCGTTTCACTACGTCAGGTACAAGCGCGAGGATGGGAGCATGTACATCGTCGCTGACGACGTCCAGCCCAGACACGTCACCGCCGCATGCCCGCTCGATTACGACACCATCGCGGGCGGCGACAGGTTTGGCAACGTCTTCGTCAGCCGCCTGGCGCAGGATGTCTCGGATGAGATTGAGGAGGATCCCACCGGCGGCAAGACTGCGTACGGCCAGGGGGCTCTGAACGGCGCGTCGCACAAGATCAACCAGGTGACGCAGTTCCACGTCGGCGAGACTGTCTGCGCGCTGACCAAGGGTACGCTTCAGGCTGGAGGGCTCGAGAGCATGATTTACGCAACGCTGATGGGAACGTTGGGCGCGTTGATGCCCTTCGGGAACAGGGAGGATGTGGACTTTTGCACGCACCTGGAGATGCACATGCGCCAGGAGCTGCCGCCACTGCTGGGTAGAGACCACCTGGCGTTCAGGAGCAGCTACTTCCCGGTCAAGGATGTGATCGATGGGGACCTGTGCGAGATGTACACCGTCCTGCCGCACGACGCGCAGAGGCGCGTGGCAGAGGACATGGACCGAACGGTTTCGGAGGTGCTCAAAAAGCTCGAGGATCTGAGGGCAAAGGTGGCGTAGTGTTGTTATTTTAAACCCTTACCCTCACCTGATACCAGCCAGTGACCAGCCAGCGTGATAGCTGACGAGACGACTAAGCCCTAAAAAAATCCCACATCAAAATCCCTGTCTTGACCACGAGAATCAAAAAAATCTGTTATTTTCCCGGGTAATCTTTGGTGGTTAGGTCCACTTTGATATCATATCATACAACTCTTCACTTTTGGAAAAGGCCAAATGAGTCATGATAGGAATCTGATCACGCCAGTCTGAGAGGTTTTTCTCTCTCTTTTGCTTTTTAGTCGTTTCTCGGGATGACAACATTCATTCATGTCCGCGAGGTGAGCCCCCACGGGACCATGTCGGCATCCGAGTCCCCCGCGGAGACGTCCTCCGCGGAACACGAGAGGAGCCTCCGACCCAGAAAACGCGCCAGCAAAGAAAAAAAGGAGGATGTCAAGGGTTCGGAGGCCGCCATCGGGTCCTGTCACTGCTGCGGTGGAATGTTACAGCGCATCCCGGAAAGCGCCAGGCGGTGCGGGACTTGCGGCGCCAGGTACCACGCCTACGACTGCGGCAACAGGCGCAGCCAGGCTGGATTCACAAACTTCGACCAGTGCCCCAGGGTGAGCGTCCTTCCACCCTCGAACCCCGCGTATCGACTCGTCCGGGGCCCGTGTTCTACCCACGATCTACCCTCCCGGCGGACCCGAACATTTTTCCCCGGGCTTTCTGATCCCGATTCCCACCCGCCCGACCTCCTCCCGCCGACGCTCACCGACGCTTTCCTCCGTCCCGACAGTGCGCCGAGATGTGCATGTGCACGGGAGGGCCGATGGTCTGCCACACCAGGTCCCTCCGCGACTCCCGCCGGGAGAAGCGCCAGAACACCGGCGGCTCCTCCTCCGGGCTTTCGACGATGGAAGGGTCGAGATCCTCCTCAAGGACCGATGCTGAAAAAGGCGCGGGCCCGACCCGAACGACGAGCGAAGAAGTCCCGGTCCATACCCGAACGACGAGCGAAGAAGTCCGGGTCCAGATGGACAATCTAGACTCCGCCGGTAACAGCGGCGACGTGGCGTTCGCCTTCCACGACGATTCGGTAGGAGCGGGAGGAGGGAGCTACACGCAGAACGACGGGCTCACGGGTGCCCTGCGCTTCGAGATCGACTCGCTTCGGGTGGAGAACGAACTGCTCCGACAGAGATTGACGACCTTGGGCAGATTGGCGACCTTGGGCGGGTCCACCGGCCCGTCCTCGCCCGTGCCCGTGCCCGAACCGAGGAGGATCGAGGAGATGACGAGCAGCAAGGACGTCGATGACACGGACGGCGCTGCCGAGGTTTTTTTCCCGGAGGAGGCACCCGGTGACGATCGGGGGCCTTTGAACTGCTTCAACGCCACGCACTCCATGTACATCGGAGACGCGTGGTCGATGGAGATCATACAGGCGTATCGGGAGCGTGTCGCGGCGCAGGGGGGCGCCCCCGGTGGTCCCGTCATGGAGGCTGCGGACCCTGGGAAGATCTTTTGGCGAAACGTCTGGTTCTCGGTCCGAATGGTGGTGCTGGTCTTCTTCCTTATTTGGTTCATCGCGTGGACCGTCCTCAAACATCATGATGCGAGGCAAGCAGTGCTTCGGACCTTATTTGTCTTCTTCGCCATATGGGCGTACCAGGGCTTTCGCAACCTCCTCGCGTACTGCCGCTTGGTGCTGGCGGAAAGCCGACGCCGACGCGCGCGCTTAAAGGATATGGTGCCGGCGTCCCCGGTGTGAACGGAAACAAATGCATGTGGGAGGCGAGAATCTGAGTGATATCGACGACATTGGCAGGAGGGAGCAGGAGGGAGGTGACGGGCGAAAGGGTTTGTCGCCGGCAACCGTCGGCAGCGCTACGAACCATACGTGGATCACGGAAATTGCCAAGGCGCGTACCAGGAGCAGGTGGACTTGGCGGGCCCGATTGCTGGGAAAATAGGGAAAACGCGTTCCACCCTCGTGTTGCGATTGTGATCTCTACACTTGCATTTAAGAAGCTAGGTTTCAGAAGACAGGTCAATCCCCCGATCGATCGCCGTCCCTGCTCGACTGCTGCTCCATCTAGAGGTTGGCGCGGATCAAAACCACAATTTTTATGCTGTTTCTTCCATCATCCCTTCGTACCTTCGTATGTACTTCCGCCACAACCCGAGGCGGTGCCCGCCGGGCGCTATGAGGGACTTTGCCGCGCGAGCGTTGGGCGCGAATCATGTGTGGGTGTCCCTCTTCCTCGGTGTGTGCATGCAGCTATGCGCCGGCACCCTCTACTCAGTCACAGCGTGGGGCGTAACTCTGAAGGAGGTGGCGGGGTGGAACTCCGATGAGTCCCTGGGCGTCGCGGAGACGGTGGGCACGATGGGGATCAACATAGCGTTTCATAACGGATTCCTCGTCGACCGTCTCGGATCGCGACCCATGTCCGCGGTGGCGGCGCTCGCGCTCTTCTCCGGATGGCACTTGCTCGCGAACGTCGCGTCCTCGGGAGGATCGCCGAGTATGGCTGCATTTGCCCTCTGGCTCGTTGGGCAAGGTTCCATAACCGCGTTCATGTCTTCACTGGACGCGAACGTGGGAAACTTCAGCGAGGAGAACCAGGGTAAGGCGCACGGCTTACTGCTGAGCGGTTTCGGAGGAAGCGCGGCGCTCTTCGCGACGGTGTACAGGTCGCACTTCGCGGGCGATCCGACAGAGCTTCCATCGTTCTTTAGGGGCGCCGGGAACGTGACCGCCGTGGTGTGCCTCGCAGGTGCCGTTCTCTTGAAGGACGCTCGCCACGGCGACAAATCCAAGGCACGCCAAGTTGTACACGAAGAAGATGAGGAAGGAGAAGGACCAGAGTTGGTCGGAAGTCGCGAACGGAGCGATGGGATTGAGATGTCGACAATGAGCAAGGATGGCGGGATGTCTCGGGCACAGATGGAAAGTTTCGCAAACCTTCACGCGACGACCCATGGAACACATGATGGCGAGGACGAAACCACATGGCAGTACTTAAGAGGTGTAGCCGGCAAGCCTCTGTATTGGGTTATTTTCGTCATCGTCGCGTGTACCATTGGCACGGCTCTACTTTTTGTGAACGTCGCGGGTTCCTTTACTTTCGTACTGACAGGGTCAAAAAACGGTCTCTCGAACATGGTTATAGCATTCAGTCTAGGGAACGTTTTCGGCAGGCTCGGCGCGGGATGGGCCTCCGATGTCGTGGAGCTGTCATGCGGCGCACCGAGATCCGTGTTCCTCTCATTCGGCGGGGCCCTGTTCTCTGTGTCCATGGTGGCGCTCGCGGGCAGCGAGAGAACCTCGTCGTCATCCAGGATGTTTTCAGCTATTGGAGTTGGACTGGCCGAAGGAACAGTAATGTCAACGTGGACCGCAATCGTGAGACGATCGTTCGGCGCAGAGAGGTTTGGACTCAACCTGGCTGTGTATAACTTTGCGATGGCAATCGGTAGCGGCATTTTGAACGGGCTCGCAGCAGCAGCGACGGAAACAGAGGACGAGCAGAAGGAAATTAACAACCTCCGGTTGGTGTTTTGGGTGGCAGCCGTGTGCAATGCACTCGCCGCTGTGATTGGGATTGTGGCGACGAGGATCCTCAGGGAAGAGAACGCACGGATGGGATATCAAATGACGATAGTTTAGTAGACTACTAGGATTAGATGTAGTTCGACGCTTAAACCTTCGTAGGAGCGAGACGTGATGGCATTTTCTGGTGAGACGATGTGCTAACGCTAGTCCAATTCGTACGGGTCGTACGCGTCTTCCTCATCCTCGGTTCCCTCCTCAGCGGCTTTAAGAGCCCCTTCAATCGCGTCGATGATTTCCGCGCGACCGCCCCTGGCCTTGGCTTTCCCGAGAGCGTCCCAGTCGTGTTCGTCTCGTACGTTCAGATTGCACCCGTGCGATATGAGCAAGTTGAGCGACTCCACATCACCGAGCCGTGCGGCGACCATCGCAGGGGTCTCGCCGCAAAAGTCCGCCTGATTCGGGTCAGCGCCCGCGCTTTCGAGCAGTTGCTTGACACAACCAGGACTTCTCCCCCAACACGCGTGCAGAAGCGGCGTCAACCCCTCGGCGTCCACCGCGCGCGCCGAGGCTCCGCGCCGAATCAGCTCGCGGCAAGCATCCAAGGAACCGGACGAGGCGGCGATCATCAATGCCGTGCGACCATCACCATCCTGCGCAGAAATCTGGTCGACATCCACGCCCGTCTCCAGGATCCTCGAGATGGCTTCCCTCCTGTTCAACTCAGCAGCTTGGTAGAGCACTGCGACTTTAACAACGAGGGGTTGACCCCCGCCGGTTCGTCCCTCGCGTCGACACCGAGGGCAAAGATCCTCGCCAGTACGGAGGATCTCATCAATGCAAGACATGCACGAGATCGAAGGCATCACAGCATCCAACCAACCCCTCTCTGGAGGCGCGTTCGCCGCAACCGATTCGGCCTCGGCGAGCCTCCGATCTTCCTCCTCCTTTTGCCGTCGTCGGTCCGCGCGCTGGGCCTCGACCAGTTCCTGCGGGATCCCCTCCAGCCCGCCACCCTTGGTGAGCTGCTCCATCAGCGCGGCGAGCTGACCTATCAGCTCGCTCCCATCCTCGCCAGCCTCCATCCCCACGCGTGCTACGAGCTACGAACTTCGAATGACTTCGTCCGAAGGTTTTATCGATGTGCTGTCTGTAAAAGCAACCGTCGGAGCGCGGTCGTCACAACCCAGCCGGCGCGCAGCCAGGGGCAAACCCGGACGTTCGTGCGATGGCGCCCTCCAAGCGGCGCAAGACGTCCGCCACACCGGAGCCGACATCCGGAAACCCGACCCAAGGTGTGCGAACCCGGCGTTCCGCGAGCGCACGGGGCGACCTGCCCGACGCCCGGGACGCAGATCTCGCAGATCTCGACGCCGAGCCCGAAGAGCTCTTGTGCCCCATCACGCGAACCATGTTCCGCGACCCGGTTATGGTGGTCGAATCGGGGCACACGTACGAGAGGAGCGCCGTCTTGGCGCACTTCCGGCGCAACGGCGCCAAGGACCCGCTCACGCGTCTCGCCCTGAGCAACACGAAGGTGTACACGATCTGGGCGGTGAGACAGATCGTGCAGGCTTGGCTGGACAGGCACCCGGGCGTGACGCCCGATGGGTGGGACAGTCGCGAGCTCCTGGAGCCGTCGAAGGGTTAGGGTTTAGGG
>Ga0181573_10002404_pt1 | contig 17440 bp, 11 predicted proteins | sample 101ome_25_FD_148643 | JGI IMG/M metagenome (GOLD analysis project Ga0181573, IMG submission 148643) | Coastal salt marsh microbial communities from the Groves Creek Marsh, Skidaway Island, Georgia - 101409BT metaG (spades assembly) | ecosystem: Environmental > Aquatic > Marine > Intertidal zone... | reverse complement strand
GGTGTAGAGGAAGTTCTCCTTGTGATGCGCGAGGCACCACTTGGCCAGGATGCTGCCGCCGCGGGAAACAATGCCCGTCATCCGCTGCGCCGTCTGGGGAATAAAACGCAGGAGCACTCCGGCATGAATGGTGAAGTAATCCACACCCTGCTCACACTGTTCGATCAGCGTGTCGCGGTAGACCTCCCAGCTCAATTCCTCGGCCTTGCCGTTGACCTTCTCCAAGGCCTGGTAGATCGGCACGGTTCCGATCGGGACCGGCGAATTGCGGATGATCCATTCACGCGTCGCGTGAATGTTCTTCCCGGTCGAAAGATCCATCACGGTATCCGCGCCCCATTTGGTCGACCAACGCATCTTCTCGACCTCCTCCTCGATGCTGGACGCCACCGCGGAGTTGCCGATGTTCGCGTTGATCTTCACCAGGAAGTTGCGGCCGATGATCATCGGCTCGCTTTCGGGGTGATTGATGTTCGCGGGAATGATCGCGCGCCCCCGGGCCACCTCGTCGCGCACGAACTCAGGCGTGATCTCTTTCGGTATCGCCGCCCCGAACGAATTGCCGGGATGTTGCTGCAGGAGTGAATTGCGCGGCGCATCAGACCCGATCTTCTCCTGCAACGCCTCCAATCCCTGGTTCTCCCGGATGGCGATGTATTCCATCTCCGGCGTCACGATGCCCTGTTTCGCATACCACAACTGCGAGACCGGATGCCCCTTGCTCGCGCGCAGCGGCTTGCGGATCAAGCCCGGGTATTGCACCAGGCGATTACGCGAGGATTCGGATTCGGTCGCGGTCTGCACATGAACCTCAGACAAATAGCCGTCGTCCTCGGGCTTCACCGTCCGGCCCTCGTATTCCTCCACATCGCCGCGCTCAAGGATCCAATCGCGCCGCAACGCCGGCAAGCCCTGCTCCACGTCGCCCTCGAATGACGGATCGCCCCAAGGACCGCTGCAATCGTACACCCGCACCGGCTCATTGACTTCGATCTGTCCGTTGAAGCCCTTGGTGTCGCTCAACTCGATCTCCCGCATCGGCACACGGATGTCGTCGCGAGTCTTTCCGGGAAGGTAGACGCGCTTCGATTTGGGCAGCGGTTGGTCGCTCTTGGGTTCGAAAGATTCTTGGGATGCAATCATGTCGTAATCCGTCGGTGATCCGGAGATGTTCGGGCGAAGAAGAAGAGAAGCGTGTCTTCCCTACGCCAGCATTACCTGAATCAGGTTCAAATGGGTCAACCGCGCCCGCGCGCGGAAATCTCAGCCATTGTCCGAACCAATCAGACCGGGCGGCTCCCCGTCAACGAAGGCAGGATGCTGGGAGGGAAAGGAAGTGTCAAGGCGGGCGCAATCATTCGCCAGCCAATGGATTCCAGACGCGGGAGAAACCGAAACCCTTGAAATCCTTCACGTTGGCCGTCGCAAATTCTGTGACTCCATGATGGCGCAAGGTCAAAGCCAGACGCGCGTCAATGATCCGCCGCCGTGCAAACTGCCGCCCGCGGGCATGGCCCCAGACATCTCCCATGACGGGCGCATTCTCGACCAAACGCCATTTCGGATTGGACCGGTAAGTCTGGCAGGAGGCAACGGCTTCCGCTGGCGTCAAGGGAGCCGATGCCACAACCGGATTGCGCAGGAGCAGATGTAATTCCACGAGAACCAGTTCACATATGACAAACTGCTCGTTGCCTCCCTGTTCCGTGACAAACTTCAACGCCGTCTCATGGCACGACGACATCGAGTCATGCGCGGCAAAGAGAATGTTGGTGTCCACGGAAAGCATCGGCGGCGCGCCCTTTGTTACGGCAGTCTCTCTTCAAGACAGTAATCCCGAAGATCCTCCAGCTTGATGCCCTTTCTAAGCCCCATCTTCCTGGGCTTCGGCGGGCTCCACGGTTCGGAGTCTTTCTTGAGCGGAGGATAAACACCCGAGATGTATTCCACGCCGCGCCGAACCACCTCCGCCAGCGACATCTCCCTCTCGCGGGCCACACGCTTGGCCTCCTCGTAGAGCTTCTCCGGCAATTGAATCTGCGTCTTGACCATGATGGCAATCTGCCATCATGGCGATTTTCCGTCAACTCAGACAATGTCCCGAATCACCTGCCCGAACTCCAACTCCAGTCGTTTGTGCCAGGGAACCTCCATGCGATGCGATTCCAACCCGAGCTGATGCAGCAGGGTCGCGTGCACGTCGGTGACGTAGTGCGGATCTTCAACGGCGTGAAAGCCTAATTCATCCGTCGCGCCATGCGCCACCCCGCCCTTCAGGCCGCCGCCTGCCATCCAGACTGAGAATCCGAAGGGATGGTGATCCCGGCCATCCGCGCTCTGCGATCCGGGCGTGCGTCCAAACTCCGTGGCAAAGACGACAATCGTTTCCTCAAACAAACCACGTTGCTTCAGATCGTTGATCAATCCGGCGATCGGTTTGTCCACCTGCGCCGCAAGCTTGGTGTGATTCGCCTTCAAACCGCGATGCGCGTCCCACGCGCCGGCCGCGCCGGGGCCGTGCATGATCTGGATGAATCGCACGCCGCGCTCCACAAACCGTCGCGCCGCCAGCAACTGCTGACCGAAGGGCTTCGTGTTCGCCTGGTCGAATCCATACGCCCGCTTCGTTTCCTCCAATTCGTCATCGAAGTTGATCGTTTCCGGCACGGCCGTCTGCATGTTGAAGGCCAGTTCGTAGGACTTGATACGCGCCTCCAACGTGGCGTCGTCAGGATACTGTTTGGCCGACAAGCGATTCAGCCGGTTGATCAATTCAAAATTCAACCGCTGTTCGTCCAAGGGAAAATCGCCAGCCGGCTTGGCGAAAGGCAACGGATTGGCGGGATCGACCTTCAGCTTCACCGCATCGTAGGCCGGCCCGAGATAATAGGCGTCCTTCCGACTGAAATAGCGGTCCCCCATGGTGATGAACTGCGGGAGATTGTCGTTCAACGAACCCAGCCCCCATTTCACCCACGAGCCGATCGTCGGGAACCTTCCCTCCAGCGTGTGCCGCCCCGAAAGGAACTGCACCTGCGCGCCGTGATTGTCATCGGTCGTCCACATGGAGCGGATCACCGAGATGTCGTCGATGCAGGAGCCGATGTGCGGAAACCAGTCGCTGATCTCAATCCCGCTTTGGCCATATTTCTTGAAGCCGATCTGAAGCGGATAGATCGTGTTGCGCTGCTGACCGTTAGCGTCGTTGACCACGACCACCCGGACCTTCTTCAACCGCTCGGGATCCTGGACGTGCTTGTACTCCGTCTCGCCGATGGACTTGCCGGCCAAGCGCGTCAATTCCGGCTTGTTGTCGAAGCTCTCCATGTGGCTGACGCCGCCGCGCATGAAGAGGAGAATCACGCTCTTGGCCTTCGGCTTGAAATGCGGCTCCCCGGTTGGCGGACGCCATTCTCCGCCGGTCGCCGCTCCGGCGTCCCGCCTCAACAGCGACGCCAACGCGACGCCTCCCAGTCCGATGGACGAACCGCCCAGAAAGCGTCTGCGCGAAAGAGGCGTCGGGTTGTCCAAATGCGGATTCATCAGTTCAACCGATCATATCCCGCCGGGAAGCGCCCGCCATCAAAAACTTGTATCCGGCTTCCTGAGCTTCAGCTCCTTGATCCAGATATTGCGGTAACGCACGTCGTGTCCCTCGCATTGGAGTTTCAACCCGCCGGGCGTGTCGGTGATGCCGTTGCCCTCTTTGTCATTGCTGCCATCCAGACCGGAATTCGGCCCGCCCCAGACACGGGTGATCCCCACGTTCTCGTGAACCTTCTTGCCGTTGAAATACATGGTCACCATGGCTTTCTTGACGCGCTTGCCGTCCTTGAAGCGCGCGGCGCGGAAGGTGATGTCGTAGGAATTCCACGTGCCTGTGCCGTTGTAGGCGTGATAGGGCGATTCGGTTTCATTGATCACCGCGCCCAGGCCATGCTTCGTCTTGTCCCCGTCGAGAATCTGAATCTCGTAGCGGTTCTGCAGATACACGCCGCTGTTGCCGCGCTTCTTGGCAATCCAGAACTCCACGTGCAGCCGGAAGTCGCGGTATTTCTTCTTCGTCACGATGTCGGCCGTCCCGTACTTGCCGCCGTCCGCAACCCGGTCGTCGGTCATGATGGCCTTCCCCTCGTCCACCGGATCGTCGACCACCTTCCACTTGATCGGCAGCGACGAGGCAAACCGCGGCCCCTCCCAATAGGTCCACTTCTCATCCAGCATCTCGCGCGAACCATCGAGAATCACCTCGGCTCCCTTCACCGGCTTCGCGCCGACGCCAATGTGTCCATCCCCCGCAACCGCGGAATTGAAACCGAGGACCAAAAGACCAACTGCAACAATGCAAATATTCTTCATACCGAAGAACATAGGCTTACGACGGATCTCAGAAAACCTTTTTGACCACGGATTTCACGGAAGTCTCGAATCCCTTTCACTGCTTATCCGAGACTTCCGTGAAATCCGCGGTCAATGAAAGTCCCGGCTCTTGCCGGTCTGTGGTTGGACCGTCAGGTCGGGGATCCAGAGTTTGTCGGCAACAAGGTGGACCACGCCTTTCTCGGATTGCACCTTCCCGGTCACGCCCAGAAAGGGCGCGGTCTTGGCGACGATGCGGAACTTCTCATACACCTTCTGCCAGACGACCAGATTCACGAACCCGGTCTCGTCCTCCAGCGTCATGAAGACCACGCCTTTGGCCGTCCCCGGCCGTTGCCGGCAGATGACCATGCCCGCATACTGGGTCCGCCTGCCGTTGGGCATCCGACGCACAGCCTCCGCGTCGGGCAGTCGACGTCGATTCAATTCCTCCCGCAAGGGTTCCAACGGGTGTCCCGCCGTGCTGTGCGAGGTGAAATCGTAGTCCCAGGTGATCGCTTCGAACGGATCCAACTCCGCAAAGGCCGCCTGGGGTTCATTCGATGCCAGGTCCAGTTCCCCGGTTGCGCCCCGCCGCGTCCCCAGGCTTTCCCACAGCGCGCTTCGACGGCCGCCGCCGATGCCACGCAGCGCCCCGCTTTCGGCCAATCGCGTCAGAACGCCCGCATCCAGTCCGGCCCGCTGCGCAAGGTCTTCGATCGATCCGAACGCCCGATCCCCGCGGGCCTCGCCAATCCGCTCCCCGACTTCCCCGCGCAACCCCTTCACATAACGCAATCCCATCCGCACCGCGAAGCCCTCCCCGCTGGTCTCGCAGTCCTCCAATGTGCAATCCACATCGCTGTACTGGACATCGATCGGCCGAACCTCGATGCCATGCCGCTTGGCGTCCTCCACCAAGGTCGCCGGGCTGTAGAATCCCATCGGCTGAGCATTCAGCATGGCTCCCAGGAATGCCGCTGGATAATGACATTTCAGCCAGGAGGTCGCGTAGGCGATCAGCGCAAAGCTCGCCGCGTGGCTTTCGGGAAACCCGTATTCGCCAAAGCCCTGAATCTGCTCGAACACCCGCTCCGCAAACTCCCGCTTGATCCCCTTCAACGCCATGCGCGAAATCAAACGCTCCCGATGTCGTTCGATACGCCCCGACTTCCGCCACGCCGCCATGTCGCGTCGCAACTGATCCGCCTCTCCGGGCGTGTAATCCGCCGCGACCATGGCCAACTGCATCACCTGCTCTTGGAACAGCGGAATCCCCAGGGTCTTCTTCAACACCGGCTCCAAGGCCGGATGAGGATAGTCCACCTCCTCCTCGCCATTCCGCCGCCGCAGATACGGATGCACCATGCCGCCGGTGATGGGGCCCGGCCGCACGATGCTCACCTCGATGACCAGGTCGTAATAGTTCGCCGGCTTCAAACGCGGCAACATCGACATCTGCGCCCGGCTCTCGATCTGGAACACGCCCACCGTATCCGCCTGTTGGATCATTTCAAACGTGGGCTTGTCGCGGGGCGGGACCGTCGCCATCGACCACCTGGCCCCGGTATGTTTCTCAATCAGATCGAAGGCCCGATGCACCACGTTCAGCGCGCCGAGCCCCAGCAGGTCCACCTTGAACAAGCCCAGGTCCTCGAGGTCGTCCTTGTCCCATTGGATCACCGTCCGGTCGGCCATCGTGGCATTCTCAATTGGAACGATGTCGCCCACCGGTTCGTGTCCCAACAGAAAGCCGCCGGGATGAATCGAAAGGTGGCGCGGAAAATCCTGGATTTCCGTCGCCAAGCGCAGGAACTCATGCCGCAGGTTGCCTCCCGAATCAAAGCCGCTGTCGTCCAAGGCCTGCGGCGAAAGCGAATCGTAATGGGTCAGCCCCTTGGTCAGACGCTCGATGGCCACCTCTGAAATCCCCAGAACCTTGCCGACGTCCCGAACCGCGGACTTCGAACGATAGCGAATGAAGTTGGCCACCATTGCCGCATGCGTGCGCCCATATTTGGCGTACATGTGTTGAATCGCCTCCTCCCGCCGATTGTGTTCGATGTCGAGGTCGATGTCGGGCGGCTCGGCGCGCTCGCGGGAGATGAATCGTTCGAAGAGGAGCCCCATCCGGATCGGATCCACCGCGGTGATGCCCAGGCAATAGCACACCGCCGAATTCGCCGCGGAGCCCCGCCCCTGGCAGAGGATCTTCTGTTGCCGACAGAAACGGACGATCTCCCACATCGTCAGGAAATAGCCGTCGTATTCCAGCTCATGGATCAGCTCGAGTTCCTTGTCTATTTGAGCCGTCACCGCATCCGGAACGCCCTTTGGGTAACGCCTTTTCGCGCCCTTGAACGCGAGTTCCTCCAATCGCTCGGCCGACGTTCTCCCTTCCGGCAGTTTCTCCGACGGATAGCGGTAGCGAAGTTGATCGAGCGAGAAACGACATCGCTCCGCCACCTCCAACGTCCGCCGCACGGAACCCAGATCGTCCTGATACAACGATTCAAATCCGTGCGCGGAACGCAGCGCGTGCTCGGCGTTGGGTTTGGTCAAGCGCCCGGCCGTCGAAAGGGTGACGCCGTGGCGGATGCAGGTCAGCACATCCTGCAAGGGGCGCCGCGCCGGGGTGTGATAGAGGACTTCCATGCCCGCGAGCGTCGGCATACCCCACTTCTCCGCGCGCAATCGCACGCGCCTTTCGCGTCGGGCGTCCCCGGGATCGCAATGCCGTTCAAGCAGCGCGTAGAGCCGATCGCCAAAGGCCTCCCGCAGTTTGGCCGCTTCGGCCTCCGGTTCCGCCTCCGCGGCAATCAGGCTTCGTCCCCCGCCCCACATGGCGAGCAGACCTCCATTCCGTTCGCAGACCTCCTCCCAACTGACGTGACTCGTACCCTTTGGCGAACGCAACCGTCCCTTCGAAATCAACTGGCACAGATTCGCATAGCCCGCCCGATCCATCGCCAGCAGGATGATGGTGGATTCGTCGAAGAGCGTGATCTCCGAGCCGACGATCAGTTGCACGCCCAATTCCCTGGCCCGTTTGTGCGCCCGCGCCGCGCCATGGACGCCGTCGCGATCGGTCAACGCCAGCGAACGAACGCCGAATCGATGCGCCTCCTCGATCAGTTCATCCGGATGACTCGCCCCTTCGAGAAAGGAGTAATTGCTCTTGCACCACAACGCCGCGTAGCCATCCCTCACGCCACCCGGAAGCGGGTTTGAAATGGGAGGCGGATTCGGCGAGGCGGGCACGCCCGAACGATTTCACGGCCCCGGGAGGAAGACAAGATTCGACGGAGCGCCGAGCATTGCTCGGCTGGGATTCATGCCGCGGCCCCAGATTCTAACTGCCCCACGGATGGCAGAGCCGACCCACGGATGAAGAAAGGAGATTCAACTATGGAACACGCGAAATACGCGTAAGAAAGACATGTTCCACGATCCCACCTCAGTCAGAATGCGATGCCGAACAATCTTCGTCGGCCTTCAAGTTCCGTCTATCCCGCGTATTCCGTAGTTCTTGCCGGCGCCGCGAGCATTCATTAATGGCTCTCTTCTGTCTCGTAGGATTCGAACAATGCGGCCCAATCCTCGCGCGAGCCTGTCCAAGAAGCGCCGATGGCTGCTATCGCGCCATCAACCCAATCAAACTCCCACCCTCGCCCTCGCCTCTGGTCGTCGCCTCCCTCCAATATGAAAGTGTGATAAAGTGAGTATTCGGCGCCTTCCAATTCAAACACAGCGTACGACTCCGATGCCAACTTTCGCATATCCTGATACCTTCCGGTCGATTGCAGGGTTTCGACGAACGCATTTCGAAATCCTCTCGGCACGAGCATTTCCTCACCCCGTCCGCCGTCGTACATTGCGAGCGTCAATTCCGACGCCTCGTCCACTCTTCCGATCCCCGGCATCGGCGTTCCCGGTTTGGGTGGAATGAGCGCCAGAAGTCCGACAACGCCCAGCACGGCAAATGCGCCTGCAATCCAATGCCATTCCTTGGACTTCGCCTCCCACTGAATCTCCCCATTGTTCATACGAAGCAGAACGTTCCACGGCCCCTTCGGGAATACAAGGGGGAAGCCATTTCAAAGTCAGTTCCGGAGGGACGACAAGATGGTAGCCGGTGGTGGAGACACGCGAAGCGTCCGGAACCACCGGTACAACATCGAATAGGCATTGCGCCCTGGAGGGGCGCCCGAATCGCACAGAAACATGCGCCGTGGGGATCCGTGATTCGCATCGCCCCTGGCGGGGCGTGGATAACTGTGGTTGGGCGCCAATCCGGTGGTTCCGGTCGTGCCTCCCTTCACCGACCGGCTACCATCTTTCCGTCCTTCCAGGACTCCCGAGTTTCCAGAGTCCCGATCATTCCATCCCGGATCACCGGTATGGACTTTCTTCATCCGTGGGTCGGCTCTGCCATCCGTGGGCTCATCTCACGGCATTGTTCGTCCCGAGCATCTCATTCAACGCGCGGTTGGCGACGCGGACCACGTATTTGTTCTGCTTGTCCTTGAGGGCCTCCTTCAACGCGGGAATGGCCGGCTTGGCGTGGTCGTCGATCTCATCCAACACAATGGCGGCATTCAAACGCACCCACTGCTCCCTGCTGGCGAGTTCCTTCTTCAAGGTCGGCAGGGCGGCCTCGTAATCGCCCATGCGGCACAGCGCCCGGGCCGAGGCGATGCGCACGCTGGCGGAGTCGTCCTTGATTCCCTCCACCATCAAGGCCTTGTGCTGCGTCGCGCGCCTGCCGACATTGCCGATCCCGATCGCTCCCCAGTAGCGCACCGTGGCGTCGCCATGCTCCATGGCCTGGGCCAGTTCCGGCAATCCCTTCTCACCTTTCAACGCGGCGGATGAGGTGTTGCGGATTGCCTGCATCAGGCCCCGCAAGCCGGGCTGTCTGAGAATCTCGAATCGCGAGCCGAACTGTTTCTCCCGCTCGACGATCTCGGGTTCGGGCATCAGGCCCAGATCGCGCGACTGCGTGACCCAGTTCAGATGAGCCCGGCGCATGCGTTCCAGGACCGGCCGATACAACGGCAGGTCCGCGATGTTGTTCATCTCGTGCGGATCTTTTTCGAGGTCGTACAATTCCTCGATCGGCTTCGTCGGCCGCAGGAACAACGCCACGCCCGGAGCCGCGGCGCCAGCCGCCTGAACCTTCCGGATTTCCTTCATCAACCGCCCCTTCTCCGGCGTGTTCATGTATTGGTAGTAGGTCTTGAAGGGCTCGTAATTCCGGATGTATTTGAACTGTTTGTCGCGGACCGCGCGAATGATGTCATAACGCTCGTCCATACGGTCCCGCGCGCCGAAGACAAAGCGTCGAACCGGCTTCAGCTTCTCGCCCAGAAAAGCGCGTCCATGCATGTGCTTCGGGACCTCGATCCCCGCCAGGTTCAATGCCGTTGGCCCCAAGTCCATCAGGCTCACCAACTCATCCGTCGCCGTTCCCGGAACGCCTTGCCCCTCCCCGCGATATTTCTCCGGAATCCGAACGACCAGGGGCACCTTCATGCCCGAGTCATAAAGCCAGCGTTTCGCCCGCGGCAGTCCCACCCCGTGATCCGACCAATAAACCACGATGGTGTTGTCCGCGAGGCCGTCCGCCTCCAGTTCCGCCAGAACCTTGCCGACCTTGATATCCGTCGCGGTGACCGTGTCGTAGTAACGCCCCCAGTCCGCGCGCGCCGCCTTGGTGTCCGGATAATACGGGGGAAAGGTGGTCAACTTCGCGGGATCGTGCTTCTCGATGCCCTTGGTCACGCTGGCGTATTTCGAATCGCTGGCAATGCCGCTTTCATGGCAGTCGGTAAAATTGAAGACGGCGAAGAAGGGCTGATCCTTGTCCTTCCGATTCCGCCAATGCGCCTTGCGACTGGATTCATCCCAGGTCCCCTTGGGCTCCTTGAACTGGTAATCCTTCTTTGAGTTGTTGGAACAGTAATAGCCCGCCTCGCGCAAATACGTGGTGAACGGCCTGATGTGGTCCGGCAGCTTCGCGTTGCAGCGCATGTGGTGCGTGCCGATCGTCGTCTGATACATCCCCGTGATGATCGTGGAACGACAGGGCGCGCAAACCCCGGCGGCGACGAAGGCGTTGTCGTAACGCACGCCCTGCGAAGCCAACTTGTCGATGTGCGGCGTGCGGGCATGCGGATCGCCGTAGCAGCCCAGGTGCGGACTGATATCCTCGAAGCTGATCCAGAGAATGTTCGGCCGCGCGGAATCCGCGACCGCCGAAATCGCAGCCAATATCGCCGCAACCAAGGAGAGGAATTTGGATATGTTTTTCATGGAAACGCCTATGGGTTTCATCGCAGAACGACAGCTCAGGTCAATCGCTTAATCGGGCTCTTCCGTTCCCGCGGACGCCCGGGCTCCGTCGCAGGCGCCACGAGTTCAGACACGCCCCGTTGCCCGGTCGCCAAACGGCTCCCTCCCCCGGGAGACGATACGGGCGGTCGGAGCCCCTGAATCCCGGGCTTGAAGAATTCCTCGGTCCTCGGCATTTCGTCCCGTTGTCATTTTCCCCAAAGGCGCTAACACTCTCCCTGTGTTCGACGACCGCCCCCAGACAACCACTCCGGCCCCAGCCATCGCCGTGCGCGGCGCGCGCGAGCACAACCTCAGGAATCTCGACGTCGACATCCCCCGCGACAGTTTCGTCGTCATCACCGGCGTCAGCGGCTCCGGCAAAAGCACGCTGGCCTTCGACCTGCTGTTCGCCGAGGGACAACGCCGCTTCCTCGATTCCATGAGCGCCTATGCGCGGCAGTTTGTGGAGCAGTTGGCCCGCCCCGATGTGGACCTCATCGCGGGATTGCCGCCGACAGTCAGCATCGAACAGCGCAACACCCGGGGCGGCGGCAAGAGCACGGTCGCCACCGTCACCGAGATCTACCATTACCTCCGACTGCTCTTCGCCCGCGTCGGCATGCAACATTGCCCTGAATGCGGCGTCGCCGTCGAATCGCTCAGCCGCGACGAACTGGGCCGCCTCCTCCGCAAGCAGGCCGCTCGTCGCGGAGCCCTGAAACTGCTCGCGCCGGTCATCCGCAATCGGAAGGGTTTCCATTCCGAGATCGCGACCTGGGCCGCCAAACACGGCTTTGCCGAGATCCGCGCCGACGGCCAATTCCAATCCAGCGATGACAAACTCCGCCTCGACCGCTTCCGCGAACACGACGTCGAGATCGTCATTGGAACCCTCCCGGGCCGCCCGGGCGGGAAACGCTCCTCGACATCCGCTCCGGACGCCGGAGAACAGTCCCTGATCGACGAGGCCCTGCGCCTCGGCGGCGGCGTCCTCTTCGCGGTCGATTCCAAGGGCGGTGAGACGATCCACTCCACCGAACGCGCCTGTCCGCAGTGCGAGCGCGCCTTCGATGAACTGGATCCCAAGATGTTCAGCTACAACTCGGCGCGCGGCTGGTGCCCGACCTGCCGGGGATTCGGCGAGACCTTCTACCTGCCCGATGTCGATCGCGGAGCCCGGGCCGAGGCCATCGAGGAATCCTGGTACGACTGGCAGGAGGGCGACCGCGAGGATTGTCCCGACTGCCATGGAGCCCGTCTCAACCCCGTCGCCCGCGCCGTCCGCCTGCCCTTGAAGGCCTTCGCTTCCAAATTTGGCAAAGGCGCGCCGACGATCGACGCCTTCTCCCAATCGACGGTCGAGGAGGCCGAAAAGGTCTTCCGCAAGCTGCGCGTTTCAGGCAGCGAGGCGATCATCGTCCGGGACATTCTTCCCGAGATTGCCACCCGCCTGGAATTCCTGTGCAAGGTCGGGCTGGGCTATCTCCAACTGGGCCGCAGTGTGCCCACGCTATCCGGCGGCGAATCCCAACGCATCCGCCTGGCTGCCCAACTCGGCTCCAACCTCAGCGGCGCGCTCTACATCCTGGACGAACCGACCATCGGCCTGCACGCCCGCGACAACCAACGCCTACTGGACGCGCTGGAAGCCCTGCGCTCCCGCGGCAATTCCCTCATCGTGGTCGAGCACGACGACGACACCATGCGCCGCGCCGACCACATCATCGACCTCGGCCCCGGAGCCGGCGTGCATGGCGGCGAAGTGGTCGCCGCCGGCGCTCTCAAGCAACTCCTGCGCAACAAGGACTCTCTGACCGGTCGGTGCCTGAGCGAGAAGAGGACCTTCCCCGCCCGCGGCAGTCGACGTCCGGTCAACCGAACAAGAGACCTGCAGTCCCTGAGTCTTTCCGGGGTTTCCCTGCACAATCTGAAGCAGCTCGCGGTGAACTTCCCGATCGGCCGTTTCACCGTCGTCACCGGCGTCAGCGGATCGGGCAAGAGCACGCTCGTGCGCGAATGCCTGCATCCGCTTGCTGTCTCCGCCCTCGAACGCCGGAAGAAGACCACAGCCGTTTCCGCCGCTTGCGGAACAATCGCGGGAGCCGATGCGCTTCAAGCTGTCTACGAGGTCGATCAATCCCCGATCGGCAGGACGCCCCGCTCCATTCCGGCCACCTACGTGGGCTTCTTCGACGACATTCGCAAGCTCTTCGCCCAGGTCCCCGAGGCGCGATTGCGCGGCTACCAACCCGGCCGCTTCTCGTTCAACAGCAAGCAGGGCCGCTGCCCCGAATGCGAAGGCGCCGGCAACATCAAGCTGGAGATGAATTTCCTACCCCCGGCCTTCGTACGCTGCGAAACCTGCAACGGCTCCCGTTTCAACCCCGAGACCCTCGACATCGAACTCAACGGCAGGAACATCGCGCAGGTCCTCGACCTCAGTGTCGAGGAGGCCCTCGGATTCTTCTCCCCCTACCCCCGCATCAAGCGCGCCTTGGAGGCCCTCCACGACACCGGACTCGATTACATCAAACTCGGCCAGACCAGCCCCACGCTCAGTGGCGGCGAGGCCCAACGCCTGAAACTCGTCACCCACCTCCTCACCGGTCTGAAAGAGAACATCGCCCGCGCCCCGGCCAGTCTGAAGAGCAAGTTGTTCATCCTTGAGGAACCCACGATCGGCCTGCACATCAGCGACGTCCGCCGTCTCGTCGACGTCCTCCAACGCCTCGTCGACGCCGGCCACACCGTCGTGGTGATCGAACACAACATGGATCTCATCGCCGAAGCCGACTGGGTGATCGATCTCGGCCCCGAAGGCGGCGCCGGCGGCGGCAGGATCGTCGCGTCCGGAACGCCCGAACAGATCGCCCGAAGGAAGACCTCGCACACCGGCCGCTTTCTCAAGTCCACATTGGCCCCAGCATGAACGCCGGTTACGAGGAGATACTCGAAGGCGAGGCCGTTCAACGAGGCGCGCCCGGAGCCCGGCACGAACTCATTCTCGCGCGCCTCCACGATCTCATCGCCGCCGCCATCGAGAAGGCCCCGAATCTCCGACTGACCGCGCGACGCACGCTCCTGGATCTGACGCCCGGCGACTGGGTCCACCCCGACCTGGCCATTCTCGACGCTTCAACCGGACAAACCTATCTCGTCGCGGAAGTCATCGACGCCCGCGACCACAGCCCCGACACCGTCATCAAGAAGCGCCTGTATGAGAAAGCGCAGATCCCCCGCGTCTGGATGATCGACCCGCGCTACAACAACGCCGAAATCTACCACGCCACGCCGCACGGCCTCGCGCTGAAAGGCATCTACGCCGGCGGCGAGACGCTGACGGACGATCGATTGCCCGGATTTCATCTCACTGTCGAGGCGCTGTTTGCGTGAGATGGATCGAGAAACACCAGGACAAGGGAATGGGTTGCGGGACGCCACGCTGTGATCTCCGCGTCCCCCGCGTTAAAGAAGGCAAACGCCTCGCCCGCAGCCGCGACTTCCCAACCCGACTTCAAGCGCCTATTCTCCAGTCATTCGATCACCGCCCATGGACCCGCTGCGCATTCAATACTTCCAAAAGAAGCTCGAGGAACTCGAAGCCGAACTCGAGACCGCCATCGAGACCAACACCGAGGACTCTGAGCCCGTCTCGCTGGAGCAATCCATCGGTCGCATCGCCCGCATGGAGGCCATCTACGCGCAGCAGACCGCCATGGAACTAAAGCAACGGCAAAAGGATCGCCTCAAGGCGGTGGAGCAGGCGCTCAAACGCATCCGCCAGGGCCGCTTTGGCATCTGCGTCCGCTGCAAGAAACCGATCGCTGAAGAGCGTTTGGAGATTCAACCCGAGGCCGTCGTCTGCATCGGTTGCGCGCAGGGTTGAACAGCGGCGCGGCTACCCCGCCGCGCTGTTCAATATCTTGGTGACGCCGACCCAGGTTGCGATGGCGCCGAGGAACCCAGGCAGGAAGAAGGTCAGGAACACGCGCAGCAGGCGGTTGCTCCACCAGTGGGTGAACTTCGTCAGGTCCTCGCCCGCCTGTTCCAATTCATAGACCCGCGGCGGTTTGAGCCAGGCCTGGAGGAAGGCGGTGATCATGCCCGCGCCCACCACCGGCGTCAGGCTGGTGAACGGCGCCACCAGGAATGCCGCCAGGATCACCAGGGGATGCGCCAGCGCGATGCAGGCCCCCAGCGCGGTCGGAATGCTGTTCACCAACACCCAGAACCAGAGATTGCTCATGGCCTGGTCGAAGCCCTTCGTGTAGCCGATGTAGACCAGACTGCCGATGATCACCAAAGGAATGGCGATGCCGACGTTGCGCCAGAAGTGTGAGGGCGGCGGCAGCTCCTCCAGTTTCCCGACATCCGCCTTCCGCTCCTCCTGCAGATGTTCGATCATGCCCTGCACATGCCCGGCGCCGACCACCGCGACAATCCTGTCGCCCTTGGCGGCCCGGATCTTCTCCGCCATGTATTCGTCGCGCTCGTCGATCAAGGCCCCCTTCATCGTCGGAGCCGCCTCGCCGATCTCCTTCAACATCTCGCTCAGCGCGTCCTGATCCTTGATCTCCTGAATCTGCTCTTCCGAAACCTCCGCCGGTTCGAAGATGCTGGCCAGAACCGAGGACAACAGCCACATGCGCTTGAAAAAACCGGTGTTCCGCCAGGCGCGCTTCAACGTGATCCCGACGTCCCGGTCGCACAGCTCAAAGGGAATGTCATTTTCCGTCGCCGCCTTCGTCGCCTCCAGCAACTCCGTTCCCGGCAGCACGCCAAGCTGCTCCCCCATCCGCTTCTGATAGGAGGCGAGAACCAACTGGACGACCAAGGTCGGCAACTGCTTCTTCTTGATCACCTCCAGCAGGTTCAACTTCTCCCACTGGTTCGGATTCGAAATCGTCTCGTAACGCCGTTGATCCAACTCCACGCAGACCGTGTCCGGCTTCTCCTCCTCGATCACCCGCCGCACCAGTTCCGCCGACTGCCTCGAAATATGCGCCGTGCCGACCAGGATGAACTCCCGACCGCCAAGCTGCAACCGATGAACATCCTTTGAATCGGATGCCCCGGCCTTTTCAGCGGGCGGCTCCTTGCTCACGTCATTCTGGTCGTCGTTCATCAGTTCAGTGCAATCTACTGGTCGGAAAACGCGGGAGCGTAGGGACTCGACCGCCACAATGCAACGCTCGGCGGACTCCTCAAAGGGCTTGCGCATGAACAGCAATCGCAACAGCGTCACAGCTGCAGCGTCGGCTGTGTCAGCCGAAAAGCGGAACCTTCGTGCGACAACCGTCGTCTGCGCTGACACAGCGCACGCTGCAACATGCCTTTGGGGTTTGCTTTTGCAGCTCGTGCATATGCCCAGGGACTCCACACTCCTCCGCGGGGCCCGGAAGAGGCGGGCTCGCCTCCAGTTTTCTTTGCGACGCTGGCTTCGGGAACGAACCCGCCCCTTTGCAGCCGCGCGGGATTCGGTTAGCTTCACGCCCGCAATGGCCTTTGATTCCTACCGAGACTTCATCCAGGCGCTCGACGACGCGGGCGAACTGATCCGCATCACCGCCCCGGTCGCCACGGAACTGGAGATCACCGAGATCGCGGACCGGGAGATGAAACAACCCGGCGGCGGCAAGGCCTTGTTGTTCGAGAAGCCCACCGTGAATGGCGAGCCATCGCCCTTCCCCCTGGCCATCAACTGTCTCGGGTCCGACCGCCGCATGGCCATGGCGCTAGGCGCAGACTCGGTCGCCGCCGTGGCCGAGGAATTGGGTTCACTGGTGAAGGCGAAACCGCCCACTTCGATGAAGGAGGCCTTCAAGCTGCTGGGGTCGGGCATGGAATTGCGGCACGCGCGCCCGAAGGAAGTCGGCTCCGGACCCTGCAAAGAGGTCGTGCATCGGTTCGACGCCCCCGAAAGCAGGACTGCCCCCTGGCCGCCCGCGCCGGTGATCCCGTCCGATTCCGGGAAAGCAGCCCTCCCGACGCTCTCCCCCGATCCCCCGACCCTTCTCAACCTGCCCATCCAACAGTGCTGGCCGTTGGACGGCGGACGCTTCATCACCCTGCCCTGCGTGGTGACCGCGGATCCCGACACCGGCGAACGCAACGTCGGCATGTACCGCATGCAGGTCTACGACGGACAATCGACCGGGATGCACTGGCAGTTGCAGAAAGTCGCCGCGCGACACGGCCGACGCGCCTACGAGACCGGCGAACGCATGCCGGTCGCCGTGTTCCTCGGCGGCGACCCGGTCTTCCCCTTCTCGGCGACAGCGCCCCTGCCCGACGGGCTCGACGAGTTTCTCCTCGCCGGCTACCTCCGGCGCAAACGCATCGAACTGGTCCAATGCGAGACCAACGACCTCAAGGTTCCGGCCAACGCCGATTTCGTCATCGAGGGCTATATCGATCCGACAGAACCCCTGCGCGACGAGGGCCCGTTCGGGGACCACACCGGTTTCTACACGCTTCCCGAGCCCTATCCGGTGTTTCACATCACAGCCATCACCCATCGCAAGGACGCGATCTACCCGGGAACCATCGTGGGCATCCCCCCGATGGAGGACTTCTACATGGGCTCGGCCAGCGTAAAACTCTTCCTACCGATCTTCAAAATGAACTTCCCGGAGATCGCGGACATTGCCCTTCCGGCCGAGGGCGTATTTCACAACCTGGTTTTTGTCAGCATCAGGAAGACCTATCCCATGCAGGCATTCAAGATCATGCACGGCTTGTGGGG
>Ga0181573_10002403_pt1 | contig 17440 bp, 9 predicted proteins | sample 101ome_25_FD_148643 | JGI IMG/M metagenome (GOLD analysis project Ga0181573, IMG submission 148643) | Coastal salt marsh microbial communities from the Groves Creek Marsh, Skidaway Island, Georgia - 101409BT metaG (spades assembly) | ecosystem: Environmental > Aquatic > Marine > Intertidal zone... | reverse complement strand
GGACCTTCAACTCTTCAACTTTCTGGACCTCGTCGTCGACGGACGCGTCCGTTCGCGTCCGCTCGGTCGAGGCGATGGACGCGTCGACGTCGGTTTGGCTCTCCTTCGCCGCCGTCGCGCGCGAATTGACGTCTTTCTGAACCCCCGCGTCGTTTTTCAAAGCTTCGCGATTCGTCGCGTCCTCGAGCTTACCTTCCAGCGCCCGCACGTCGCTCTGGGCTTTGGCGAGCGCCCTGACCTTCTCGCCGGAGAATTTCTTGTGCTTTTCGAATCGCTCCCGGAGAGCGTCGAGTTCCTTCCGGGCGTCCGTCTCGGCCGACGCCACTTTGGCCGCCATGAGCTCAACCTCAGCCTCCGCCGCGGCAGCCTCACCCCTCGCGCGCTCCGCCTCACCCTTCGCGGTCTCCGCCTCCCCCCTCGCGGTCTCCGCCTCACCCCTCGCGGCATCGATCGCTTCTTTGAGTGTACGATTCTCCGCGACGCGTTCCTCCGCCTTGACCATCGTCCGCTCCAACGAACGTTCCGCGGCGACGAGCCGTTCGCGAAGCGAATCCGCCTCTGCGGCGCTCTCCGCCCGAAGCGACTCGTGCCTGGATCGCAGCGCGTCCAGTTCGGCGGTGGCCGCGGCGAGACGCGGGGCGAGCTCGGGAGACGACGACGACGAAGAAGCGGGAACGGTCACGGCCGACGCGCGCTCGTCGCCCTCCGCGATCCTCGAGCGCAGACCCTCCGACTCCGACTCCGCCTTTGTCGCCCTCGCATCCGCCTCCGCCTTCGCCTCTCTCCACCGCCTGACCTCGTCGCCCAATCGCTCGATCAGCGCGCTCTGATTGGACAGCTCCGTCTCCGCATCCTTCGATTCGCCCGCCGTCTTCGCGAGCCGAGCCTCCAGCTCGCGAATCCGATTGGACAGCTCCGTCTCCGAAGCCTTCGATTCGCCCGCCGTCTTCGCGAGCCGAGCCTCCAGCTCGCCAATCTCCGCCGCTCGCGCCGCCTCCGCCGCCTCCGCGGTGGCGCGCGCGCTGTCGAGCAGGGCGCGGGCGTCCTCGGCGTCGGTCCTCGCCTCCGCGACCACCTTCGCGGCGGCAACCTCGACGGCGTTTGCCTCCTCGCGGACGGCGTCCATTCTTCGCTCAGACGCGGCGACGCGTTCCTCGGCGTCGGCTATTCGCGCCTCGGCCTCGGCCGCCTTGGCGAGGGATTCGAGCGCCCTGGACTCGGCTTCGGCGGCGCGAATCTCCGCAGCCTTGACGGCTTCCGAGTCGGCTGCCGCCGCGGCGGCGGCGGCGGCGGCGGCGGCGGTGGCGTTCTTTGATTCCAAATTCTTCTCCGCGTCCTTCGCCTTGGAGACGGCGTCGAAGGCTTTGGATTCAGCCTCGGCTGCCCACTTTTCCGCCGACGCCGCCGTCGCCTCGGCCGCCTCAGCGCGCGCATCGGCCGCCGCCAGCCGCGCCCGGAGCTCCTCGACCTCGTCCTTGAGCGTCGCCAACCTGAACTCGTCGGTGGACGCGCGCACGAGCGCCGCCGTCTTCTCCGCCGCGGCGTCGAGCGTCGCCTTCTCGGCGCGTTCAATCTTTTCCTCCTGCACCCACTCGCGCCACGTTCGAAACGCCCTCGCGACGGAGGCGTTTCGCATCAAGGACACCACCCTGGAGAGCACCACCCGGTCGATGTGCGACTGCAGCTGAACGTTCTTCTCGGACAGGGTGTCGTTTTCGGACTCGACGTCTTTCTTCTCCGACTCGAGCGAAGCCGTCTTGTCCACCATCCGCTTGAGCGCGTTTTGCAGCTGCTCGATCATCGCGGCGCGATCGTCCATCTCCGCTCGCAACCTGGCGATGGCGTCGTCCGCCTGGTCCGCATCGTACAGGCGCCTCCCTCCGAACGAGGCGTCTTTGACGTCGGCGAGCGCGGCGAACGAAGACGACGCCGACGGGTTTACGGGTTGGTTAGGGTCGTCGAAAGAAGACGACGTCGACGGGTTTACGGGTTGGTTAGGGTCGTCGGCGCCGAAACCAAAGGTTGAGGGTTCGAATCCACCCTTCGGCGTCGCGCTCGGCGTCGGATCCGTCGACGCGGCGGGGGTGAAGAACCCTAAACCGTGCCCCTCGCTCGCCGGCGTGTCCGCGTCCCCGTCGCCTTCGCCTTCACCGGCCGCGGCTCCGGTCACGACAACATCGGAAAGACCGCGGATGATCGTCGACGAGGTCGTCGTCGTCGTCGTTTTGCCCATTCCGCCCATACGCCTGAGCTCGTCCGCGGCGCGCTCCGCGGCGCGCGCGCGCTCCTCCGCGGCGGCGAGCCGTACCCTCGTCAACTCCAACTCCCTCGCGACGTCCACGCCGTGCGCCGTGGACTCGCTGACCCTTCGAGCGCCGAGGTTTAACACGTTGGAGGCGGGCGACGCCGACGCCGGCAGCGCCGCCACGGCGTCGCGGGTCACGCTCGAAGCTTCGGTAACGCCCGTAACGCTCGTAACGCTCGTCGTATCCTCCCCCTTCACGGGCGACGCCACCCCGAGCGCGGTTCCGAACGTCGCCCACTCGACGTTATCCAACGCGCTGGCACCCTCGGACGACGACCCGCCCCGCAGCGACAGTTCCTCGTCCATCTTTGAAAAAGCCGCGGCGATGGACTCCTTCGCGCTCTTACCCGACAGCGCCGAAGCCATGCTGGCCGCCTTCACGCGGCTCCGCAGGTTACCCCACATCGCCTGGCCCTTCGTCTTGACGGGAGTGCGGTTGAGCATCTTGCGCTTGCCCGGCGTGGACGCGTTCGAGCTCGGCGACGAGGGCGTCGCCAGCTGTGTCGCCAACGTGTCGCCAGCTGTGTCTTCGTCGCCGCGAATCTCGAGACGGATCGGCGGCTTGGCGGGCGTCCCGGTCGGGGTGCCGCGCTCCTTCGACGGGCTCGCCTCCTTCACCGGCGACAGTAGCTGCGACCTACCTCCGTACGCTTCGGCCGGAAACTTCGGACGGTGACTCGCCCCCGAATTCGTCGACGACTCCGGCTTTCCCTCGCCCGAGTCCGAGTCGAACCCCGTCAGGTCCTGCTCCTCCCTCGATACCGTACCGAAGCTCACGACGTCGCTGTTGGCGGAGGACTCGCCGGGCACCGTCGTCACCCCGGCGCTGGACGCGTACGAGCCCTGGTCGGTCTCGAGCGCGTAGTTTTTCACCCACGTCGCGGCCACCCGCACCGTCGCAGTCAAAACGTCCACGCCCGCACCCTTGGCGGGGGTGGCGTCGAGCGCAATCTCCACCAGCTCGCCTCCTCCTTCTCCTGCTCCAGCGGCTCCAGCGGCGTCCGAGGTGAGTGACTCGATGGACGCGAACGGCGAGAGGTCCACGACACCCCGCGCGATCGTCTTGAGCTTCCCGTAGCCCGACGCGGCCGGGTCGAGCTCCTCCGCCCGCGCCTTGACGGTGAACGCCTTTCGCTCGAATGCGCCCTCGGACGAATCTCGGTACAAGGTGGCGACGAAGTTGACGGGTGCGGTTCCGTCGGGCCATCGCGCGACGCCCGCGGGGTGGTCGACCTGGCGGGTGATCCCGCTGGAGTGTCGCTTACCTCCGCGCTCCTGCGAGGGTGGGGGTGACGCGGGGGTCAGCTGGGAGGTGGCGCGCGACGCGTGGTTAGGGAGTGGTGGTGCTACTCGTCGGGAACTTCATCTGTCGGGGATGTGCCTTCTCGCCGCGACAGGGGACACGCACGCACCAGGGTCACGCATGCTGCCTTGACCTTCCCCGGGAGCCCCGAGACGGACACGACGGTCACGTCGATCCTGCGGCGGGGGGCGATACGAGGGAGCGGCGAGTGTCAGGCGGCGAAGGGTGGGTGGGAGCGTGGGCGGCGTGGGCCAAATCCGGCCGTCGTTGTTTGCTTTTTTCCTCGACGGACGGACGGGGCGCGGGTCGACGGGGTAACGGGCGGGACGCCGACCTGAACTTGTGGGGCTCCTTCCCGCGCCGCGACACCGCCTTCTTGGCGGCGCCGGTCAGGTAGCTGAACATCCCGGGCCCAACCCCCGCAGGTCTCCTCGGGCCCTCCTCTGCGTGTCGTCCTGTGTGGGCGCGGCGCAGGCAAACTTTTCATCCGCGCGGGCGCGGATGGCGCTCAACGGCAAACTTCAGACCGTTTTTCTTGGTTTGAACGCCAAGAGTTACTTGTACTCGTAAGCATCATAGACTACGTTCGAAGCTACCCACGATGAACGTCACCGACCCTCGCCCCGTCTTCGCCGCGTCTCCTCCACCTCCTCCATCTTCCGCTTCGGCAGCACCCCGCGCAGCGCGTCCGCCCAGTCCCCGCCGTTGAGCCTCGCGCGAAACAGACACTCGCACGTCTGATTCACCGTGAGGATGTTCACGTTGAGGTTCGTGCCGAGCGTCTCCTCTATGGGCAAGCGCCTGGCATCCACCCCGAACGCATCCGCGCGGTCCAGCGTCGCGTTCGCGATGCGCTTGTAGTCGCAGAGACCCCCGATGACGTAGACGTCCTCCGGCGACGGCGGGTCGGTCAGAGCCGCGGGCGCATCCGGCGACAGTACGACGATTCGACGAATGGGACGCGTTCCCTTCGCGCACAGCCGCGCCGCGGCTTCGCGGAAGGGTTCTGCGCTCGTCGTCACCGGCCACCGCGCGCTCCCCTCGTCCCTCGCCAGCGCCGACGCGATCCTCCCGTCGAGGGACGAGAACAGCAGCCGCGGCGGTTCGCATTCCTCACCCGCCGCCGACGCGAGCCTCCTCGCGACGCGTCGCTTTCGCTCCAACGCGGTGAAGAGCATGTCGCCGGGGGGAGGCGAATGCGAATCGTCGCGCGGGCATCTCGCCATCACGGCGTCCACCGCGAGGTTTAGAACGGACGCGTAGGAGCACTGCAGCTGCGTCACCGTGCTCTTGATCTCGGCGTCGCACATGAGGTGCTGCATCCCGAGGTCGATCACCACCCTCAGATGTTTGTTGCCATCGCCCCCGTCGTTCCCACCATCGCCCCCGTCTCCCCCGTCGTTCCCGTCGTTCCCGTCGACCCGGTCCCCTCCGCCCCAAGGCAATCGCATGCGCGCCCTCAGTTCCGTGCGCACCGCCTCGCGCGAGTGCCTCGCCGCGGTCTTGGCCCAATGCGCGGTGTCTCCCCGCACGTGCGACCGAGCCTCGAGCTCGTTCGCGGCGCGTCTCCGCTCCCGCCGCCGCCTCCGGCGCTCCTTCCAGCCGGCATCTGCGCCAGACGAGTCGGCGCGGTCGCTTCGACCGGCGGCGGCGGCGGCGGCGCTTTGACCGTCGACGGCGTCGTCGTCCGGGGACCGGCGCGGGATCGACGCCAGGCCTCCCATGCGCGCGAGGGAGTGGCCCGAGTGGGTGGGGGCGCCGGGCCTGGTGTTCCCAGCAGCTCAGCCAGGGTGCCTTCTTTCACCGGGCAGTTCACCGGCCCCAAATTCAAATCTTCTCGGACAGGTACGTGGTGGTCGCCACACTCCACGCGACGCGCGACGCGAGCGCACGGAGCCATGGCGGGCGACGCGATCGACCCGTCGTACGATGACGATGACTTCGAGGTGTCCGACGACGACGACGTCGAGATGGCCTCCGCGGTGAAGCCGCGTCCGGAGGAGATCCGAGGCACCCATTCCACGAAGGTTGCGACCGCGCCCGGCGGTAAGACCCCGGGCGCGCGGCGGCCCAGCGGCAGCCTCACGGCGGACCTGCGGAGCGTCGCGGCGGTGAAGGCGTCGTCGCCCGCGCGCGGGTCGTCCGCGGGTCAACCCAGGGCGGTCGCGCTGCTCGCGCGAAGGTCCGCGTCGAAGGACTCCACCGTCAAAAAAAAATCACCCACACATCCGACGAACGCCGCGGTGCAACCCAAGATACCGAGCGACACCGCGCAGATGCGCCTCAGCAGCGCGTTCGAGAAGACCCTGGACACGTGGCACGACAGGGACGGCGTCGCCGCGGAGAACCTCGCGCTCCAGACGCAGATCGACGCGCAGCTCGCGGAGATGGCGGGTTTAACCCTCAAGTGCCAGTCCCTCGAAGCCGCCGCTCGCGCCGATCGCGAGCGCGCGGCGGACCACGCTCGGGGCATCGAGGACGCCGTGAACAAGGAGCGCAAGCTCCGCGTCGAGGCTGAGCGCGCCGCCGCGGACGTCAAGGCGGCATCGACGCCGTGGGGCCAGATGGCCAAGGGCGCGATGGACGTGAAATGCGTCTCGGTCGAAGAGGCGGAGTCCATGCGCCGCGAGATCCAGACCCAGGACGCCATCATGCGCGGGTACCAGAAGGAGAACGAGACGGCGACGGCGACGATTAACGCGATGCGACGCGAGTTTGCGTTAAAGGAGGGCGATTTCAACGGACAAATTGACAGACTCAACGGGGAGATTGCTCGGCTTCGACTCGAGACGGAGCGAACCGGCGGTGACGGGGCTCGGTACCTGGAGAGGCAACTCGCCGCCGAGGCGGCGCTCAAGACGGCGCAGCTCGAGTTTGCCGAGCGCGAGCGCGAGCTCGTTCGCGAGCGCGACGCGGCGCGAGCGGCGGCGCGAGCGGCGGAGGCGAAGATGGCCGGCGCCGGAATGGAGCCGGTCGACGAGCGAGGCGTCGAGGCTGCACAGCTGGCGGCACAGCTGGCGGAGCTCGAGAGGAGGCACGGGGCTCGGGTGGCGGAGCTGGAGAAGCGGATCGCGTGGTTCACCGAGAACCAGGAGCTCGTCGCGGACAGGGACGCCAATCTTCGCAGGCAGTCGGCGAGGATAGAGGAGCTCGACAGGGAACTGGCCAGGGCGCGCCGCGAGCTGGCCAAGTTTCAACCCGCCGCGGGCGTGACGTGTCGCGCCAACACCCCGGGAGGAACCCCAGGTAAGCCCGCGGACGTCCGCGACGTCAGCTCCGCGGGCGTGGCTTCGCTCCTGGGAGGATTCGAACCCGGGACGGACGGGACCGAAGTCACCGCGTCAGCCGCGTTTGACGCCGGTTTGGCCAAAAACCCTCAGTCGGTCGCCGCGCTCGTCAGGGCGGTGCGACCGACCGAGGCGCACGTCGAGAAGATCGCCGCGCTCGAGGCGCGGTGCAGGCGTCTGCAAGACGAGCTCGACGCGACGGACGGCGAGCACGAGCGGGCGTTGCGCGCGTTGCAGCAGGAACACCTCAAGTTTAAGTCCAACACGGAGCGAAGGCTTCGAGAGGCGGAGGAGTTTGGGCGTAACGCGCAGGGACTCGGCGGCCCGCGCGTCGTCGGCGCCAAGCCCCCGGGGACGAAGGCGCTGGAGAGGCAGGTGCACGAGCTCCAGGGCGAGGTGGACACACTGCGGGCTCGGTTGAAAGACGCGGAGGCCGCCGCTGCCGTCCGGACCGGTCCAGCGTCGGAGAGGCCGGCGGCTCCGGCGAGGAAAAAGAGGTCGGCGTCGACGGATAAGGAGAACGCCGACGCCGCCGCCGCGGTCGCCGTCGTCGCCGCGAGCCCCGTGTTCAAAGCGCCGATCGGCCCGCACAACCCGTTGGCGAACGACCCTCTGCCGGAGGGCCACCCCGCGGTGACCCCGTTTGACCCGACTGGCGCGGCGGCTTCGCCGTTTCGATCTCGGCCGCTCATCCGGGACTCGAGGGAGGGTTTCCCGCAGCCGAACGACGGGGACATCGCGGCGGCGGCGGCGCGCGCCGCCGCGGAGGTTGCGCGCTCGTTCGCGTCCCCGCGCCAGCCGCGCGCGCCCGCGACGAAAAGCCCGGCGAAGACGGCTAACGTTAACGTCAAGGCTAAAAACACCCACAAGGGCAACAAGCAGGGTAATAACCCGAGGGTGAGCTGGAACGCCGAACTGGAGGCGGAGCGAACGTACGTGCCGTCCCCGACGGATGATACCAAGGCGTCGACGATCGCGCGCGTGGGCGCGGACGACGTGGAGCTGGATTCGCCGGTCAAATCGGCGTCCCCCGAGGTGAAGCGGGGCGGCCGGAGGCTGGACGGCGGCGACAAGGTCATCGCCGCGTCGCCTAAAAAGGGCGGCGTTCAACATCGGGAGATGCCAAAGTTACCCCCGGTGCCCGCGAACTTCCCGGAGGCGTTCGTCGAGCGTTTAAAACGGCTGGAGGAGCGCGCGGAGGCGAGGGAGCGGTACTGGAAGGGCGTGGTCCGCGAGGTGCAACGGGTCGCGAGCGAGGACTCGGCCGAGTTGCGTAAACGGTGCCAAGCCGCGGTGGACGGCAAGAACGAGCAGATCAGGCACTTCCGCGAGCGGCTGAACGCGATCGTGGCGACGGTACACGAGCAATCGCTGCGGAGGAGCGTGGAGAGCGGCGTCGGAGCGCTCGAGGCTCTCGCGGTGTGATGTTGTGGGTAGCCAGAGGTGAAGATGAAATACTCTCTTCCAACACGGAACTACTGATGACGATCACCTGGTTTCGTCGAGTCACTTGTCGAGGCGCGATCATCAAATGTCGAAACCCGAGACGACGACCCTGCGCGGGGAGCTCCCCGGCGTGAAGCTCGCGGGTTCCACCGGGGCCACCGCCGAGGTGTACACGCACGGCGCGCACCTCGCGTCGTGGAAGACCGCCGACGGCGTCGAGCAGCTCTTCGTCAGCTCAGACGTGCGTGAAACCCGAATCTCAACCCCGCCCCCCGGGGCGTAACACCTCGATCGAGTGCCGACCCGGGGCTTACCCTCGCTGACTTACCCACCGCGCCGTCGCGCAGGTTGTGTTCAAGCCGCCCAAGGCGATCCGAGGCGGCGTGCCGATATGCTTTCCCCAGTTCAGCGACTTTGGCCCGCTCGGACAGCACGGCTTCGCGCGCAACGATACCTGGGAGGTGCGCCGAGTTAATTTACCCGATCCGAGTTCATCTCCCCGAACGAAGTCGCCCTCGCCCGACTCCCCCAGCTCCCCGTCGCCGCTTTGACGCCCGTCGCCATCGAACTTCGCAGGTCACCGCGCGCACGCCCACGTCGGTGCAGATGACCCTGCGCTCCACCCCAGCCTCCAAGGAGAAGTGGCCGCACGATTTCGTCTGCGTCTACGAGGTCATGCTGGGCGCCGGCAACCACCTCAAGACGACGATGTCGGTGACCAACGCCGGGACCGAACCCATGACCTTCACGACCGCGCTTCACACGTACTTCCGCTGCGACGACGCGCTCGCCGCGAAGGTGACCGGGCTCAAGGGCGCGTCGTACCTGGACTCGCTCGACGGGCGGGTCAGACGCGAGGAGGTCGGAGATTTCGTCGCCTTCGCGGGAGAGGTGGACCGCATCTACCTCTCGACCAGCGACGCGCTCGCCGTCGAGGACGTCGCGGGTTCGAGATCGATCCGGATCACCAAGCGTAACCTCCCCGACGCCGTCGTGTGGAACCCGTGGATCGAAAAGTCCAAGGCGACGGGAGACCTTGGCGACGACGATTACAAAAAGTTTGTCTGCGTCGAGGTCGCGGCGATTGAGACGCCGGTGACGTTGCCGGCGGGCGAGCGGTGGGAGTGCGAGCAGGTGCTGGAGTGCGTGAAGCACGCGTCGTCGGTGCCCGCGATTGACGCGGCGCCGTCGGAGGTCAAGGCGGAGGAGGCGCGGTGAGCGAGAGGTTGGGCGATTTTTCGTACACACGTCGCGATGAACAAATTTTTGCTAGCCCTCGTTTTGGTCAACGCGCTCCGAAGTGTTTCAAGAGCTTCACGACCTTCTCGTACTTGCGTTCGATGGTTATAGACAGCGGCGTCACACAACCTGTGGGTGCCTTGTTGACGTGTCCGATGGCTGCAGAAAACGGCGTCACACAACCTGTGGGTGCCTTGTTGACGTCGGCGCCGGCCTGGAGAAGCGCCAATGCGCAACCTTCGCTAGCGTAAAGAGCTGCCATATAAAGTGGCGTAGCGCCATTCGAATTCGGGACATTCACATCCGCGCCCGCCCTTATGAGCTCCACGACAACCGGCGTGTGACCATTCTCAGTGGCTACGTGGAGAGGAGTGACATCTGAGAGGATCTTGCCGGAGATTTTATTGTTCGCCGATGCTCGCACGTTCACATCAGCCCCTGCTTCGATCAGCTCCTTCACCACCGCCGCGTGCCCATGTTTAGAAGCGAACCACAAAGCCGTAACGTCCTCAGCTAAGGAGTAATCGTGCCCGAAATCGCCTACAACCGGGCCGAGCCCATTAGGTCTCGCTTTGATTTGATAATCGCTTATAGGTTGGTCCACTTCGACCCCTGACTGCAGGAGGGCCCTGATCGCGGGCAAGTTAAGGTACTTCGTCGCGTAGTACATCGGTTCTTCCCTGAAGTGAACATGAGCTTTAAACTTCTTCCCATGAGCTTTGATCTTCGCCTCCAACGACTGAACGCCGCGAACGCTCCACACAGAGTCCCTGTACGCCTTGCTGACCTGCGCCAGGTTGAGCGTGTCCTTCAGGCTGAGCTTGGGCAGGATATCCGCGGCGAACACGTCCGGCAGCTGCTCGTCGAGCGCATCGAGGACGGTGATGGCCCCGCGGCGCAGGTAAGCCACGGTAGTATCGGACTCGTGCTCGTCCCTCTTCCTCTTCCGCGTGTCCATGGCGCCGTCGTAAGTGGCGGCGGGGCGCCTTCGGTCTCTTGGGTTCAAAAATCACTCTCGGCACATCCGAGAGAAGCGTGGAGCAACGAGGGAGTCTCGGAACGTCCACGGAGTGTCCACAAAGCGCCCCCCCCCTCCACGCCGCGCCGGCATGTCCACGACCGCGGGCGACGGCGCCCCCGCGCCCCTCACCCCGACCCCGTCCGTGCGCCAGCGAACCATCGCGCTCGAGTCCGAGCTCCTGCAACACACTCGCGCCACGGTGACGGGGCTCAACCGCGGAAGAGCCTCGGCGACGTCGTCTGGGACCGGCCCAGGGGGCGGCGAGGCGGGGCCCGACTCCCCGCCCGTCCTTCCCGCGGCGCGCGGTGCGGAGATGAACGGCGACGACGCGTCGAGCGAGGCGCCCGTTGTGGTGAACGTGGCGCTGAGCGAGCCGCGCGCGCCGCACCTGCCGCAAGCCTCGCGCGCCTCCCAGGGCGGAGGAGCGAGCCGCGGCGGCGGCGACCGCGAGAGCGCCGGTTCGCTGGGATACGCCGACAGGGACGCCGCCGCCGCCGCCGCGATGAAACCCACCGACGGAGGCGCGAGTTCGCCCGCGCCCCCGCGCGCGTTCCCATCCGCCTCCGCCGCGCCGTCCCCAGAGCCCGGGTGGCTGCGGCGTCTGCACCTCGGCGAGAGCGGCGCGAGATTCTCGCTTCCCGCGCGCTGGCGCCCGCTGCTGCCGTGGGCGCCTGTGTTTTTGCGAGCGGCGCAGGCGGTTTTTTCGCTCGTCGCCGTCGCGTGCGTCGCGTCCATGAACCACCCGGCCGGGGCGTGCGACGCCGCCATCGCGGACGCGCAGACGTTGCCGGCGTCCACGGTCGCGTCGCTGCAGCGCCTGGTCGACGACGCGTTGTGCCTCCCGTCTCGGAATTACCGAAACTTCGTATCGCTCGAGTTTCTCGCCGTCGTCGCCGCCGCGCTCTTCGTGTGGTCGACGGTGTTCCTCCTCGGGGACCTGGTGGCGCTCGGGGCGATCGGGTTGGGTCGCATCGTGGGCAACGTCCACGTGGAGCCCGGACGCGAACCGTCGCGAGGAAACGACGCGAACCGACGCGAGTCCGCGCAAGCCGCCGCCGAGGATCGCGCTCGCCGCTTTCGCGTTCCCCAAATCGCCTTCGCCGGTGACGCGTCCCTCGCGACGCTCACCTTCTCCGCCGCGTGCGCCGTGGCGGGGTTACGCACGGGCCTCGACGACCTCGCGGCGGGGTACTGCGGCAGGGTGGGTAAGGGGTGGTGCGATCGAATGGGAGCGGCGGCGGCGTTTGGATTTTTGAGTTCCTTCGCGACGTTTCCTTCGGCGGCGCTCAACACGGCGAACAAGTGCGGGCCGTGGTGAGAGATCCGAACGGCGGCGGCGGATCGCGCCTGCTCCGACGTTTGTATCGGTACTCAAAGCTTTATGACATCCACCGCCTCGTCGCGTTTCTTTCCCTTCATCGCTCGCGTTATTTGGCGACGTGTTGTTTTGGATATCTCGTCCATGGAACATGTAGTCAATGCAAACGTGCAGCGATGAAGATCCCGTCAAGGTCTCGAAACGCGACGAGGCGGTGGCGCTGATTCGCGAGGGATCGGTCGTCTTCGGAGCGAGCAGATACGATTCGAGCCTGAGATGTACGCGCCGTCGAACTCAACGCCTTCGACGCCGAACTTTACATCTTAGTTTTTGCGGGGCGTCGTATCTGCTCGATCCGGGGACGACCCTTCCCTCGCCGCAAACGTCGGAGAATCGGAGGCGCGCCCGTTCTCGTCCGCCGCGTCTCACGACGACGCGCGGAACGGGCGCGTCTCCCGTGCGTGCGTAGCCGCGGCCTTCGTCCGTCGCTTGTAATCATCGCGAGTTTCGTCCCTTCCATCACGCCGCGAGTCCCGATTCCTCATCCTCGGTTTTTCTCGTCTGCGCCTCGACACTCCAGACTCGAGCTCCCTCAGCCTCTCGACGAAGTTATCCACAACCTCGCGCGCTCCGTTTCCCTCCGTCATGGCGACCCTCGCCTCGCACCTCGCGGCGGTGACATCGCGTCCATCGCACCGGCGCGTCGCCCGTTCCGCGTCGGCGCGTCACCGCGCGGTGACTCACCGCCCGGCGACGGCGTCGTCGTCGTCGGCGGCGGCGGCCGACGATGCGTCCACGTCGACGTCGGACGCCGAGGCGTTGCTCCTCTCGCGCCTCGAGTCCGTCTCCAAAACCCGCGGGGCTTCCGCGACCCCCGCGGACGAGCGCGCCATCGCCGACGCCGTGACTGCGCTGGAACTCGCCGGGGGCTTGGCGCGACCCGCGACGCGCGAGGAGATCACCGGCACGTGGCGCTTGCTCTACACCAGCAAATCGGATTTCGACGTTCGCAACCCGCTGGGCTCGCGCGTCGACGGCACCGCGCCGGGCATCGAGGGGTTCTTCACGTCCATCTTCGGCGACGACAACGGGCGGAAGATGGCGGAGGGGGTCCGGGGAAGCTCGTCCCCGATCCAGCGCACCGTCACCTCGCTCGAGGCGTTCACCATCCAGCAAGCCATCCGCCTCGGATCGCAAAAAATAACGGGGAAAGACGACAGGGTGGACCAGGTGGTGCAATTCGGCGAAAACGGACATCTCAGGCTCAGCGCCGCCGCGAGCGTCGACGAGGTCAACTCACCAAGCCGCATAGACTTCACCTTCGACCTGGCGTACTTCGAGATCAGGGCGACGCCACTCGGGCCGCTGCCCTTCGGCGCGATTCGCGTGCCGTATCCGGTGCCGTTTCGAATTCTGGGCGACGAGGCCAAGGGGTGGCTCGACACGACGTACCTGGGCGAGAACGTGCGGATATCCAAGGGGAACAAGGGCACGACGTTCGTGCTGGTGAGGGAAGCGACGGACGGCACGGGAGTGCCGCTGCCGTACGAGTTTTAACGCGGTGAGTGATGACGTTATTAGCGCGGTGCTACAAGGTAAAAGCATAGTCGGAGAGGGACTATCGTAATCACTGCTCGTCCTCGCGCTCGCCCGGGTCGGGGAGGCCGAACACGTCCGACCCGAGCCCCGGGTGCGGGTGGTTCGGGCTCGCCGGCTTCTCGTACGCATTATCCATCCCCGTCTTCGTCGTCTTCGGTCCCCGTCTGGGAAGGTACACCACGGAACCGTACGGCGTGGACTGAATCGGCTGCGCCAAACCCGGCGAATCCGTCCTCGCGGGAACGTCCGAGTTTACGTTCGGTTTAACCCCGCCTTTAACCGCCGCCGCCCCTCCTCCTCCCGCGGCGCGCAGCGTCTCGATGACCCACATCATCCCCTTCTCGAGGACCACGCGCTCCTGCGACCGGAGCAGCAGCGCGGCGGCTTCGCCGACGCACCCGCCGCCGGCGGCTTCGTTCGTCCCATTCGGCGCGTACGATTTTTCGCGCGCGAGCTTCGCCGCCGCGAGATCGCCATCCGCGGTTCCCTCCGGGAGTTCCTCGCGTCTCGCCTTGACGACCGCGAGCAACGCCTCCGCGACGCCGTCGAGCGTCTGAACGATGGACGCGTCGTCCTCGCCCATGTGCGGGGACAGGCCGGTGGTCGGGTCCATCTGATTCGGGTCATCCGGGTCGGCGAGCGCGGTGGCGAGGAGGAGGATCAAATCCCGGCTCGGTTCGCCGGACGCGGAAATCTCGTACTGCGAACCGACCCAGCCCGCGGCGCGGGCCATGGCGGCGCCCTTACTCGTGGCGTCGTCGGTGCGCTCCCACGGGAGCTTCTGGGGCCCGAAGCCGATGCCCTCGTGCGATTGCTCGGCGTCCGCCTCGGTGTCCATCTCCGCGTCGCCGTCCAGCGCCGCCTCCGCCTCCACGATGACATCCGGCCCCAGCACCTTGAACAATGTCTCGTGCGATATCGTCACCCCGCCGTGCGTGTTGCCCCACTCGCAGAAGCCGTACTTGTGAAGCAGTAAGGCGTTACCGTGCTCGCCGAAATTGTTGAAGATTTCGTCGCCGGTTTTTGCCGGAGCGACGGCGACGAGAGTCAACGGCGGCCCGTCGATGGTCGTCACGTCACCGCACGTGGGCGCCAAGCTCCTCTCCCATATCGGCTTGGACGAGAGGTCTTTATCGTACGCATCGTTGTCGGGGTAGACTGCTGGCATGGGTTCGTTCGGTCGTTCCCACGCGTCGTTGGGCCGTCTCGGCCACTTCGTGCCGGGGACGGTCTCGTCGGGGTTCGCCCCGGGACGAGAACCGTCGGAACCGGATCCAGAATCCGAATCGTCGGAATCCGAATTGTCCTCACCCGAACCGTCCTCGCCCGAACCGTCCCCGTCCTCGGTGAAGTGCACGTGCTCGCCACCGGAGGCGGCGCCCCTGTGGTTGAACAGATCCGCGACGGGCACGAGACCCTGACCGGAGACGGTGTCAACCTGAAACGCCCGCGACGCCACCAGCGACGCGGCGGAGAGAAAGGCGTTGAACCCGTAAGGACCGTCGTCCGGTTCGGTGAAACGCTCGCCGATGTCATCGTCGGAAGATGAACCGTCGTCGTCGTTAGAACGCTCGGGGATTGGCACGGCGATCCTCGGCGGCGCCTTTCCATCCGTGAAGAACTCCGTCATTCGATCCTCGAACCTTCGACACGCGTCCATGCACCGCGCGTGATCCGCGCGCATCGCCGGAAGGTCCTCCGCGATGCGCCTGAACACCTCCGTGCCCTGGAGCCATCGCGTCGCGTCGCGCTCGTCCCACAGGAACGGGAGGTTCTCCGACTCGGCGGGCAGGAGCGCGAAATACGGCGCCCACGGCGATCGCGCACCCAGAGCGCGCTCGTACATGACGGTCAAGATCAACGCCGCCTCGTCGAGGTCGGCGAGGACGTCCCGGGGAAGGACGTTGGTAATCGATCCCGTGCGGGGGGTGAGGCACCAGCACTTGGGCATCACCGCGAGGATGTCTCCCGGCGCGATGTCGCCCCTCGCGAACACGGCGTTGTGCCTGGGCGCGTCGCCCGCCCCGCCCGACGCGTTTTTAACGACGAGCGAGGGATGCATCTCGAACCCCCGCATGGTGCACCACGTCAGGAAGTTCGCCAGCGTCGGGTCGTCCGACGCCGTTTCCTCCACTAGCGCCTTGGCCTTGGCGGCTTGGGCGATCGCCGGGCGGTTCGGGTCCGTCTTGCGGGTGTCGTAGTACTCGTCCGGGTGCTGCGTCGGGCCGTACTTTCGCGTGAGCTCGGCCACCTCCTCGGGAGTGGGCGTCGGTCTGGTGTACGTGGGATCATCGTCCGCGGGCTTGGGCTTCTTCGCCGCGGCGACGGGTGCGGCCTTCCTCGCGGCCGCGCGTCTCTTTGGAGCCATGGAGAGACGGGTTATGCCGCGGAGGAGACCGAAGGCGCGCGCGCGCGACGCGAGCATCGAACGGCAGCGGACGCGCCGAGGGGCGGTTTTTCAACCAACCCTGATTTTTATTAACCTCCGCGATCCGCGCGGCACCCTCGGCAACCCGCAGCGCGCGACGATGGCGTCGGCGGTCGTCGCGCGATCCGTCGCGCCCGCCGCCGGGCCGCGAGCGCGTCGCGGTTCCCGACCTTCGGCGGCGGCGACGACGAGGGCGACGCGCGCGAAGGCCGTCGCCGCTGGGCCCTCGTCGGGGGACGCGCGCGATGACGCCGGGAAGACCCCTCGAGTGCCGGTGCTGGGCGCCGCGGAGGTTCACGCGCGTCTCGCGGAGCGCGTCCACCCCAAGGCGCGGGACACGTACGCGGCGTTTTACTCCTCGTGGTGCGCCACTCCCGACGATGACGACCCTCGGACCGATCCTTCCCCCACCCTCGCGACCCAGCATCCGCGACCCAGCATCCGTTCCGCCAATGTCGCCACACTTGTACTGGCGCTGCGACTGAAAATCCTTACGTCCAACCGACCCGACCCGACACGCGCAGGGCCGGATGCATAACCACCGATCCCGCCGCCATGGTCGTCCCGTTCGACGACCACATGGTCCACCGCGGGCACGGCGTCTTCGACACCGCGCACGTCTGCGACGGCCGGTGCCACCTCCTCGACCGGCACTTGGCTCGGTTCGATCGATCGATGCGATCGGCCAAGCTGAAGCCCCCCGCGGGCCAGAGTTTGGGCTCGATGCGAGACACGATCCTGGCGACGATCGCGGCGTCGGGCCTGAGGGACGCGCAGGTGAGGTACTACGCCGGCGCCGGGCCCGGGGGTTTCGCGCTGAGCCACGACGAGTGCGTGGATTCGACCTTTTACGTGACGGTCGTAAAAGGCCGAGCCGCGCCCGATCCGAACGGAGGCGTATCCGTGGTCACCAGCGACGTGCCCATCAAGCCGCCGAAGTTCGCGACGGTAAAGTCGGTGAACTACCTTCCGAACGCCATGGTCGTCGCGGACGCGCACGAGCGCGGCGCGGACTACGGCGTGTGGATGACGGAGCGCGGTTTCGTCGGGGAGGGTCCGTCGATGAATCTGGCAATCGTCGAGGACGGAGTCTTCGTGACGCCCCCCACGGACGACGTGCTCGCGGGATGCACCGTGCGGCGCGCCATGGAGCTGATCACGCGAGCGGATGGAGCCGATGGGGCGCTGGCGCACCTCGGCGTGCGCGACGCGCGGCACGAGGACATCACGGTCCAACGCGCCAAGTCAGCCGACGAGGCGATGCTGATCGGCAGCGTCATCTGGTGTCAGCCGATCGTTCGATGGGACGGGGAGGAGGTTGGGACGGGACGGGCAAGGGGACGCGCGGGGCCGTGCGCGTTGGCGCTGCACGAGGCGTTGCTGGCGGACTTTAGGGACGACGAGAGCGAGCTCGTGGATGTGCCCTACGCGTGAAGGCTCATCATCATGGGGGGGGGGGGGGGTGAAAAAACAAAAACAGGGCGGGCAAGCTGC
>Ga0181573_10002402_pt1 | contig 17441 bp, 9 predicted proteins | sample 101ome_25_FD_148643 | JGI IMG/M metagenome (GOLD analysis project Ga0181573, IMG submission 148643) | Coastal salt marsh microbial communities from the Groves Creek Marsh, Skidaway Island, Georgia - 101409BT metaG (spades assembly) | ecosystem: Environmental > Aquatic > Marine > Intertidal zone... | reverse complement strand
CCAATTTTTTGATGAAGCCCTCGTTGTTTCTGGCTGGCGACCAACAAATAGCGAAAAAGCGCAGCCCCCCAGTTCTCTTCTACTAGCGCAAACGCCCACCATCGGAAAGAATGGCGGTCGCTCCTGCTGAGATCAAGCTCTTCGGCAAGTGGTCCTATGAGGATGTCGAGGTACGTCGCGCGAACGCGTCCGCGGCGCGCATGAGCACGCTCACGCGCGAAAGATTTATCTAGGGTTTAGTTTTTTGCGGTTCAGGCCCGGGATCGACCGAACGCGCGGCCTTCCGGTCGCGAGGACGATCGTCCCGGGCCTTGAGGGGCTCGGACATTGAGTCGAAGATCCATGCGTGGACTTCTTTCGGCTGGATCCGGCGTCCGGCTCATCCATATCGCGCCGTCGCGGGCGTGATTCCGGGCCCTCAGCCTCTGAAACCCGAGATGGTTTTCCCCGTGTTGGCCGGGCTGGACGAAAAGGGCAGTCGCGAAGCGCTCCGAGCGTTCGCGAGCGTCCCTCGTCCATCCATCGCATTCTATGTTAATGCTGCCGGGCGTACCCGCGCGGTTCTCGCGAGTTTCATCACGCTGACGACTCTCCCCTTCTCGCTCCCACCGCAGATCAACGACATCTCTCTTGAGGACTACATCGGCGTCAAGTCCAAGCACGCCGTGTACGTTCCCCACACCGCGGGCCGCTACGCGCAGAAGCGCTTCCGCAAGGCGCAGTGCCCCATCACTGAGCGCCTCGTGAACGCGCTCATGATGCACGGCCGCAACAACGGCAAGAAGCTCATGGCCGTGCGCATCGTCAAGCACGCCATGGACATCATCCACCTCCTCTCCGACCAGAACCCCATTCAGGTTATCGTCGACGCCATCATCAACGCGGGCCCCCGTGAGGACGCCACCCGCGTCGGTTCTGCGGGTGTGATTCGCCGCCAGGCTGTCGACATCTCCCCCCTCCGCCGCGTCAACCAGGCCATCTACCTCATCACCACCGGCGCGCGCGAGGCTGCTTTCCGCAACGTGAAGACCATTGCCGAGTGCCTTGCGGACGAGCTCATCAACGCGGCGAAGGGCTCCTCCAACTCCTATGCCATCAAGAAGAAGGATGAGCTCGAGCGTGTGGCCAAGGCCAACCGCTAATCGACGTGTTGGAGACGAGGCGGGGTGGTCGTCGGCTGACGTTAGGTCGGCTGACCTCCCTGCTCACTGGGGGTGTTTATGGGTTTGGTAGTGGCTCTTTGAGCGTCGCGAGCGAGCTTGGCGGTGCGCAGGAATGTGAGGACGTTCCCTTGTAATGAAGTAAGCTCTCGGACGGCGGGTCCACTTTTTAAACGTGTCGTGTCGCCTCCCGTTCCTTGGCCTCTTGCCGAGGTCCTTGTCCTTTTTCTTTTTCCTCGTCCCACTTCGAAGCCGGAATTCTATTACCCTTATGATTTGCCATTTTACCGCAAGCTTCCACAGTACGAATCACTGCCAGGAATTGGGAAGAACACGAACTTTTTTCGATACTACTCGCCATACAGGTTCCCGCACCCTTGGACCAAGATCTGGTCGTCCGAAAAAGGGACCCCTTCGACCTCAGGTTTCGCCGACGAATGGCTCCAGTGTGTTCTCCGAAGCGGCCACGAGACAAACTGAGGCTGGCAGATTTTGCACTGTACGCCACGCGGTCCGAGCGGTGGCTCGCCGTCGGCCCGGCTTGGGACCGCGCGCTAGGCGTCCCATTATTTCCAGAGTCGTCGGTCGGAGGGGATAAGAGGCGCCTGGGGGACTGTATCGTGGATCGTGGTCCCCGCATTTGGGCCGGATACCATCATCCGGCCCGACCGACAGACTGGACACACTTCTTAGTATCTAAACGGGAAAAAGCCCCGAGGGGAGAGGAGGGTGTAGAGCGCCGCTATGCCGCCGCTTCCAACCTTCAGGATTTTGTCCAAGGTGGATCTGAAGATAGCGACTCGCAACTTCAGGAGCGATGAGAGGCTTGGCGAGGAGGGTCCGAGGTGAGTGCTCGGCCGCAAGAATAAACGAAATCTTGCTTGTATAGGGGCGGATTCAACTTTCGCCCCGCTCGTCCCCCACAGCAGTCAACAGCCACGATTTGTTCTCTAACTGACCGTATGAATGTCCTAACGCCTGGTGTTTTGTCTCGCAGCGGCATCGCTTACAAGGGGAAACTAGGAGAGACGGCTATCGCGGTCAAGGTGGCCAGCGGTGAGTCCACCAAACATCAGACTCTCGCACCAAAAATAGCCCAACCTCCTGCTGAACCCGACCCTGTTCACGCTCCGTCCGCAGGCTCAGGCACGGGGATCGACAAAGATCCAACCGCGCGCGACTTTATGAAAACCCTGATCCTGAAGCAGCCCCCCAGCCACCCGAACGTGGTGCCAATCATGGGAATAGCGCTGGACGGGGGACAGTGCGTGATGTCCGCGCTCGCGCCGGGCGGATCGCTCGAGTCGCGGCTCACGCAGCTGAACTGGTTTCAGAGGCTGAAGGTAGCGCAGGGTGCGTTCACCGGACTCGCGGCGTTGCACAAGGCGGGCGTGGTCCATGGAAACCTGAAGACCACGAACGTCTTCGTGGCTCCTGACGGCCTGGACGGGCTGGTGGGCGACTACGCGGCGGGGCGAAGGCCGGATTTCGAGAAGATGGCGCCGAGCGTGCTCAACTACTACGATCCAGAGTTCGTCAAGGGCAACGAGGCGACGAACGAATCCGACGTGTACTCGCTCGGTATCGTCCTCCTCGAGTTATTGGCGTCCCAGAAGGACGGGGAGGTTCCCGCGGTCCAGAACGGGGGCGATCGCGGAGGCGGACCCCTGGACGAGTTCGCGGATGCCGCCGCTTCGGGAGGCTGGCCGGAGGACGTGGCGAGAGAGGTCATCGAGCTCGCGGCAGCGTGCGTGAGACCCAACGCCAGGCGAAGGAAGAGTGCGGATATCATCGCCAGGGCGCTGAAGCAGATTGCCCAGGACGAGGTGGACGAGGCTGGAAACGTGGTGACGCTGATGCGGCTTGCAGACAAGGCGTGCGGCACAGCGAGGGATCAATCCGCCAATATGCCGAGGTTCGACAAGATGCGCGCGAGGGAGAGGGCGCAATTCGAGTTCGCGGCGCTTAAGCTTCAGGCCAGGTGGAGGGGAAGGGTCGCGAGAAGACGGTGCGAGAAGCTCAAGAGATCAGGAGCTTCGTCGCAAGTTGTCTCCGACGAGAGCCTGGACGCAATGTTCACCCCTGAGCAGGTCAAGGCTGCCGTGTTCATCCAGACCAGGTGGCGAGGCATAATGGCGAGGAAAAAAACCCGAAAGCTGATTGCGCAAAAGAAGGGCGTCACCTTTCAGGAAGAAGATGCCAGCACCGCCCTGACCAGGAAACAGCTCAACGAGATGGCCCTGGCGGAGCAAGAGGCGGAGGAGCGCGAGATTTTGCACGCGGAGATTTTCGGCCGCATAGCCGCCATGCTCGCGGATGGTGACCAGGAGATTCAGAGGGTGGGTGCCACCGCTCTCGCGATTTATACCGACAGGGATGAGTCACCCGATCCGACGGAGGCGGCGAACTGCGCTGTCAACGCCGGGGTTCTCGGCCCCCTTGTGCATGTGTTCACCTCCAGGAACCAGGTTGCGGTGATGGAATCCGCGAGGGCGCTGGAGAACATCACCGTGGAGCTACCCGCGGAACAGAATCGCGCGTTGCGTGCAGGGGCGCTGGAGGCGTGCCTCAGGCTCATCGCGGATAGTTATCACCCGGTCACCCTCAGAGCGAGCGGTGCGAGGGCGCTCAGGGGTCTCTTGCTCCAGAACCCACCCGCGTGTCGACGAGCCGTAGAGAAGGGTGCCCTCGACGCCCTCACTGCGCTGATGCAGGTCAAAGACCCGGAGGCCCAGAGCTCGTCATCTGCGGCGCTCGCGGGCCTCGCGGATGCTGACAGCGAGATCCTTCAGAAACTTGGGGTCGAGCGGCTCGTGGGCATGGCGGTGAGAGCGCGGGATGCGCCAATGCGCGCGGCGACCATCGCGTTTGTCAGCAAGCTCGCAAGAGACAGCGACACGCACGAGGAGATCATAGCGGCCGGAGGATTAGAGCTACTGATCGGTATGATCCTGCGCCTCAACGAGGAGGCGGTTTGGGGTTTGGCTTCGATGTCTTCGGTCGAAGATAACTGGGCGCAGATCGCCGAGGTGATGACTGTGGACGCGTTCGGAGCGCTCAAGGATCTCATCGAGTTGGGCGGTGACTATGGAAAGGAGGGAGCGGCTTGGGCGTGCTGCTACCTCGCAGGACATCCGGGTCTGCAGGTGATGATGATCAAGGCAAATGTCCTATTGCCTCTGGTAGGTTTGGTGAAGTCTGGGTCCAGGCGCGTGAAAAAAGCGGCTGAACGTGCCCTCAAGGCTCTAGCGTCGTGAGATTTTAAGCAATCATTTTTAGCAGACAAAGACGACGCTACAGCTCCGCTTCCGGCCTCCGGTGCTGTTTTGGCATCCGCCTTTTCCCGTCCACGAATTCTGGCCTGGTTTTCCTCGTCCTCCGCTCGAAGACGTTGTCGTGCGAGATTCCGTCGATATTCACCTTGAGGTTCCCAGCCTCCGCCTGCTCCATCATCCACGGGACCACGCGCTTCCCAACCCGTTTTAGCAGGGACTTGCCCGCCCACTCCATCCATCCCTGCTTCTTCGGGTCCCTCTCCCCGCCCAAGATTTGGTGGATCAGGTCGTCCAGCTTGTCTGCGTCCTGCATAAATCCCTCGAGTTCTTCCAGGAACGACTCGAACATGGCCGCCGCGTCCTCGGCTGTGAACGTCCCGGAGGACCACTCGTCGCCGCCTCCGCCAGACCTGGCGAACGTGTCGTACGACCTGCGTTTCGCAGGGTCGCTCAGCACCGAGTACGCCTCCGATATCTCGATGAACTTGCTCTGGGCGTCGGGATCCGAGTTCTTGTCCGGATGCCACTGAAGGCTCAGCTTTCTGTACGCAGCCTTCAGATCCTTCGCCGAGGCTGACCTATCCACCTCCAGCACCCTGTAGTAATCCTTCGACGCCGCATCGGCATAGTGCACAGTCGCTAAGGCGACCAGCGCGAGAAAGAGCACTCCGTATAAACTACGAGACTTCATGACGTGTGCGCGCGTAGTGCCGACGGCGTCGGTAAAGGCGTCTCTTGAGTACCCGCCGACTTAGTACCCGCCGACCGCTCTTTTCATTTTCAGCAGCTCCTTCAGCCCGCGGCGCGAATCTGCCCACGCGGCAAATATCCGTTTCAACAGTTGACCGTTTCACAAGGCGCAGCGGGCGGAGGGCGCGGGGGGTCGCGGGGTATCGAGTTTGGCGATCATGACGGTTGTGGGGGAGTACGAGCTCATACGTAAGATCGGGGAAGGCGGCTATGGCAAGATATTCATCGCGCGGCGCGTCAGCGGAAACGGTCCATCCTCGGAGGTGGTGCTGAAGCAGGTCAAGCTGCCGACTCGCAAGCAGGATCGGGAGATGTGCCTGAGGGAGGTGTCCATCATGAAGGGCGTCCACCATCCGTGCATCCTGGAGTGTAAGGAGTCATTCGTGCACGGCTCGAACATCTTCATCGTCATGCCGCACTGCACCGGCGGGGACCTCTACTCGTTGCTCGCGCGTCAGCGCAAGAAGAAAAGGCGACTGCCCGAGGAGGTCGTGGTGGACTGGTTTGCGCAGATCGTACTCGGGGTGGAGCATCTGCACAGCCACAACACCTTACACAGGGACCTGAAAAGCCAGAATATATTCCTCAGGCGCGACCACCTGGTGCCGGGGGACAGGGGGGCCGGGGGTAGGAGCCGAGTCGCTCTGGGAGATTTTGGCATCGCCAGGGAGCTTCAGTTCAACAAGGTTGCGGCGCAGACGTTCATCGGCACCCCGATCTTCATGTCCCCCGAGATGCTGAGAAAGGCGCCATATGGCCATAAAGCCGATGTGTGGGCCATGGGATGCGTCCTGTACGAGATGATGGCGCTGACTGAGCCGTTCCGCGCCAAGACGATGGAAGGGCTGGTGCGACAGGTTCAGCACGGGCAGCCGCCCGAGCTTCCGAACGCATACAGCGACGAGCTGAAGGCCATGTGCATGCGAATGTTGAGCAAAGATCCAAACGAACGTCCGAGCGCCGCAGAACTGATTCGGGAATCGGCGGCGCTCAGAGCTGCGTGCGCGAGCACCCTCTCCGACGCCGGAGCGACAGCCGCGTCCGCCGCCGCAGCTGAGCCGTACCGAGCGGCGCACATGTCCATGGTGTCCGCGTTCGATGCAGCCGCGATGGCGAAGCACAAAGGCGCGCAGATGAATCTACCCGCGGCGGCGACCGAGGATGAACACGCGGAGAGGAGCAGGGTGACCGCGGCGAAGCAGGCGAAGCGTTGCGGCATCCACATAGCGTTTGACTACCGCGAGGACGTCAGTCAGGGGAGACCGAATCCGAGCGGGCCAGACCAGGGCGAAGCGGCCCGTCCGGTCCGTCCCGCGGTGCGTAAAGTCGACGCGATCGCTTCCAACCCGGCCGTGTCGTCCTCGGTCTCGCCGACGGCACCGGCGGCGGCAACGGAGGCGAGCTCGGAATGGATGGTCAAGGCGCCCCGCGGCGCTCTCAGGCCCACTCATGTATCGCCGCCCGGGGTCAGGGGCGGGCTGCCAGATCGACGCCCGATGGCACCACCCGTCGTTGAAAGTCCGGGGGAGGCTAAAAACACGCCGCCGTCCGCCCCCGTCGCTCATGTCGCTCCCCCGAGGATTGCCGTGAAATCACCACCAGCCGCAAATGTCGAGAGAGCCGCGGCGCCAATGGCGGTTCCAGCTCGCCCCCTTGCCGTCCGTCAAGCGGGCGCGAGGAGGGCCGCCGACGATGCACGCGCGCGACGTGAAGCAGCGGAAGAACGAGCCGAACGGATGCTGCTGAAACAGGAGCAGCGAGAGAGGGAGCGAAGACAGCTCGAGCACCAGCAGCAGGAGAGAATCAGACGACTCGAGCGGGCATACGCGCCCCGCGGGTCCTCGCCCAAACGAGAACGCCCCGTGTATCGCGTTCCCCCGGCGCCTCCTCCCTTGCCCGCGCGGGTGCCGAAACCGCAGAGGGGTGGGTGGGGTAGGGATGCGCGATTCGAAGCTCAGCGCGGGGCGCCGCTTCGGTTCCAGAGGGAGCTGATGGCCGCGGTTGGCGGGCGGGGGCGCCACCATGACGCGCAGCCAAAGTTCGCGGACGACCGGGCTGACAGGCAGAGAGTCATCGCCGAACTGGCGGAGGAACGCGCGAGACGAGCGAAAGACGCGGCGAAACGGGAGAGAGAGGCTGAACTCGCTCGGCTTCGCGCGGAGGTTGCGGCGCTTCCGTCGATTAAGGATCCCGCAGCCGTCAAACGAGCGGCGCAGGCGGATCGCGGCGGCGCGAGACGGTTTGGAGATGACCTGCGGAACCGTGCAGAGAGTAAGGGTGGCGATGTTCGGAGGGCACAATCCCGGTTGGATCCCGTCGCTGAACACCGCTTCGACTACCATCACGCTCGCGAGGTGAACAGGCACGGCGATGTGTTACTCCCCGTCATCGGGAGGCGGAGGTGACGAAATGTGATGTACCAGAGTTGACAATAATGTGATAGTAAGGTCGAGCCACACGCCCGCTACGAGCCCCGTTTCCGTTTATTTTGTGTCGCCACGGTGCCCTCACGCCTCATCTCCCGCCCTCCTGCCGGCTGGCCGGCTTCATTATTGGAACTTTGCCATAGCCTTCTGATTTTCGAGCTCCTTCAGCTTTTGCTGCCCGGACTGACTCTTCGCGAGCTCATGCTTTGTCTTCTCCTTCGACGAACCCTTGACGGCGACTCCCTGCGTGGTCACCCCACCGTGTGCCGCGTGCATGTCTGACCAATCCTCGGGCTTGAAGGGTAGCTTCGGATGCTTACTGTCCCAATGCATCTCCGCTGACTTGATGCTTGGGCTCTGGATGCCGCAGGAGGGGCACTTGAACTTGGCGTGCCCTGCGGCGCCTCCCTGGCGGTCCGCGAGACCCGCTTTCCCGCCTCCCTTGTTTGTGGTTGCCGCCGCAACCTTTCCGGCGATCTCCTTCGCGGTGTGCTTCTTCGGCTTCGCTTTCCCGGCCATTGCGGGGAATATGCCGCCGGGCTGGATCAACAGGCTGGCGAGGACGGCGGGCGGCTTTGGTGGCTGGAAGAGTGGATTAACGCTCAAGACGCGTAGACAGCGGTCGCCGCCATTTCTGACCGAATTTGGTTTTCCAACGATGTCTCACTTATTTCACATACATTACATTTACATTTAATATTACAATTATTTGATCATGACCACTACTCCTGTGCCAATAAGAATAAAAAATCCCGCGTCCGTTCAAAAAGCCCCCTGTTCACATCAGAGCATTCCGCGCGGAGGAGAGGCACGGGAGCGGCTCGAAGATGCCGCTGGTTCCGTCCTTCCGGATAAAGCTGGAGGACCAGATCCTCCAGGGTCTGGCCACCGTGGGCAAATTCGACGGGAAGAACCCGTGCCTGACGTGCGCCACGAGCGGGGGCAAGATCTTCGTGTACGACCCCTACAGCAGGCGAGATGAACAGGACACGCCCAAGGTGCGGTACCTGAACATCAACAAGAACATCACGGCGGTGGCGAGCGGGCGGCTGGACCCGAATATTGGCCGCGATATTCTTCTGGTGGGAACAAACACGGACGTGATGGCGTACGATGTCGAGGAGAACCGCGACGTCTTCTTCAAGGAGGTGCCCGACGGTGTGAACGCGATGGTGTGCGGGAGAGTTGGCACGCACAACCAGCAGCCGCTCGCGGTCGTGGGCGGGAGCTGCAACATCACGGGGTACGACGCCGACGGAGAGGAACGCTTCTGGACCGTGACTGGCGACAACGTACGCGCGATGGCCCTGGCGGACGTCACCGGCGACGGTTCCAACGAGCTGCTGGTCGGGTCCGACGACTACGAGATCAGGGTGTTTGCAAACGACGACGCCATCAGCGAGGTGACCGAGGCGGAGAAGGTGGTGGGCCTGGCTCACCTCTCCGGCTCGAGGTTCGGGTACGCGCTCGAGAACGGCACGGTGGGGGTGTACGAGGGCAGGAAGCGCAAGTGGAGGATCAAGAGCAAGAACAGGGTCACGGCGTTCAGCGCGTTTGACCTTACAGGGGATGGACGAAAGGAGATCTGCGTCGGGTGGTCCAACGGAAAGCTGGAGGTTAGGAACCAGGAAACCGGGGAGGTCGTGTACAAGGACTCGTTCAAGTCCCCCATCAGCGCGCTGCTCAGGGCCGACTACCGTCAGGACGGAGGCGGCGACGACATGATATGCTGCTCGCTGGACGGCGAGGTGAGGGGCTACAAGACGCAGGGCGCGTTGGGCGGCGCGGGCTCCCTGAAGGACGACGAGTTCATGGATGAGAACGTCAAGGAGGAGACCCTCGTGGAGCTCAACCAAAAACGCCAAGACCTACTCGCGGAGCTGAAAGGGTACGAGAGGAACACGAGGGCTCTGTACAACGCCGGCGTGGGTGGAGAGACGGAGACAACCGGCACCATCCCGAAAGACACCAAGGTGAACTCGTCGCTGGAGATGAACCCGGAGGAAGGATGCGGCGAGGTGGTTCTCAGCACGAATAACGACACCGTGATCAAGGCCGCGATACTATTCTCGGAGGAGATTTTCGACGAGGAGGCCAGGTTCGTGTACTTCCCAAACCCGCAACGAGTCGCGAAGGTCGCCATCAAACCCAAGAAGGACTCCGCCGCCGACGTTGCCATCAAAGTTCTGGTGTCGTCGCGCACCAGCTCGACGTACCACGTGTTCGAGGTCGACTTCCGTCTACCAAGGTTCTGCATGTACTTGCCGCTCAAGGCGCTGCCGCAGGTACCGGCGTCGTCCGTGCAAGTGCGCATCGCAGAGCGGTTAGTGAAAATCGCCAAATGGATCGACGACGCGTTCATGCTGCAGACCTCCCGCGAGGTGGATGATTACTCGGAGGAGTGTGGATGCCACATGGTCTGTCTGAGGGACTCGAAGCCGCTTAGTATTCGAGCCGTGAACGCCGGCGACGACGGGTGCGACGTGGTGGTGCATTGCGACGACATGGACACCTGCGGCGAAGTCATTCAGGACATGACCAAGGCGCTGGGTCTGGGCGACGTGGAGTGCACGGCGGATTTCCCGTACGACATGGAGCGACTGCGCGAGACTCTGACGCGGGTGGATGAATACAACGCGCTGCGGTCCAGGCTGGTGACGGATGTGGCGGATGCGAGCAACACGATCAAGCACCTCGTGATTCGCGCGGAGGATTCACGGATCCTGAAGGATTGGAAGACGATGACGCGCATGTACGGCGAGCTGAGGGACCTGAACCGCGAGCTCATAAGGGAACACCAGAAGCGGGTCGAGAATCACGAGGCGCTTCTGGCGGCACTGCGTGACGTGAACCAAACTATCCAGAAGGCAGCTAAGCTCAGGGCTGGCGGACCCAAAACCAGGATGGTGGCGGCGTGCAGGCAGGCCATCAAGGTGAACAATGTGCACGCGCTGTTCAAGATCATCCAGCTTGGCGCGGACATCGCGGAACAAACCGCGGGATTCGAGTAAATAGAATTAGATGCACGGTCTTTTTTGATAAACGACTTAGAATTATGCGCCTCAACTAGCACTTGCGGCGGCAGAAGAGTCCCTACGAGAGGTCACGCCGCTGACCCGAAGCTCGTGTTTCTGGCGTCCGATCCACTCAGTAACGGAATGCCCTCCGCTTTCAGCTTTCGAATCACCCTCGACTCCAACGCTCTTGCGCGACTCTTGCCGCCACCTTCCCTCGGAACTGCAATGAAAGCGCACTCCACATCATTCGAACCCTCTCTCGCTGCCGTTGCCCTGTGCGCTCCGAGTCTGCCACCGAGATCGTCCGTCTCACCGCAGTATGCCCACCCGTCGCCGCGTCTGAGAACGTATACGCACGACCACGCCCTCGCTGCGGGTGGAGGCACATCGTCGACATGTACGATCCCAGCTTCGGGCACAGAACCGAGCTCGAGAGCGCCGACGGAGACAAGGAGCTCGCGAAGCGACTCGAGCGGCGGGGCCTCTGCGAGGATCGTCGAGGCTGGCGACGGCTTCTCCTGAAAAGCAGGCGGGGTCTTTCCAACCACAACAGTCTCAGGGATTTGTGCGAGCAGCGCCTGGCTTCGTCGTACAACCTCATCGGACACTCCCATATCCGTCGCGGTCTGTAAAGCTAGACTCTCCCTACATTCCCCGGGGACCATCCGGAGCGTCGGTCGAAGCCTTCCGTCGCGGTCGTCTCGCGTCTCCATCATCATTCTCCTGGCGAATGGAGACAGGTTCAGGCCGAGGTCGAGCACGCCGTGCAGGTGTGTGGCGAATATCCCCCGCGCACCAGATCTGTCAAGTTCCTCCACCACTGCGCCTGCCATAGCAGTGCCGTGCCTTGCTTCCGTTCCACGGCCAAGCTCGTCGATAAAAACAGCGGATTTAGCGGTTACGACGTCCAGCATTTGTCCAACTTCCGCCATCTCAACCGCGTAAGAGCTAAGCCCCTCCGCGGGGGAGTCTGTGGAAGACATCCTGACGATGAGGGAGTCAAAGAAAGGCACACTCGCGCTTTTCACTGGACAGTGCAACCCGCATGATGCGAGAAGTGCAGCCGCTGCGGTAGCCCGAAGAACTGTGCTCTTCCCCGCCATGTTCGGTCCGGTCAAAATACTGATACCGTCCAGCAGCACGTCGTTCACCACCGCATCATCTCGATCCATCCAGAAGGGTACCAGGCCCGTCAAGTGCCACGGAGTGGACGCGTCATTCGCTGAAAGAAGCTGCGCGGGTCGCCACCCGCGGCTCACGGCGTGCCTAGCATGCAGAGATACCGCAGTGGCTACGGTGGAGAACGTCGCAGCAGATACCAAATCGGCGACCAATAACTCTAGGTCACCGGCAAGAGCACGAAGCGCTCCGGCAACCTCCTTACCAGCCTGAAATGAAGTCACACGATACCTATCAAGCGCGGTCTCGACTGCCAAAGTGGTCCAACGATCTCCGATCTGTTTGCCGTACCGATCCACCGGGTGTTTCAGGTCAATTAAGCCCTCGGCTTGCACACGCTTGGCGACGGCTGCGGGGAGGTGTCGGAGCCAGAGCGAGTTGTTCCTTTGGTCGTGCTCAAGGTGGCAGCGGTTCACCTTTCGGGTCTGCTGTTCCGCATTGGAAGTCTCAATCAACGGCACGAGGTCTCGACCGATGACCTCTGCGAGTTCACGCGCCGCAGTCTCGCACGCATCCAACGCAGACTGCACCCTGTCTCGACGAACACGGCCACGCCACGGTTCGTTGATTCGAAGAAACTGTCTGGGCACATAATCAACCTGCGGCGGTGCGTCCAGGCCGAGCGCGAGAGCCTCCAGGTCAGCCTCGGTTTCCCCATCCAGCTCATTGTACTCATCGTCGTCGACCTCGGCGTCGACGTCGATCGAAGTGGCAACCTGCGCGCGAGGTTTCCAATCTCCTTTGTCGAGCACCTCCTCGGCGACGACAGCTCCAATGACTTCCTCGGCCTCCCGGCACGCTTTCACCAGGCTCTCCTTCGTCACATTTCTGCCAGTCTTCAGAGCCGTGGGATTCAACAGAAGCTCGCCCGCGCGTCGAACGACGTTTGAGTCGTGTTCCAGCGTTCTTCGCACCGCGCTCGCCATCGCGGAGATTTCGGAGAAGAACACGTGAGTTGCCTCTTTCTTCCAGAGGAGCTTCGTGATTTTCTGCGGTGGAACAACCTCGAGCCTGGGCACCCCCCCATCCGACGGCGACAGCCCCGTGGACATCAGCACGCACGCCTCCGATATTGCCGCGGCTGTATCTCGGGGCGGAGGATGCAGCAGAAGCTCCTGAATGTAGGCACGACACCCCGCAGGTGCGCCCGAGCTTGCGGGTAACGCGTGCGAGAGGAGCGGAGGCACGCTCCTGGTTGGCAGCACGCCGAGTTGCTGCGCGGTTGAGAGTGTGAGCGGGAACGGTCTAGGCCGCTTCGACGCTGCCGCCTCCCTTCCACCGTTGACTCCAACAAACTCGAACGTCTGATCCACGGTCATGCCGTACTCTCGCTTGACAAGGTCCAACAGACCCCGCACCGGATCCTTACCGTCGTACCTCTGCTTGCTGTAGTCTCCGTCATTTGTTCCAGCCGAGAGGATGTTTCCAACCTCGAGCCTTAGCCTACGCGTCTGACCAGCCACGCCCGTGCTCTTTCCAGCGTGACCCGCATCCATCGACGAGTGCACGTAGAGCGGGGGCGCCAGTCCCCCGGCTGCAAGCCTCGCCGCCGCGCTCTCAGATGTGAGCCCCTCGGTCACTGTCACACGACGCAGGTCGGGTTCCACGGCGATGAGTGTGTACCCGACAGCGGTGGATGCGACGCCGATGACGGGCGGCGGTGCGGCACCGTCGAATTCGACGTCATCGCCGTTGTCTGCCGCGCCAACGACGTACTGTGGCGAGGCGGGGGTGATGATTGCGGCCACATACCGCTCCTTCGGCGGCGCCCTGGTGCCGTATCTGTGCATCACCGGGACCTCCTCGCAAACCACCGCGCTAAACCCCCTCGAAGTGAGCCTGTCGAGGGTTTCCTGCACCTTGACCAATGGACATCCAGCCCTGGGAACCCCGGTCAGGCCCATGGGGTTAAGTCCCGCGTGCATGACGAGCATCACCGCATCGTACCCGATTGCCTCGTAGAATTCTCCAACGCGAATCAGGAGAACCTTTCGGGGGTGTTGCGCCTTGACCTCAAGCGCGTAGTCGTACAGGGTCTTCCTCCCGCCGGACTTGCCGCTGCCCTTGGATGCACCTCGAAGAGACGTGTCAACACCGAGGGGGTCCGAGAAGTCCACGCGCTGGACCATGAGCCTGGCGGACTGCTTCACCGACGGCCCGGTGACCTGCGAGATCCAAAACTCCCGATCGTAGACTCCGTCGTCGAAGGGCTCGGTCTCTTCCACCGCGGGCGCAGCGCGGTGACGGCGCGCGGACGAGGATGACGCGCGCGGCTTTTGAGCGGCATCCGCACGGATCAAGTCGCCGCGGGCTCCTCGGAGGGAACCCGCGAGATACCCGCTCGCGGCGAACGAGCGCCCGCTCGGGGCGCCAACAGTAGTAGGCACTCCCACCCAAGGCAGCTTAGCGGCGAAGACGTGCTCCGCCGCGGCGGGTCGGAGCACACCCAAGCGTCTCCAGGCGGCGAGGCCGCGTCTAAACGCGATACCGGCACCGCCCGTCATTATTGGCGACGGCGCCGCTTGCATCCGCCGCGGCGGACAGCAGCTGCCGCGAGTGGTAGTGCTCGATCGTGACATTCGCACTTTCAAAAAAATCTTCGGACAGCTGACAAGTTGTGAAGAGAACCCCGCCCGGGACCTTCGAACGCCACTGAACAGCCCGCGCATCGGTGCTGGAAGCTTTAGGACGTACGAGTATGTCATGGCGGTGACAACTCGAGCGCGTTCGGTATCCCATCGTGGGACGATAAAATCATCTTCCAGGAATGGGCCCCGGTCAACGTCGTTCGCGTCCAATGTCGATTTCCGCATCTGCGTCGCGGTGCTCATCCTGGTGACTATCGCGAGCAAGTGCGGCGATGCGCTCGCACCGACCCTAGCGGATCTGAAGCCTTTATTGCTGCTCGCGCTAAACGCTAACGACCTGCATCTCGCCCTCACAGCGGGCCGCACCTTGGTCAGTTCTCTCTCCAACCCGACTGCTGCACCCGACCGAACGAGCGAAGCTAAGAAGCACTTCCCCTGTCCTCGGTCTACAGGTGCTCCCATACTTTGTCGTTGGCGTCGCGCGGAGGCTGTTGGAGGATCCGGCGTACTATCTACTTGGGTGGAGATACGGGGAACGAGGTGTGAGTTGGCTGGACGACCTCATGCCGGGCACGGCGGCGGGTTTCAGAAGGTCAGAGCATTGGTTCAGACGCTTCGCCACCCTTGCCGTCGCTCTCGAGCCCGGCGCAGCCGTCTGCCTCTTGGCGGGCACGTCACGAATGTCTCCGGGATGGTTCGCGACTGTGAACGTGATTGGTACGGTGACACGCGTCGCGGCGATACGCTTCGTCGGTCGCGTCGCGGCGGGGAGGGTAAACGCAGCGCTCCACGTCCTTGCCGAGTTCCGGACAGCAGCGACAGCCGTGACTGCTGTCGTGTCAGCCGCCACCGCAGCGCCGCTCGCGTTCGGTATGGTCCGATGGATACGGGGAAAGTCTATAGGTGTAGCGCAGGCAGAGGTAGTCCGCCGTTAAAGTGCACGTCGCTAGCTAGGAACGTCACCACGCGCATCCTCGTTCCTCACGCGAGGGAAAGTCGAATTCTGAGTGGCCCCTTGAGCTTCTTGTCATTCACGATGATCAACCCGTCCAGTTTCTCTCCGCCGCCGTGCTCCTCTCCCAGCAATTCAGACATCTTCCTCGTTAGGTTGTCCCTTGTCGCTTCTTCAAGAACCCCTCTCATGTACAGGTTAGTCCCGTTGGACGTGCTGATGGACGGTAACGCCACCGTATCTTCAAACTTCTTCACGATTGCATCGATAACATCCGAAAGTGTGGACTCCTTTGGCAACTCCATAGCAACTCCGGGAGAGCACATTGGACAGTCCGGATCCTTCTCGTACGCTACCGCGTGCGTGTAAACCCCATCGCTGCCGTTGTACATCATGAAGTTGTCCAATCCCTTCGCGCACATCGTCGCCATCTTTAGCGCCTCAAGCGCACATTGCCCCGCGATGATCGCGTTGGTGCTCGGAATCGCCGGGATGATGTTCTTCACAACCCCCATCGTGTGATATAATGTCACGCCCTCAATTCCAAACGCCTCTGCCCTTCGCATCGCGTTCTCGTAAATCCACTTCATGTGCTCGGGGTCGTCAGCGTCAAACTCCTCGTTAGGCCTTTCATTTCCCCACTGGATGAGATGTGCGTACTCTATGCAGTGCGCCGCGTTGCGAGGGGTCTCCGCCAGTGTGCACAGCGGATACGTGGTCTGCGGAGGGAAAAGCCACATGGTGCACTGGAAGCAAGGCGTGACACCGGGTAAGATAACCCTCGCGTGACCTTTCCAACCCTCGGTGCCTCCGTCAATCAATGGCTTGATTGTGGACTGGTCCGGGGTGCCGTCAGCTTCGAAGCGAAGGAACGAGCATGCGACGGCGTTCATGTAGCTGCGCGCCTCCAGGGAATCCAAACCCATGATGATGATGTGGAACTGCTCGAACCAATCGTCGTCCTTGTCCTCGATGCGGCAATAGTGCGGGGTGACCGTCACGCCCTCGACACGCTCCATCACCCGCTCCGCCGCTATGATAGCCTTCGGTTTCCCAATGTCGTGCGGACGGAACAAGAACTGGCGGTTCAGGTTGCTGAGGTCTATGGTGTCCATGTCGATGACATCGATCTTCTTAAACCCACTCAGCGCCAGATCCTTCAGCAGCTCGCACCCAAGTCCACCAGCGCCGAGGACCAAGACGTGCATCACGTCCATGAGCACCGACTTTGTGTCTTCTCCGGGTTCGAAGCCAGGGCCGGCCGATGGGCCGTCACGCATGAGCACGTAGTCAAGGTCCGTCCAGCGCCCGACCATGTCGCCGCGATGGTCCCGCTCGATCGACTGCATGTTGACGTCTGGGCCCTCCATCTTTCCGCCCGCGGACGGACCGTGGCGTACCCTAAAACTGAAGCTCAGATCTGTGCAGGCAGCCAGGCAACTCAAAAAGCCGTTCGACAGATACGCGGCAGAGGGCCGCGCGCACGAGGGCGATCGGATCCGAGGGATGCGTCGTCATGGAGGGGTTGCACATATCCGAGCGGAGGTTCTCACGAATAGACAGAGTGTTGGAGGCGTTGCAGAACAGGCAGCAGCGCCCGCCCCCGCCGAAAGCGGAGAAGGCACCCCTCTCGTCCTCTTCCTCCTCTTCCTCCTCGGAAGATGAGCTGGACACTCATGCCGGCGTGCCCACGAAAGAAGAATCCGTGCGGAGCCTTCAGCAGAACGCTGCCACGATGGTGGCCATGGCTGAGATGGCCAAGCTGCGCGTCAAAGCCGCGGGTACGTCGATTCCTTCCAAGGCGTCGATACCCGAGGAATGGACTCGGAAGCAGTCGCCGATTCCGTCGCCGACCCGCCCCGAGCGTCGTCCACGCGACCTGCTCACGTTTTCCGATGACGAGCTCCTCACCGAGCTACGCAGGCTACGTGCGAGGCTTAGAAGGGATCCGGAGAACGTTAAGTTCGCCTTCCAGCGCCGGATAGGAAGGAGAGCTCTGACGACTGCGTTGCTGAAAGACGTAGAGGACGCGGCCGCAACAATCATCGCCGCTCACTGGCGCGCAAGGGAGGTTCGCGTCGGGATGCCAGCCTG
>Ga0181573_10002400_pt1 | contig 17445 bp, 17 predicted proteins | sample 101ome_25_FD_148643 | JGI IMG/M metagenome (GOLD analysis project Ga0181573, IMG submission 148643) | Coastal salt marsh microbial communities from the Groves Creek Marsh, Skidaway Island, Georgia - 101409BT metaG (spades assembly) | ecosystem: Environmental > Aquatic > Marine > Intertidal zone... | reverse complement strand
TTCTGCCACTGCATGCCGTCGTAGTGCTCATTCGACGGCTGAGCAAGACTAGCGGCCAAGTCTGGCCACGCCTCGATACCCAAGTCCTGGGTCAGCTGACGATAGAAGTTCTCGGCCGCCTGTAGGATGGCGTGGTCATGATCCCAGATGACGTTGGCTGCAGGCGACGTGTCGGAGTAATCCCAGCGCAGAAAATGATAGGTATCTGAGAGCACCTCGACCGGATTCTCTTTCCAGCTTACCTGTTCGCCGTCCCAGTTAAATGCCGCTTGATTGATGCTCAGCCAACCCGAGAGAATGTGCGGATGGGACAGCAGGTGTTCAATCGGACGCAACAGCAAGGATTGTTTGCGCGCAAGAATATCGGCGAGTACTGAAGCGCTATCTGCCGACGCCTGTGCCGTACGCTTCTGACCCAGCATCTTCCAAGCCACAGCGACATCGACACGACCCGCTTCCTTCGCCAACTCACCCACTGCCGTGAGGTAAGGCACAATAAAACGTGTCGTGGGTCGCGCATTCACGGTGCGTCCGACAAACCAATTGACCAACCCATAGTGAAAACCGAGGTTGGTGTGCAGGTCACGGCCGCGCAAGCTGGTGGACCGAATCACCTCCGCCATCTGCTCATAGGCGGATTCTCGGCTCTCACCAACGGTCAGTAACAGTGCAATATTAGAATCATAAGCACCCGCCAAGGTGTAGTTCATAAACACGTTGGTGTCCGGGTTGTGAACACTGATGCCTTGGTCATCGCGAATCTCGCCTTCGATGGCATCGGACCAATACTCAATGAGACCGCCAGCATTCGGTTGCAACGCATCATTAGTCGCATTCAGGCGTGCCTCGAGGCTGTCTTCAAAGCGTAAGACCCGCTCGGGCTTCGGTAGCGCGGACCCATGTGCGGCAAGCAGGACCATCGCCTCGACTAGCGACTCAACAACAAAAAAGTCGTTGGCGTCGTCGGGATTACAGAACTTCATGGCATAACACAATTCGCTGACGCGGTGCTCAACCTGTATGCGCGTATTCATCTCCATAAAGAAATGCTTGTCTCGATCGACAATACACTCGAAGGTTGATACCGAATCGAGTCCAACAGCGGCACCGAAACGGGTGGCCTCTTCTTCCATTGCATCGAGAGTTTTTACATCCTGCGCGAGAACGTCGGCCTCATCGTTGTTACCGGCTTGCCGCGCACGACTCTCGGCCGCCAGCAATGACTCTCGCGTGACCGACACTTCGAGTAACTTTTGCTCGTGCATCTGCAGCGAACAATCACGGCCGCCAAGGGTGATGCACCAATCGCCGTTGCCGACCACCTGGATTTCCTGATGGCGCGTCGTTTCAATATTCAGCTCCACCAATACGTTTTTATTGTCGCCGACGCCTGTCGCTTTCACCTCGTTGAGGATTTCACGAACCAACTCTGGAGTCTTATGGCCCTGACCAAGCGCTATAATACGCTGTCCTTTACCGCCACCTCCGCCGATGGCCTTGAGACGCACGCGATTCTCGGGATACTGCTGATTAATCTGAGCCACCGCGTCAGTGAGCGTCTCTGCAAGTTCATCGATGGAATAGAGGTCAATGCCTTTGCGGTAGCTCGCTGTAAGCACCGCCTCCGCCTGTCGCTCAAGAGGCTCCGAGAACACTGATGCCTCGACGCTAAGACCATGCGCTTCGCAACATCCGCGCAACGCATCTGAGTCAGGATATTTTTTCAGAAGCGTCAACGTCGTTCCGTTATCGATGCCCGGTGTCACAGACACGCCCGCAGCGAGCGCTGTGCGTTTGGCCTCATCCTTTAGTCCGGCCTGGCGCACAGTGCGTGAACAGGGCCCTATAAAATTGAGCCCGGCCGCTTCCATGGCCGCCACCATACTCTCGTCCTCGGCCATGAATCCATAACCGGCGAAGATCGCGTTGTAATTGTAATCTCTGGCAATCGCGATGATGTCGCGAATACGTTGCTCGCGTTCCTCTTTCGTCGCACCGCTATAATCCGGCACCCGATGAATTCGCGTGGGATCGGTGAGAACGCGAAGCTCTGGGGCAAGTGCCCGCGGGTACACAATCGAGTCTTTCTCCGACAGTAAAATACCGAAGTGGCTAATACCCATCTCAGCAAAAACGTCCATGGCCTCCTTACGAATCGGACCACGACAAATAATCAGAGGCCGTATGTGGCGACAGTCAAACTGTCGGACCCAGGCCGACCCTTGGTTCGCCAATCGACGATCAGCATGTATTAAAGGGTTGTGCAAATAATGTTGGTTGGACACCCGTGTTTCCCCTCAAAACAAACCGATTAGTGAAATTCGCGTTGCGCCGATTGGAGTGGTTCCGGCTCATAGTGACGCAAACAAAACGCCATGTGTGTCGCAAGGACCTCACGTAACTCCGTCGGCATCACAATTTGTGAGATAGATCCCAGGCTCAGCGCTTCCTCCGGATTCATGATTTCCTGCTCATAGCGCTGCGCAAGCGCCGTCTCCTCCGCTTTGACCCAAGCATTCACCAATTCAATGGCCGCCGCTTGTGCATCAGTTTCCGAAAGACCTTGCTGTTGCTGTGCTTTGGCCTCCTGCGCAATCCGTGTGGCGGCCGTACCACGAATCTTTTTAAGCTCGTCTTTGTAGACATACTCGACACCGGCCGGGCCCATCACCGCGACCCGAGTCGTCGGTAGAGCGACCACAAAATCTGCGCCGGTTGGGTAGTTGTTGTAGGACGCGTAGGCTCCGCCGAACGCATTGCGAACCAAGACAAGGAAGCGCGGAGTTCTCAGGTCAACGATGGCATCGAGCATCGCACGACCTGCTTGCACAATACCGCGATGCTCCTGCTCACTGCCTGGCAAGAAGCCTGTGGTGTCCTCGAGAAAGATGACGGGGATGTTATAGAGGTTACAGAAGCGAATAAAACGTGCGTTCTTGTAGGCCGCATCAATGTCGATCTGACCGGAAGCCACAGCCGAGTTGTTTGCAACGAAACCAATCACGTGTCCACCCATGCGCCCGAGACAGGTGATGGTATTGCGCGCGCGCTCTGCTTGGATCTCCAAAAAGTCACCATGGTCGCATAGCTGCTGTAACAAAATACTGATATCGACGGGCGTGTTAAAACCGGTAGGCGAGTTAAAGGCCTTGCGTAACAGAATATCGATATCTTCTGTTGGGCGTGAAATGGGGTCTGAAGACTCTCGGTAAGGCGCGAGCGTATTGTTAGAGTCCGGCAGATAGTCGAGTATCTCTTTCACCTTGCGCAGTGCCGAGACTTCATCAGCAACGACAAAGTCGGTTACGCCTGTTTGACTGTGGACCATCGGCCCACCCAACTCGTCGGGCGTGATGTCTTCACCGAGCACAGATTTCACGACACCCGGACCGGTTAACCCGAAGAAAGTCTCTTTGGGTTGAATTAAAAAACTACCTTGCCTCGGCAGGTAGCTACCACCACCGGCATTGAAACCGAACATGCACATGATGCTCGGCACGATACCGCTGATCTTTCGCAAGGCTGTGAAAGCATCAGCATAACCATCGAGACCGCCAACGCCCGCTGGAATATAGGCGCCCGCGGAGTCATTGAGGCCGACCAATGGGATACGGCGTTTTGCGGCCAACTCAAACAGTCGCGCCAATTTCTTGCCGTTGGTGGCGTCCATAGAGCCCGCACGTACGGTAAAGTCGTGGCCATAAATAGCAACATCGCGGCCTTTGATTTGAATGACCGCGGTGACTAGCGACGCGCCATCGAGGTTGGGGCCCCAATTTTGGTAGAGCACCTGGGGTTCGCCATCGGCCAGAAAGCGAATTCGTTCCCAGACGGTCATTCGACCCTTCAGATGTTGACGCTGTATATTCCGTTCGCCCGCAGCCTCTTGCGGTCTGCGCTGCAGGGCAGCCCCCCGCTCAAGGGTCTCCTCGTAGCGACCCAAGGAAGCAGGCGCATCTCCACGGGAGACCGCGTCAAATGGATTGTCGAGCGTCAGTACTTCACTAACGCCGCTCGCCTGCGCAGCACCTTGTCCAGATGCATCACGTGAATGCTCAGCCATGCGTAACTCTCTCTAGGGAGTGTTGAATAGGAAGTCCTGCACCTGCTCTCCAGTCGAAAGCCAGTTGATGGCAAGGTGCGGCCGTGTCGCGTGTACACGAGCGCGAAGCTTACTGATTTAGAGGGCTTGGGTCAATTCGGAGCAGCCCCGCGCGCGGGTAACGCTTCCCCGCGAATCAAAAACTCGTTTACAGAACATCGGGCGATTTTTGCCGACAATCTACGACTTTAGGGGCCATTCATTCGCTGGCCAAGCCATTAGAAAACGGGTAATTCGATGTGCTCGTAGAGGCCAACTCGGTCTTGTGGGTTGGGTCGTGACAGCGCCTCTTGCACTAACTCCCGGGTCAGATGGGGGGCCAAATCGTGGATGAACTCATGCATGAAACCACGCAGGAACGTCCCTTTACGAAATGCGAGGTGCGTGACACTACTCGCAAACAGGTGATCTGCGTCGATTTTTACGAGATCGCTATCGGTTTTCTCATCGTAGGCCAGCCCCGCAATAATGCCGATACCAAGACCCAGACGTACATAGGTTTTGATGACGTCAGCATCAACGGCTGTAAAAACCACTTTGGGCACGAGTCCACGACTGTTAAAGGCATCATCCAATCGCGAGCGCCCGGTGAATCCAAAGACATAGGTGACAATGGGATGTTCAGCAACATCCTCAAGCGCCACGCGCCCAAGCGACGCGAGTGGGTGCCCCTTGGGGACGACAATGCAACGATTCCAGCGATAGCACGGCAAAGTGATCAAATCAGAGAAATGCTCAAGTGCCTCCGTGCAGATCGCAAAATCCACCGTGCCCTCTGCCGCCATTTCCGCAATTTGCACTGGCGTGCCCTGTTGCATGTTCAGCGACACATCCGGGTACCGATTGATAAAACCTTGAATCACTTCGGGCAGCACATAACGGGCCTGGGTATGGGTCGTCGCTATGGATAACGTGCCCGCGGTTTCATTGGAAAATTCATGAGCGACCCGCTTGATCGTCTCGGCCTTACGCAAAATTTCCCCAGCCAACTCAAGAATAACCTCACCGGCAGGCGTAATGTGCGTCAAATGCTTACCACTACGCGCAAACACCTCAACGCCGAGCTCATCCTCTAACAGGCGAATTTGCTTGCTGATGCCCGGCTGAGAGGTAAACAAACTCTGCGCCGTCGCCGACACGTTAAGGTCGTGATGAGCAACTTCCCAGATATAACGCAACTGCTGCAGTTTCATGACGCCTCCTCCACGCGACTGACCCAATGTAACCGTAGGTAACGGGTATGAAAAGCCAAAAAAGAATAAAATTTTATGTTTTTATTCATCTTTGTTCGGAGGGTTGGCCACGCCATGCAACACGTGGCCAGTGGCGATATGTGCGCCTGCAAGATCGCAGTGGCTTTTTTGATCGTCGAAAAACACATCCGCACGATAGGCTCTGAGAAACTCAGTTTTATTCAGTCCACCGAGAAAGATGGACTCATCAATCCGGATATCCCAGGCGCGTAGCGTACGAATTACCCGCTCATGCGCCGGGGCAGAGCGAGCGGTGACGAGGGCCGTGCGAATCGGCGCCTCTTCTGCGTCGGGGAAACACTGTTGTAGTTGTTGCAAGGCTGCAAGAAAGCGCTTAAAGGGGCCACCACTCAACGGCTCGTGGCGCGCCGCGCGCTCACTCGCAGTGAATGCGGCTAAACCCTCTGATTTGTAGACGCGCTCTGCTTCATCAGAGAACAACACAGCATCCCCGTCAAAGGCGAAACGAAGCTGACCTTCATCGTCGCCCTCACCCGGCGCTTGCGACACCAGTTGCGCTGCGGCGACACCTCGCTCAAGTGCCTTGCGAACATCGTCTGATTCCGCAGACAGAAATAACTGACAACCAAAAGCATCGATGTAGCGCCAGGGCGCGTCACCACCACAAAATGCAGCGCGGGTAATCGGTAAGCCATAGTGCTCGATTGAGTTAAAGACTCGTAATCCGGTATCAGCGCTATTGCGAGATAGCAGTACGACCTCAATTTGACGATCTTTCGGCAACACCTGATTTAAACCCAACAGCTTCTTGACGACGCGAAACGCTTGACCAGGGGCTAATGGATCATCTTCATGCTCGACCTGATACCGAGAGTACGCAGCCAGCCCCTGCTCCTCATACACCTGATGCGCCTCATCGAGGTCAAAAAGCGCGCGCGATGAAATCGCGATGACAAGGCGTGCCTCTTCAGTCACTTAAAGCAGTTCCAGGTGCAGATGACCCTGTTGCGAAGTACGCCTTGGAAAGACGGAAGACCACTGGCGACAGCAGCAACAAGGCAATCAAATTGGGGATGGCCATGAAGGCATTCAAGGTATCGGCAACGAGCCAAATGAGGCTGAGATTCATTCCCGCGCCAACGGGAATCGCCAACACCCAGAGAATACGAAAAGGTAAAATACCGCGGGTGCCAACCAGAAACACCACGCAGCGCTCCCCATAAAAGCTCCAGCCAATCATGGTCGTGGTCGCAAATAACACCACGCCGATCGTGACCACCCATTCACCTCCAGGGAGGGCTTGTCCAAACGCTGCCGCTGTCAAACTGGCCCCTGATACGCCCGAGTCGAGTACCCCGGTCAGAACAATCACCAGACCAGTCATGGTGCATATAATCAAAGTATCGATCAGCGTACCAAGCATCGCCACCAAACCTTGCTCGACAGGTTCATTCGTTTGCGCCGCGGCGTGAGCGATCGGTGCGCTACCCAGACCCGCCTCGTTTGAGAAAATTCCCCGAGCAACACCGAATCGAATCGCGGCCCAAACAGTCGCACCGGCAAAACCGCCCGCTGCAGCACTGCCGTTAAAAGCACTATCGATAATCGTCACAAACGCAGCCGGCACCGCGCTCATATTCATGACCAGTACCAACAGACTCATCGCGACATAGGCGATAGCCATCGCTGGCACCAGCGCGCCCGCGGTCTTCGCGATCCGCTGGATACCACCAAGTATGACCGTGCCGACGAACAGCATGAGAACGACCCCAGTCACCTGCCAGGGGATCGCGAGATTATCGGTGAGCACCTGCGCTACCGAATTAGATTGCACGGTGTTGGCCAACCCAAAGCCCGCGAGCGCACCGAACAAAGCAAACAGGAAAGCCAGCCAACGATAGTTGGGTCCCAAACCATTGCGGATGTAATACATCGGTCCGCCACTATAGCCACCCCGATCATCGCGCTCACGATATTTGACCGCCAAAACACCTTCTGCGTACTTGGTCGCCATACCAAATAGCGCCGTGATCCACATCCAAAACAGCGCTCCCGGGCCGCCGAGTGTGATCGCCGTGGCGACGCCCGCAATATTTCCCGTACCAATCGTGGCCGATAACGACGTCATCAGGGCCTTAAACGGCGCAATATCGCCATCACCGCGCCCCTTGCGGCCCCCCATCAGCAAACCAAACGCTGTTGGAATACGCCGCAGCGTTAGCAACCCCAAGCCAAGGGTGAGGAAAATCCCTGTGCCCAGCAGCAACACCAGCATTGGAAGACCCCAAGCATAGCTGTTAATCGTTTCTATCCACTGCGTCATTTCCAATCTCCAAAGACAGTTTTTCTGCTGACTGAGTAACGATCAAGAGCAACACCTTGTCTTCTAGACCCTTGCGCTTCGCTCAGCTTAAACCTCGAACTAGACTGGGCTCGCGCAGTTGACTCGCACCGCGTAATCGGTCTCCGTGCGGGAAGATGCCAAAAATTCCGCCGGTATGCACGAAGATTATATCGGAGGAATCAGCATACACACCCGCACGCAAATCTGCGCACAAACCGAAAAATGCCTTGCCGGTATATACAGGATCGAGAACGATGCCCTCAAGGCGCGCCAACTCAGCGATCCGTTGGTAGACCGCGTCACTTGCGAGCCCATAACCCGATCCGATGTAGTCATCACACGTATCTGGCGAGAGGTTAATGTCAGGGAGTTGCGGGTACACGCTGCGCGCGCTCGCATAATCGGCACAGACTTTGTTATTAAAATAATCGCGGTTATCACACACCGCATAGCCTTTAACCGGCGCGTGAAACTTGTGAACGATAGATCCGGCCGTCAGTCCAGCCTGGGTGCCGCCAGAGCCAGTCGCTGAGACAATCACTGGTGAATCTATCTCAAGTTTTTCGCAGTCGCCTTTGATCTCCTCACAGGCAGCGATATATCCCCAAAGGCCGATAGCATCGCTGCCACCCGTCGGGATGACCAGCGGCTTATGGCCCCGTGCTCGCCACCGCTCAGCGCGCTGTTCCAAAATGCTGTCAAGGTTGCGACTGTAGAGCGCCGGTTCGATGTGAGTGAGCTCGGCGCCCGCAAGTTGGTCTAACAGGTGATTCCCTCCAGGCTGCGGCTCAGCGCCGCGCAAAACGAGCTCGCACGGCCATCCCATCTGCGCTGCCACGAACGCGGTCGCGCGACAGTGATTACTGTGAACACCGCCACAGGTGATCAGTGCGTCGTACCCATGTAGCAACGCATGTCCGACCAAAAATTCGAGTTTGCGAACTTTATTCCCAGTCAGCACGGTACCGGTCAAATCATCGCGCTTTAGCCATAAACGCTTGCCACAACCCCACTTGCTAGAGGCGCGCTCAAGAAATTGTAGCGGCGTTGGCAGGCGCGCCAATGAATGGCGTGGCGGATAGAAATCCTTACTCAGCGCCAATGGACTTTAATGTCCCCTTGGGCAGCACCGCAGTCACATGCAAACGCTGAAATTTCAGATCGACGTTATTGGCAACATTAAGCAGCAGATAGTGATCTTCAAGACCGACGACCTTACCGAGCATGCCAGATGACATCATAACCTCATCACCCTTATTCAGTGATGACACCATGGCCTCATGTTCCTTCTGGCGCTTACGCTGCGGTCGAATGGTGGTGAAATACATGAACAACAGCACCCCGATCATCATAATCGGCAAGAACCATCCGCCACCCTGCGGTTGTGCGGCCGTCGACTGAGCGTAGGCATTTGGGATCAACATCACTTCTCTCCATCGTGAGCAAGCGGGCTATCGTATCTGTACCGCCGCGGAACAACAATCGTTTCCACACAACATCGCGAGAACAATCGAATCACAGACCTGTTAAATCGAAATCTATGGTCAGAGGTGCATGGTCGGAAAACCGCTCATCTCGATAAATGGAGGCCGACAGCGCGCGACCCGCGAGTCCGGCGCTCACGACCATATAATCAAGTCGCCATCCGACGTTTTTGGCCCATGCTTGACCGCGGTTGGACCACCAGGTGTACTGATCGGGCTCGCTGCACACCTCACGAAAACTATCGACGAAGCCAAGCTCATCATAGACCCGATCAAGCCAGGCGCGCTCATGAGGTAAAAACCCAGAATTTTTGCGATTCGCCCGCCAGTTTTTGAGGTCTATTTCCTTGTGGCAGATATTCCAATCGGCACAAATAATAAACTCGCGACGCTTGCGCCGAAGATTGCGAAGATGCTCAAAAAAGTGCGTCATGAAGACCTCCTTTCGAGCCTGTGCGGCGTCGCCGCTAGAGCCCGAAGGCACATACAGTGACACGACGCTTACGTGGTCGAAATCAACTTGTAGGTAGCGGCCTTCACTATCCACAGGCTCCCAACCTAGCGCGGTCACAACAGACTTTGGCGGCGTGCGACTATAGACCGCGGTACCCGAATAGCCCTTGCGCTCAGCGTCGTTGTAAATGCAGTGGTAGCCTTCGGGATGGAAGACTGCGTCCTCGAGTTGGTCCCGTTGCGCTTTCGTTTCTTGAATACAAACGACATCGGCGGACTGCTGCGCAAGCCAGTCAAAAAAACCCTTTCGCTGCGCTGCACGGATTCCGTTGGTGTTGCAGGTAATCACTTTCATCAGACGTTACTTCCAAAAACCGCAGGCTGAGACTGAAGGCGCGGCAGTATTATGCGCTGAAGGCGCTCGGCATCGTCGCGCAACCCGATGATCATTTATTTCGCGCCCTCAACAATATTGCGCGCATTGTCGACAAAAGCAGCTTTCTCATCTTCGTTGTCTGGCGACAGTAATGAGGCAATGTCAAAGGGCACCTTGATGCCGCGTTGCACCGCATCGCGCGCACCCACCGTGTGTAACCAACGATCAAGGTGTGTCAATCCTTCGACGCTCGCGCCACTCCAACGGTAGGTCCGAACCCAGGACCAATTCGCCATGTCGGCAATACTGTAGTCTCCGGCCAGGTATTCATGATGAGCGAGATGACCATCGAGCACCTCAAATAAGCGCCGACATTCATTCTGATAACGATCAATCGCAGGCTGAATCTTCTCCGGAAAATACCGAAAAAAAACATTCGCCTGCCCCATCATGGGCCCGACGCCCGCCATTTGGAACATCAACCACTGAATCACCCGTGATCGACCCACTCGGTCAGCGGGCAAAAACTGTCCGCACATCTCCGCCAGATAAATCATGATCGCACCACTCTCAAAGACGGCAAAGTCGCCGTTGTCGCGATCGACAATCACTGGAATTCGACCGTTGGGATTCATGGCCAGAAACTCGGGCTTTTTTTGGTCGCCCTGGCTGATATCGACGGTGTGAACAGTGTAGGGAATGGCCATCTCCTCAAGAGCAATAGACGCCTTATAACCATTCGGTGTTGGACTCGTATACAAATCAATCATCGCATGACTCCCTCGTCAGCCCTATTTTAGTTCGTCGTTTAGTCCGACATCGCATCAAGTGTGTCGAGCAGCACTTGATGATGATCCTTGGTCTTGAACTGATCTAAAACTGCTTGTAGCCGGCCATCAATTCCGACGATAAAGGTCGTCCGCAAAATACCATCGAACTCTCGGCCCATAAACTTTTTCGGACCCCAAGCGCCATAGGCGTCAGCGACCGCGTGATCGGCGTCACTCAGTAAGCGGAAGTTGAGCTGGTCACGCTCGACGAATTTTGCCAGCCGGTTGACCGGATCAGGGCTGATACCCAGCACCACGACATTTCGCTTCTTCAAGTCTTTGGCGATATCGCGAATGCCCTGCGCTTGAATCGTACAGCCCGGCGTCATCGCCTTCGGATAAAAATAGACCACCACGCGACTTTGCCCACGATAAGCTTTCAAGCATGTTTCGTTGCCTTGGTCGTCTAGTAGCGAAAAGGATGGCGCCATATTGCCGATTTTGGGGAGAGACATAACACGTTGTCCTTGCGATGTTGGGGATGAAACATGAGTATGCGCACAGCACGGCGGTGACTCAAGCGACAGCGATTGTAGAGACCTTCTCGCAGCGACGCGCACTGCGCAACTGCTGAGCCCAGCTCAAGAAGCAATCAACTAACGACGCGGATGGCGAATAACGCTCTGGCGAATGGGAAAGGTTGCGGTCTTCCGATCTTCAAAATACTCCTCGAGCAACACCTTGACCACGGGAAACGCGAGCTCACCCCAGGGAATGTCCGCCTCATCAAACAACTGACTTTCTAGACTTTCGCTACCAACGCCAAACTCACCGTCAGCAATACCACAGCGATAGAACACATAGATCTGATTGATTTGCGGAATATCAAAGAGCCTGTACAACGCGAGATCCTCGGCCTGAGCCGCCGCCTCCTCCCAAGTTTCTCGCGCAGCGCCCTCTGCGGTAGATTCACCATTTTCCATAAACCCCGCAGGCAAAGTCCAAAAACCATGACGCGGCTCGATTGCCCGCCGGCACAACAAGATGCGGTTTTCATGCACCGGCAAACAACCGACAATGACCCGCGGGTTCTGGTAGTGGATTTCACCGCACTCGCGACAGACCGCCCTTTCACGATCATCTCCTTGCGGGATCTCGAGCGACACTGTCGCGCCGCAACGACTACAAAATTTCAATCGATCTCTCCCACACCCCAGCGCCGCCTGCGTTCGATGTCTTGTTCGGCGCGGCCGATCCACTCAGCGCCATTTGAGGAATGCTCTCGCTTCCAAAACGGCGCATCTGTTTTTAAGACATCCATAATCATTTCACATGCGGCAAAAGCCTCAGCGCGATGATGAGCAACCACCCCCACCCACACGATCGGCTCTTCCGCCATCAAACGGCCATAGCGATGCACAATCCGCCAGCCCTCTAAGGAGAACTGCCGCGCAACGCGATCACCGAGATCTTGTAACAAGGATTCTGCCATCCCAGGGTAATGCTCTAATTCCAGCGCTGAAACCGCACCGCTCGCAGAGAAATCCCGCACCGTGCCCGTAAAGGTCACAATAGCGGCGCCTGAGTATGCATCGCACAAAGCGCGGTATTGTGCCGCCGCATCAAACGCTCCCGATTGTACACAGGCTGTCATTCTCAACCGCCCGTCATCGGCGGAAAGAAGGCAAGCTCATCGCCATCAGCGATCGGCTCACTCGCTAGCACGACACGGTGATTTCTCGCCATGAGGACATCTTCCTGATTAAGGGCCTCATTCCAGACTGCCCCACCTTGGGCGATCAATCGCGCCTTGACCGCCGCGATATCGTTCAGCGCTGGCGTCCATTCGAGTTCCAAACTTTCGGCCTCAAGGGCTTCTCGAATAATAGAGAAGAATTTAACTGTGATCATGCCGTTGCCAATCGCCCCGAACACCGCCCGCTTTTTCCTCGAGCTGGATACGCTCGATGACCATCTCACGATCAATGGCTTTACACATGTCATAGAGCGTGAGTGCCGCAACACTCACGGCAGTCAAGGCCTCCATCTCAACGCCTGTTTGCCCGGTCACCTTGACGCTGGCGCTGATCTGAATACCGGGTAACGCCTCGTCTGCATCCAAGGTCAGCTCCACCCCCGAAATCGGTAGCGGATGACACAGCGGAATCAGCTGGGCGGTTTGTTTGGCCGCTTGAATCCCGGCGATTCTGGCTACAGCCAACACATCTCCCTTTGGCAACTCACCGTCGACAATGGCCAGCAGTGTCTCCTGATGCATGCGAACGCACCCGCTGGCCCTAGCCACTCTTGAGGACAGGGGTTTCTTCCCGACATCCACCATCCGGGCATGTCCCTCGGCGTCGAGGTGCGATAAGGTCTTTTCTTCGGTCATCGACAGAGTTTAGCACGTCCCAAGCTACGCCAACGAACAACAGATTGAGGCTTGAGCGGAGTACAGCAATACGCCAAGATGAATATTGGATCAGAAAGGTCACACCGACATGACTACTCCGAGTTCCATCGAATCCGTAGGCGCGGACGGCCAGACAAGCCGCTACTCTTGGTTTGTGCTGGCCATGCTGACCGTGGTCTACACATTCAATTTTATCGATCGGCAAATTTTGGTGATTTTGCAAGAGCCGATCAAAGCCGAGCTCGGCTTGTCGGATAGCCAGCTGGGGCTACTCACTGGCTTTAGTTTTGCTGTGGTCTATGTCACCGCCGGTATCCCCATCGCCTGGCTCGCCGATCGCAGCAATCGAAAAAATATTGTTGCGGCCTCACTGGCAATCTGGAGTGGCATGACTGCGCTGTCTGGATTCGTCCAAAACTTCACGCAATTGTTGCTCGCACGACTCGGCGTCGGACTCGGTGAGGCGGGTGGCTCACCACCCGCCCACTCGATTATCAGTGATTATTTCCCTCCGGAGCGCCGAGGCACCGCGCTGTCAATTTACACAGCGGGCATCTATGTCGGTATCTTGCTCGGCTACGCCGGTGGGGGCTGGATTGCGCAGCACTTAGGTTGGCGCGAAGCATTTTTTATCATCGGTATTCCGGGCGTCCTATTCGCTGTATTGGTCGCGCTATCCATTAGAGAGCCCATTCGAGGACGCTGGGAACGCGTTGCACCCAAGGCTTCAACTCTCAAAGACACCCTCAATGCCCTGCGTCAACGGCCGTCATTCTGGTGGATTTCCCTGGGCTGTGCGCTGACCTCCTTTGTCAGTTACGGCAACGGCAATTTTTTCCCGTCCTACTTGATTCGCAGTCACGATATGAGTATTGCTGAAGTCGGTGCTGTACTGGGCCTGATTTCCGGTGGCGGCGGCATCATCGGAACATTCCTCGGCGGTTACCTATCTGATGTATTCGGCGCTAAAGATCGTCGCTGGTATCTATGGATTCCGATGATCGGCGGCGTCTTGTCACTGGCGCCCGCCCTCTACAGCCTGCTGGGAGAGGATCGATTCTGGATTGTCGTGTCACTCTTTCCCACCAATGTACTGAGTACGATGTATCTGGGCGCCTGTATCGCCACCTGCCAATCCTTGGTCGCGCCAAGCATGCGCGCCATGGCCTCCGCCGTGCTGTTCTTTGTGTTGAATATGATCGGCCTGGGGTTGGGTCCGTTGATGGTTGGGGTGTTGAGCGACTTGTATCAGCCCATTTTTGGTGACGACAACCTCCGGATTGCGATGCTGACGACCCTGACCGTCGGTATGGGTGGCTTATTCTGTTTCTGGAAGGCGGTCCAACATCTGCTCAATGACTTGGCGAAGCCGCAATGAAGATTGGCATCGCAAACCCCAATCAACTGCATCAGGAAATGACCGGGACACCTCTCACCCTGCGAGCGGTTCAGCGCGCCCCACAGGCCAAAGCGACGGGTGCTGTTTGCCCCGGAAGCCGCCCGCACAGACTCGGGAGGACCGTGCATGACTGAGCCCCTTCGCAATCGCGGCGACTATGGCTATTTCAGTGAGCAACACACCCGCTGGGAGGACAACGACATCTTTCAGCACGTCAATAATGTGGCCTACTACAGTTTTTTCGACACCGCGATTAATGAATTTCTGATCAATCGCGGGCAATTCGATCCATTTACAACAGACATTGTGGGATTCATCGTGCATTCACACTGCGACTTTTTCGCACCGCTTCGTCACCCCAGCCAATTTCAGGTGGGCGTTCGGACCAATCATCTGGGCAATAGCTCCGTGCGCTATGGCGTTGCCGTGTTCCCTGCCGCAGCCGACATGGCCATCGCAGTGGGCGAGATGACCCATGTCTTCGTCTCTCGTGACAATGAGACTGCAACACCGATTCCCGAGGCCATTCGGGCGGCACTTGCAGCAAATCAGTAGCGTACTGACCGACTCACCTCGGGCCTCAAATGCTTGGCGATGTCACAACGGTGAGGTCTTCGCCCTGCGCAGGGGAAGAGCAGGCTAGACAGATCGCTCACACCAATCGTGGCTCGGTCAGTATTATCGATTGGCACCGAAGATTGCGAAGCATTGTAAGGGCGAGCGACAGCGACCGAAGCCTAGCCGCCTAGCCACAACGTTTTGATCGCCCGCGGCGCTCAAGGCCGTATTAACCGACGCTTTGCATGTACTGTTTTGCCGCCGCCATGACAGACCGTCCGGTCTCGGTCAGCTTAGCGTGCTGCTCGATTACGGCATAACCGTCTAAAAACTGTTGTCGGTTGCGCTGGTTTGCAGCGATTGCCTCGCGTCGCTGAGCCTCTGATAGGGCATCTGTTTTAACCATTTCCGCCACCGCCCAATGCATTCTGGCCGAGACCCAAGTGGCGTGAAAAATCCCGTCCATTGGACGCGGGTCAGAACGCAGCGGAGACTCGTACAGGCCCTCAGCATCATTACTCACCAAGGCTTCGCTGTGCGAAAAGGCAAACAACATCAGATGTGCGCTCTCATGCGCAAGCAATTCAACCATCTGTATTAAACTCCCTCTCGGGCGAGCATTGAGAAACATACCGCCCCAGAGCATGTAACTCGAGCCTCCATCGAAAGCCATGGGTGCCTTGGGATCTGGCAAAACCAGAATGATCTCGGTCACCAGCGCGCTGATCTCCCGATACAGTTCGGGGATGCATTGCTCCAAGAAGGCAAAAGCTTGTGCTAACTCTTCGGAAAACGCCGACGCAGAGGCGGTGTCGGGCGAGATAATCGAAAAGATCCCCCCGTCATCCTCGGTCATCAGACGAACAAGTCGCGCTGTATCTTCGCTGCGCGCCGGATCCTCTAGGGGCCTGATTGTTAATGTCTCAGTAGCGGCTTGAAGCCGTCCGATGGCATCGATCAAATCGGTTGCGGTGTCGTGGCGCGAATCCTCAATCGCTAAGACCAAATCGGTGAACAGCCCGAAGGTGATCGGTGGATAACGATGGCCGCCGAGCAGCTCCTGTGCGACCCGCTCGATCTCGCCATAGTCAGTCTCGATGACGCCGCGGCAGGCGTCGATAATGTGCAGCAAGCTTGAACCCAAGGTTTGCTGCATTTGCGTCGCCAGAGCCAGCGCGCGCGATGTATCGGGAGCGAAACCGTAATCGTCGTTCACAGTCATTGCCTATCCCACGCTGAAGATCCGCAGCACCAGAAAACTTTTGGCAAAAAAAACGCGCCTGCTAGGGCGCGTTCCATCCTCTGCCAACCCTTAAACTGGGCCTGGACCCTTCACCGCTCCGATCTTTGGTGCGCCAACCTTTGGTTTTAGGGCAACGCCTTGCTGATCGCGCTTTAGAGCACCGTCCTGTGCCCGCGCCTCTATTTTAAAACCGAACAATTTGGATTTGTCTAGCTGGATTTTTTGTCTGTGCATGGGTCAAACTCCTAATCGAAACTGATCAAACCATAAACCGTTTTACCGACGCTTTCAATAGCGCCCACTCCACACCAAGCGCTGCTGAAGATTCGCTGTAGCGGTGGATACGATCAATCGGTAACTGCGTGAATGCCTGCTCTGGGTTGTCTACGGCGATCAGGATTTTCTCCACCTCCGGTCGCGTCGTCAGCGCGCGCAACCCTGAGACGATGCCCGACACACCGAGCATGTCGACCTCGCCGCTGGGGCCCCAGCAACTGTGTTCATGTAGCAGGAAAACGGCCTTTTGCTGGTCTTGCTGATCAGGGAGTGCGGCCAGACCCATCTCAAGGGCATCGGGCCCCAAAAATAACTCGATATCAATACGACCGTCATCTGGTACCAGCACATCTAGCCACTTCCCCAACGAACCCTCGACCGATATTCCCGTCCGGTGCTCGCCAATAAGCGGCGCGAAGTTGACCTCATTGATAATCGCGCCATTCTGCCACCACGGCTTTGTAAGGTCCTCGGAGATGATATCAACACCGCCCGTACTGAGCCCTAACACTGCCACGGCGCGAATCGCTGCGGCCACATTCGCTGGGTGAATCGTCGCTGTCATATCAACGGCTTGACCGCCGGTGGCCGTGTCATCTCTCGAGCGCAAAAAGACCTGTCGCCCGTTTTCTGGTGTGCTGACCAAGGCTAGGCCCTGATCGGCTAACGTCTGCTCAGTTGTCGCATCGTTAGGCAGCGGTTTCAATCGCCGCCACGGCAGCTTGGCGCGCTCCGCCGCATTTCCATCATCAATCAACTGCTGCACGGAGCGCTTGCCATCACCCACCACCAATTTGGGTAGACGCTGGTTAG
>Ga0181573_10002399_pt1 | contig 17449 bp, 14 predicted proteins | sample 101ome_25_FD_148643 | JGI IMG/M metagenome (GOLD analysis project Ga0181573, IMG submission 148643) | Coastal salt marsh microbial communities from the Groves Creek Marsh, Skidaway Island, Georgia - 101409BT metaG (spades assembly) | ecosystem: Environmental > Aquatic > Marine > Intertidal zone... | reverse complement strand
CGATACGCGTTCGACAGGGACTCTGTAATAGGCCGGTAAATGTTCAACTGCAAAAAAATGGCGGATTGCACAATAGCGACTACGCTGAAGAACAGAACAACAAGACCAAGTGGGGAATACACAATGAAAATGCAAAAGATGAGTCTGCTGTTAGCCGTCGCCCTAGTTACAGGCACAGCTCACGCAGGAACAAAGGAAGAGATACGCGATGTCGTGAAGGCGAACATCGCACACACCAACAAAATGATGAGCCAGGATCCAACGCGAATTTCCAAATATGGGTCCAAGGAGTTCTTCTCTAGTGGCGGACTACTCAACACAATCCAAAGAGACAACGATGCCTCTGACTTCGAGTATTTCTCAGGGTCGGTAAAACACATTGAGGTTGTGGTTTTGGTCGAGGGGCAAGCAGCCGTGGCTCACTACTACCAAGAGGCCGTGATGAAGCCTAAAGGTCTTCCTGCGGTACCCAATTATCGGACTCGTGTAACGCAGGCATTCGTCAAGGAAGACGGCATGTGGCGAATTAAAGCCGCGCATTGGTCGCCTTTGCAGGGTGGCGCCGGAACCTCGCAGACCGTCATCAAATAATTTCAAGCCAGGAGAATATTATGTTCAAAAATAAGCGTTCAGTAGGTTCATTGGCAGCCGTCACAGTAGCCTTCATGGTGTCGACAGCGACTGCTCAGGAGCAAGTCAGTATCGGGGTCGTTGAAATGCCAGCGGTCAATAATAGTGCTGCCTTCAAAGAGGTGAAAAAGCGGCTTGGTCGCTGGGAGGGCATGATGCGGCAATCAATCTCAGATCGAGACATACCCGTATCCTACGAGCTAAAGCTTACCTCTGGCGGGAATACGATTGTCGAGACTCTGGTGGAGGACGGCATTGAAATGCTGACCACCTACACCGATAAGGGTGGAGAGTTGGTGGTTACCCATTACTGCTCTTTAGGAACTGAGCCCGTTTTTAAAGTGGCAGAAATGTCAGATGGTGCGCTTACTGTTCAACTAGACGAAAAAGCCAATAGCTTCCATGCCGGTCACGACAGTTATGTGACCGAAATGAAGTGGGTTTTTGATGCAGACGACCCTAACGTCCTGGTAAATACGGGCAAAGTGTTGATAGAGGGTGAGCTCGTCGAGAACTACTCAAAATTAACCCGGGTTAACTAGCAAGACGAGTCCACTGAACCAAAGCCCGCCTGACGCGGGCTTTTTTTTCCGTATTTTCGATGAACTTACTGAACAATTGACAAACATCGTTACCCCACTCAACTTTAAAGCGTGGCAGCGACCTGATTCGATCATACGTTGCATCATCGTAAGGTTTAATGACCTTGAGCAAAAGGAGTATCCCAGTGACAGATGTACCCAAAGCCAGACCCGCCAGCACCGTTGTCCTCTTACGCGATACCGACAACGGAATGGAAACGCTCATGCTCAAGCGCAATAAAGCATTGATGTTTGCAGGAGGCTTATGGGTCTTTCCCGGTGGTGCATTGGAAGCAAGCGACATTGAATCGGCTGAGGGCGATATCGCATTGGCCGCGCGCATTGCGGCCGCGCGCGAGGCCGAGGAAGAATGTGGTCTGCGACCCGACACCGAAAACATGGTGCACCTAAGCCACTGGACGACACCTGTCGTTGAACCCAAGCGATTTGAGACTTGGATTTACGCGGCGCCGCTGGCTGAGGATGCGGACGTTGCCATTGACGGCAGCGAAATTCATGACTTTGCCTGGATTCTTGTTAAGGACGCTGTGGCACAACATGAGGCCGGCGATTTTGGCATGCTGCCACCCACCTACATCACGCTGCTGAGCCTATTGCGTTACGCCACAACCGCCGAGATGACGTCCGGTGAGAACGAAATCCCCCCGCCCTATGTTTTCCCCGTCTTTACCAAGGCAGAGGGAAAAATGGCCGTGCTGTTCCAAGGCGATGCTGGCTATGAAGCGGGCGATGGTGGCATGGCGGGGCCACAACACCGCGCGATCATGCAGGAAAAAGGGTGGGAGTATGTTTACCAGGACGTTGGCGAACATTATCCCCCCTTTGTTCGCTCCTGAATCATCACACCTGTGATCGCATAATCTATCGCCCGGTGAAGACGTAGTAGCACCGAGACGAAATCGATTTAACGAGATTTTTCCCGCTCAAGCGTTTAGCATGCGCGCGCACGGGGGAGCAGGGAAAAGCGCTGTCCCCAGCCTACAGAGCCATAAAACGTACGCCGGTAAGAAGCGACCAAAAGCCGGTTTCGTTCGTATGAGTACACTTCGAGGACGAACACGACACTATGAAGAACCCGGTAACCGATATCTGTGACCTCAACCGCGAATTACCGCCAGATGCACCCGATGCACCGCCATGGCTCGTCGATGCATTACAGGTGCCGCGCGAAGAGGGCTGGGTAAACTCGGACGGGTGTGATGTTCACTACTTCCGATGGGGTGATCCTGCGAATCCACCTCTACTCTTGATGCACGGTTTTCTGGCCCACGCGCGCTGCATGGCCTTTATCGCCCCTTTTCTAGCTGAGCAATACCACGTTGTTGCTTACGACCTTTCCGGCATGGGTGACTCGGGGGTTCGAGCATCCTACCCCGACGCGGTCCGAGCACAGGAAGCAGTCGATGTCGCACGCGAAACCGGCCTATTTGATCACGCCATTAAGCCCATTGTGATTGCACACAGCTATGGTGGGCATGTGGGCCTAGCAGCCATGAATGATTTCCACGAGCTTTTCGGCGGGCTCGTTGTTTGCGATCTCATGGTGTTGAGACCCGAGCGACTCAAAGCACATTTTGCGGGCGGACGCCCCATGCGATCAGATACAAGCCGCCCCAACCGAATCTACCCAAGTTATGAAGAGGCGAAATCGCGTTTTGTTCTCTCGCCAAACCAACCCTGCGGCGAACCTTATCTATTTCATTACATGGCCTATCACTCGCTGAAACAGGTTGAGGGCGGATGGACCTGGAAGTTCGATACCAGTGTTTTTGACAGCGATTTTTCACTGCGAGACCGCATACTCAATCAAGTCGACATTGTCGTCGCAGCACCTGGCAGAAAAGCCTATGTCTATGGACAGCACAGCGCCTTATTTGATGACGACTCCGCCGATTACGTGCGTGAGCGAGGTGGCGATACCATTCCTTTCATTAGCATCCCCGGCGCACGTCATCATCTCATGCTCGATGAACCCATCGCCTTTGTCAGCGTGCTTCGCTCCCTCGTTGCGCAATGGCATGCAGCCGATAAGGCAGCCTGAGGCTGATATGCGGCAGGTGCGTTTCTCGAGCGCAATAGCGGCTTCATCATGCAAGTGATCGGCACCCCCGAAACCAACGAAAGCCTTCTCGTTCCGGTCTTGTTAGCGAGTGCAGGCGTACTATTCTTCTGCATGCTCGATGCGGTTATGAAAGCCCAAGCACTGGCCATGGGTGCCTATAGCGCCACGTTTTGGCGGGCGGCTATGGGGGCAGTCTTTGCATCGGCGCTCTACTTACCCAATCGGCCGCAACTGGCAACAGGGAGAGTACTGAGGCTGCATATTACTCGCGGTGTACTTACCGCATTCATGATGCTCTTCCTGTTTTGGAGCCTGACACAGCTACCCCTTGCGCAGGCCGTTGGTCTGAGCTTTGTCGCTCCAATCATCGCTCTCTACCTTGCAGCCCCCATGCTCGATGAGCAAATTACACGCGGCGCAAAAGTTGCCGCTGTCTTAGGTTTTGGTGGTGTAGTGGTCATCGCCGGCGAAGATATGTTTCAGATGCGCGATGACAGCAGTCTGCTCGGTATTGCGGCGGTCCTCATCTTCGCCGTCATGTACGCACTGAATATCATTTTGCAGCGCAAACAGGCCCTGGTGGCACGACCCACGGAAATTGCCTGCTATCAAAATGTGATCATGACTTGCATTCTCGCGCTCGGCGCTCCATTCGCCGTCACCCTACCCGCTGATGTCGTCCAGTGGACTGCCGCATCAGCCGCCGGCGTTCTTGCCGTCATTTCGCTCATACTGTTGTCCATCGCCTACAGCAAAGCCGAGGCACAGGCGCTTGTCTCCGTGGAATACACTGCGTTTATCTGGGCTGCATTGTTTGGTTGGCTGTTTTTTGCCGAACCGGTCAGTGCGGGCACACTACTCGGCACAGCGCTTATCATCGCTGGCTGCATCGTCAGTACACGGAAAGCAAAAGCGTAGGCATTTAGGGTTACACTCCCTGAATGCCTGGACCGTCCTACGACAACTTGTATGAAGTCGCCTGCCTACGAAAAGGCGGAAGTGATGTTGTAGAGAGCCTACTACCTACCGTTGCAACCAAAGATCATCTCAGCAGGCTGGGGTCCGACCGCTACCTCGCGGAGTTCACCCGGAAGGTATTTCAGTCAGGCTTCGTCTGGCGCATCGTCAATAACAAGTGGCCGCAGTTCGAAGAGGTCTTCTGGGAGTTCGATATTGAGCGTCTACTGATGATGCCCGACGACATGCTCGAGCGTAAGGCCAGCGATCCAGGCATCATTCGCAACTTCAGCAAGGTCAAAACCGTCTTGGAGAACGCGGTGATGATTGCTGACACCGAGCGGCGCGAGGACAAGACCTTTGGCGAGTTCATTGCCGGCTGGCCAGACGATGACATTGTTAGCCTGTGGCTGTTCTTAAAGAAACACGGTAGCCGACTGGGTGGGAACACGGGTCCCTATGCCTTGAGAACCTTAGGTGTCGATACGTTTCTGATGACCGCTGATGTGGAGTTCTTTTTGCGCGAAAACGATATTGTTGATTCTGGGATTCACAGTTTGCGCGCCCTCAAAGCCGCACAGAGTTATTTCAATAACCTTCGCGAGGAGAGCGGGAGAAGCTTTTCGGAGCTTAGTCGACTCGTCTCTTTAGGGGTCCGGAGAAACCAAATACCGGAGTAAACCTGCGCATTGCCGACTCAAAAAAATAAATAAGGAGGTAGCACCATGGGGATAAATCGAGTTCTAGCAGTTTTAAGCGTCACTGTTTTGGCAAGCTGCGGTCAAAGCTCGCAGGAAACAGGTAATAACACCCCCACTACACTGTCACCGTGGCACTCCTTAACCGAAACAGAAATTAACGAAGCAGCTGCCGCCGTGAACGATGCCTTTGGTGAGGGCATCTTGTTCAATCGCATCAGCCTCACCGAGCCTGACAAGAACAAGGCGCGTGCTTGGCAGGCGGGCGATACAGCAACCCGCGGTGCAGATATTGTCTACAGGCTAAACAAAGCCTCTTATATCGCTCGCTATGATTTTGATACCGCATCGCTCTCCGCTCCGAGCGAAATCACCAGCGGTCAGCCCATGCTGGTAGGCGAGGAGCTTTTCGGAGCGCTCGACGTGGTCAACCAACTGCCTGAAGTGGTAGCTGCACTGGAACGGCGCGGCATTACCGGCTCGGATGGTCTCTGCCTACCACGTACGGTCGGACGTTTCTTCGCTGATCTTGCAAACCCTGTCAACGACCGACTTGTCCGGTTCGACTGCTTCAACATTCGGGGTCAAAGTGGCTTAGGTCTTCTCCCTACGACGAGTGCTTGGGCGCGACCCGTAGAAGGACTCAGTGTCTTATTCGATGTTGAGGAATTGAAACTCATCGAAATCACAGACTCGTTTGCTGATGCTGAAACACCACCCAATGACTTTGAGGTCATCGAGTTTCACGAGAGCGCACTCGACACGCGGCCAGCACTGAAACCGATCACCATCGAGCAGCGCGAGGGACGAAATTTCGACATCACCGGAAGCCAAATCAACTGGCAGGACTGGCAGTTCCACCTTCGCTTTGACCCACGCCAAGGCACGATTCTCAACAACATCGGCGTAGTCTCCGATGATGGGTTCAGACCCGTCGCTTACGAAATCGCCATGTCCGAAATGTTCGTGCCATACCAAGACCCCGATACCCACTGGTTCTATCGCGCCTACTTCGATATGGGTGAGTACGGGTTTGGCAACATGGCGACCGAGCTCAAGGGCAACGACTGCCCACCCACCGCTATTTATCAGGATGTGGTGTTGCACACCGCCAGCGGGGAAGCATTCACCGCCGAAAATCGCATTTGTATTTTTGAGTTCGACCCAGGCTACCCCAGCTGGCGCCACCACGAGTCCTTGTATGACGATATACCCGGCATGGTGAAACACAACTCACGCAGAGCCACCCATCTCGTTGTACGTATGGTCGCGGTAATCGGCAATTACGATTACTTCCAGGATTACATTTTCCAGCAGGACGGGCGCATACGAATTCGACTGATTTCAACGGGCATTGACGCCACCAAGGGTGTTTTCTCGGCATCGTTAGATGACCCGAGAGCCGCTTCGGAGACGCAGACAGGGACGCTGATTGCTCCCTATCGTGTTGGTGTCAATCACGACCACTTTTTTAGCTACCGCATAGATATGGATGTCGATGGCGTTGCTAACAATTTTGTTCGTCAGCGGCTAGTGGCCGCAGAACAGCCGGATGGCGCGCCTCGCCAGGGCATCTGGACCGTTCAACAAGAGCAAGTGCTAACGGAGCAACAGGCGCAAACGGTGATGAAAGTAGAAAAGCCGGCGCTGTTAACCTTTGCCAGCACCACCGCGGAAAATGCGATGGGCTACCCCACTTCCTACCAGCTCATCTTCCCCAATACCCGTCCATTGGTAACGCTCGATGATGCGATTTATCAACGCGCGGGCTTTCTGAAGAACAACTTATGGGTGACCCGCTACAAGCCTAGTGAGATTTTCTCGACCGGGCTCGCCGTGAATCAATCGGATGTTGGTGTTGGACTGCCCCAGTATGCGGCAGACGACGAGGCCATTGAGAATACTGACCTTGTCGCATGGCCCATGATTGGCTTCCACCATGTACCCATGGCCGAGGACTGGCCCGTCATGCCGTCAAAGGTGGATGAGATCACGCTCAAGCCGCGTAACTTCTTTAACCGCAATCCAGCACTGGACGTTCCTGAATAAATTGCGTCTCATGAGGCTGTGCAGAGGAGTTCGATCATGTCGGAAATAACGATCACGGAAATACACCGCTACCCCGTTAAGTCCATGCTGGGGGAGACTCCTTCAGAGGTGATGGTTAGCGAACGCGGAATCCAAGGTGATCGCGCCTGGGCAACGCGCGATGAAATCCGTGGTGGTATTCGCGGCGCCAAGAAACTACCGCAACTGATGCTGTTTGGTGCGCGATCGATCGATGGCAACACATCGGAAATTACCGCACCTGATGGTTCGACCTGCCTAACAAGCTCAGACGAGATGAATCATTGGCTGTCGGAAAAACTTGATCACAGCGTCACCCTGTGGCCGCTACTTCCCCCCGATAACCTCGAGCACTATCGACGAGGCGCCCCCGACTCAGAAGATTTCGAACTGGAACTGCGAGAGATCTTCGGGCGCACCCCCGACGAACCGCTCCCTGATCTCAGTGCGTTCGCGGAAGTTATCGAATTCGAGTCGCCGCCTGGGACCTATTTTGATGCCTTCCCGATCATGCTCATGACGCAGCAATCGCTGGATACGATGTCACAAGCGGCCCCAAATTCAGTGTTCGATGAAAAGCGATTCAGAGCCAACTTCGTTCTCGATGTCGGGGGCTCGACCGAGCGGTTCCCAGAGCAAGCGTGGATTGGTAAAGAGCTGCATATTGGCGAGGTGGTTCTCAAAGTGATCGATACCTGCCCGCGCTGTTCGATGACCACTCACGCCACCGACACCCTCCCGCGAGACACCGACATCATGCGGCATCTAGTAACTGAAGCAGAAGGCAATCTAGGTGTTTATGCAAAAGTCGTCCGCGGCGGCGCCATTACTCAAGGGCAGACCGTAACGGTCGTGTAACTGAGTCCGTCCTTGTTTTGTCAGACCTGAGCACGGCCAATGTGCTCAGGACACCGTAATCGTCTTTGCGTTGAAGCTATCCCATGGCCCCGTAATAGCGAGCGTCTTTGTCGGCGCGTAGACGTTGACGAACATTGTCTGTCCATCGGGTGAGAAACAGGCGCCGGCGAGCTCGGTCTGCAGTCGAAGGCGCGCCAGCGGATACGCGTTCCCGTCGGGCGCAATCCCTCTCAGGTGGTTATCAACGACTTCGGTGTACTGATCCTCACAGACAATGAGGTGCCCGTTGGGCGCAACGACCAGATTATCGCCGTAATCAAACTGATGCTTCGATACGCTCTCGAAAAACAGCTCCAGCGAATCGCTTGTGCCATCGTTGCTAAAGGTGAGCCGGAAAATTTGCCCGAGTCGTCGTGCACCCCCGCTGGTTGAGCATATAAATGCCTCGCCATCGCCCATATGGATACCTTCACCCCTGGCCACCAAGCTCGCGCCCTTAGCGGCGGCGCGATGGCGCAGATCGTCGTTGGGGGCTTCGACCTCATCAAGGTCAATCCAGCTTACTTCACCGACAGAACCCACAGCAGTAGAAGACCCTGACCAGTTTCTCAGGTCGGGCGTACCCTCCACTTTCATGGCTTGCAGACGCCCTCCGCGAGTAAGGTCCCCCGGGACTGCAGGGATGAACCGGTACAGAACACTGTCATCGCGATCTTCTGTGAGATAAACAAGGCCCGTATTCGGATTCACGCAAGCGGCTTCATGATTGAACCTGCCAAGGGCTTTGAGGGGCGCAGGATCCACCAGTCCCGTGGCCGCTGCGGGCACATCGAACACCCAGCCGTGATACTGGTTGAGACCCTCGCCGTATTTCAATCCGGGGCCCGTGGTCGATTCCTCGCAGGTCAGCCAACTACCCCAGGGCGTGATACCACCCGAGCAGTTTCGCATGGTGCCACCTAGCGAGCGAAACTGATCCAATACCTCTAACGTGTCCTTATCGAGAACAACGTGTGTTGTCCCCCCGGGAATAAACTGACCATCTTTGGTACCAAATCCGGCACTGAACACCCCACCGCTTTCGTCGGTAGAGACCAGCTCATGGTTACGCACTAGCGCCAAGCGTCCGTCTCCAAGATCAAAGCAACCCATCCCATCGGCTTTATCCGGAACAGCTGCCCCGTCGGTCATGGCATCCCCGAGACTCGAAACAACCTGATAGGAGAAACCGGTGGGAAGATCGAGCAAACCCTGAGAATCGGGGACCAAAGGACCGTAGCCCACCGCGCGTGAAAAGGATCGATCGGGTAAAGGCCGAGTGATGCAGCCACCCGCAGACAAGGCCGCGAAGGCTAGGCCAGTCGTATGCAAAAACGTTCGTCGCTCCATGATTTTACCGTGGTCATAGTTTTTAACAGTTGGCGTCTTACAGGGGCGTGGTCTCGGCTGACTCGCAACACAACCTGCGCCGCCATGCCCAAGCGTAGCAAACTAATCGTTTCTGAACACATAGCCTTGCAGGGTATTGCAGTGCCCACACCCCCTATGAGGGGGAGGGTGTAAGTAGACTCGTCTAAGCGTTGTGAGGTTGTTGCGTAACAGCGGCTGAACAGCAGCGTCATTAAGCATCGAGGGGGTCGATGTCAGGCGAGTTTACTTATCTTTGCGTTAATGAGCTAAGAACCACTGTTGGGGGCAATAGCCTGACCCATCCACTCCGCAGGCCAGTTTTGCTCTAGCGTCAGTAGATGCTTAAACAAAGCGCGTATCCGAGCACTTTGCCGAAGGTCCTTATGATAGAGCAGCCAGACGTATCGATGAGGGACACTTTCCGTATTCGGTAAGCGCACGAGGTCTTTAAAGCCTGCATCTGCAACGCTGCAGCAAGCGAGTGCCGCCACCCCCATTTGATTAGCTACCGCATCGAGGCGGGCAATGGGCGTGTCGACTGAGTGCCTCACTTTGATCCCAAGGTCGGCGGCCGTTGGCAATCCTGGAGGGGCTGACTGAGATGAATCAATGAAGCTGAGTTCCCGCTTACCCAGTCTTGCATCAACTAGAAGGGTCTTGTGAACATAGAGCCCCATAGTCAGCAAACCAAGCTTTACACCAACAATATCTTTGGGGGGACGCTCCTCAAGCTTTAGGCCTCGAATGGCGAAATCCGCTTCGCGCCGAGAGAGATCCACCTTGTCGTTAGACGACCTCACATCCAGTTGAATGCGAGGGTAAGCCTTTGAAAATTCGTTTAAGCTGCGAAAAAGAAGCTGGTTTACGGGCTTGAAATCCGCAATCGATACCTTCAACTTTCCTGCCAACAATGCATCTCTGCCGGTTAGTCTAAGTTGTCCGTCAGATATGGTGTCTTCGACCGTTTTCGCGATCGGTAATAATTCTTCGCACAGCGCCGTGGCGAGAAGTCCGTCCGGCGTCCTATCAAAAAGGCGGCCTTCGATGGCCGCCTCAAGCGCTTCAAGTCGCCTAGCTACCGTGCTGTTACTCACGCCCATAGCGGATGCTGCCGTGCGCGTCGATCCGTGACGACTGCAGGCCAACAGCACCTTCAAATCGTCCCAGCTAAGCTCCTGCATAATGTTCCTTAATTAAGAGAGCGGCTTGCCCTCTTTGTCAGTCAGCACCAAGGCATCATTGGTTACTTTGCATAGCAATCGTTGACGTGATGCGCCGTCCGGTACAACGGACAATTTGACGGTGAGAGTGCCCGAATACCTCTTGCTACCCTTCATCGTGATACGCGTATCATCACCGAACTTCTCGAGTACTTCAGCCTTGCATTGCCCGTAGGCAGCACTCACTGGGGTAGACGCGTTGGCTTCGACCCCCATACCCAAAACAACCAATGCGGAAATTACAACAGACTTAACTCTATCCATGTTTCATTACTCCTTGATTAACGTCACTGCGGTATGACGACAGAAAGGATACGCGGGGCTTGTGAGTCCCGCCTGTAACGAAAACGCAGTCAGGCGCCCCAAAAATGGAACGCAAACCGGAAGGTGAACAAAGGCCTTATAGGGCGCGAAAAAATGCGAGCGCAGGCGCTTTAATTATTTCTGTTTTCCGCAGGAACAAACCGGCGATCTGCCTGATCCCACCACCAAAAATCAGGTAATGGCACGCGATCCGGCCACTCCTGATCCATGGTGTCACCATTGTAAAGACGGCCATTGATGAGGACTTTATCGATATCGACGGTATTGCGAATGTCATCCAGCGGGTTGCTGTTTAGCACGACCATATCGGCCAGCTTCCCTACCTCAATGGACCCAAGATCCTGCTCGACACCAATGATCCGCGCACCGTCGATGGTGGCCGCTCGGAGGACCTCAACCGGCGTCATACCGCCCATGGCAAACGACCACATTTCCCAATGGTAGGCGAGGCCCTGCAACTCACCGTGACCGCCAATACCGACGAGACCACCAGCGCGTTGAATCTTCGCTACCTGAGCTGCCGCCTGCTTGAAGTCGAACTCACTCTCGTGAAGCCAAGCGGAGCGCCGCAAGGTCATCTCATCGAGTCGATTTTTAGGATAGAAGCGCTTTAACTTGGGATTGTCGTGCACGTCAGTGCGGGTAAAGAAGTAATCAACCAAGGTAGGGGCGTTGTATTGAACAACCAACGTCGGCGTATAGGCGGTCTTGGTCTTAGCAAAGACCTCGACAACGTCCTTGTAGAACGGCGCGTCCGGCAGTGTATGCTCGTTTCCGTGCATACCATCGATCGCATGCGTGATATTCATCGCCTGATCGGCAGCGCCTTCGGTGGTGGGCATCAAGCCCAGCTTCTGACTGGCCTGTACCACCCACTGTCGCTGCTCACGATTACCAACCACATAACTTTTAATGTTGTTGGTGTGATAGTGCTCGCTGTAGCGCCGGAGATAAGAATGGGCCTCATCGTATGACTGAAAGTCGGTGTCACCAAAGACGCCGCGTGCTGTCATGAAAGCGCGCTGACCAATAGACTGCCCGGTCTCCACAAAATCCCGGTAAGCCAGGTAGTCGTTAGATGCTGTTTGCACGTCGAGACCAGCGGTTACACCATAAGCCACATTGGCGACGAGCGACCAATTGTGGGGTTCGAGCACATCGCTGGTTCTGAACTCCCAGTGGGCATGCGTATCGATAAAACCGGGTACGACAAATTTGTTGTTAAGGTCGCGCCTCGCCGTTCCATCGGGCACTGCCAAGCTGCCATGGTCACCGACCGCATGAATGCGGTTATCGACGATCAGAATATCTTGCGACGTGCGCACCTCTGCCATGGCTTCCGTCGACTCACCGGACATGCTGATGAGATTGACCCGCTCTAATAACAGCGCGCCTGTTGGGGTCGATCTGGGCACGACCACGTCCATATCAACGGCAGTCACAGCGGGATGCTCGTCTTCAGGAACGAAGCTATCTAATGCATCATCATCGGCATCCGCAACGGCGTCTTTCGAATCTGCGTCATCTGCCTCAAAGCTCAGACTATCTAGCGGGCGAGAATAAAAGGTGTTTCCGATTGCCCACCAGACACCACTACCATCGCTGGACCAACCCAGATAGTCTGCCCCCACGTGGGTTAACCGCTTTACCGGTACGTCGCCGCCTCTGAGGTTGGCAACAACCGCCTGTGCGCCCACTTTTGGCTTTGCAATCCACCACACCTGCTTGTTAGCAAACGCCAATACCGAGTTGCCGTCTGGGTGTATGTAAATAGCTTCAGCTCGCGGGGGCTCATCGCCACGACGGTTGCCGCGAGGAGCGTTTACCGTCATTTCATCGCGATGGTCGGTACCGCTAAGCGTCAGTGAAAAGAGTCCGTCATCGCCAGTAAGATACACACGACCTGCCTCAGGGCCAAAGTGAGGATAACGTCCACTGTCGAGCGCCTTGATAACGGTTTGCTCACCGCCTTTGGCAGGCAATGAGATCAACTCCAGTGGAATTCTCAAACCCCCAAACTCACTAAACGTCTGATTGCGAAGAAACTCGTTTCCTCGCATGGCAACGATCGTGCTGCCGTCGGGACTGAACGCCAGATCGGTGTAAAACGCCTCGATGTCAGTAAGCTGTCTTGGCTTACCCTTGCCATCAGAGCGCATCTTGTAAATGTGCCCGCCGCGCGCATGCGACCAGGTGGTGTAAGCAATCCAGCGACCATCAGGTGACCAGATCGGCTTAAATTCATTTTGATTGCTGTTGGTGAGACGTTTTAGGTTTTCCCCGTCCGCATCCATGACATAGATTTTGGTCAAGACAGACGCTGCCACCTTGCTCTGATCGGGCGAGGGTCGCGGGTCCTGAATCAGCGTGGCCGTCAGATCACCTTGCGGCACCCGATAAGGCGCCGTGAGATCGGGTCCAATGTCGAGCGCCACATCTGCAGTAAAGGGGATTTCCTCACGGTCGCCCGTTGCCACATCAACCCGCCAGATTTTGCCGAACGCATTGAAGATGACCTGCCGGCCATCAGGCGTGAACGAGTAACCGGGCAAGAGATCGCGACTCGGCGGGCGGAAGTTCTCCTGCGCATCGCGTTGAATCGGGTAGGTTAGCCATCGGTCCGCGCCCGAATTCAGGTCGCGAATTCGCAGTCCTGTCTGAGCTTCGAATCGCGTGCCGTACACCATGAACCGACCATCGGGAGACAACACGGGGCGAAAGGCACCACCCTCGCCTTGCGTCAACGGCTCGATATCGCCTGTGGCAAAGGTGTAGCGACTGATCTGCGATGCAGGGATATCCCGCCGAGAACCCTGACCCTTCGCGAAGTAGAGATGCTCGCCGTCGGGCGAGGCCTCGACACCAACACCCCAGAAGCGCTCATTACCCCCTGAGCCCGTCAAAGTCACGCCGGAGCCACCGTCGACGTGGAACATCACCAGCTCAGTATCAGTACCAACTCGAGTAACGATGATGTAATCGCCATCCGAGCTCCACTGGGGAGAAATCATACCGGCGTGGCGTTCCGACGAGAGTTGTCGAGCGTCGGCACCGGTGATGTCAGCAACCCACAAATTAATGGCGCCGTCTCGATCACTGATGAACGCAATCTGCTGTCCATCAGGTGAGATCACGGGCTGGCTGTCGTATCCAAGGCCTGAGGTAATGCGAATCGCCTCACCACCATCGATAGGTAAGCGATATAAATCGCCCAAGAGATCAAAGATGAGGCTATCGCCCTCGGGTGCCACATCAATGGAGAGCCATGAACCCTCATCCGTCGTGAAACTGAGAACGTCGGTAGCGCCCTCAAGCGGCAAGCTATCTTTTTCTGAGTCTGCCTGCGCCGCGATCGGTGCCAAGGTCATCGTGGCTGTCACTAATACTTGCGCTAATCGATTCATCTCTGATCACGTCCATTGCTATGAGGTGTGTGAACTTGATTATAAGCAGACCCGAGCGGCATACGCACGACGATAACGTCGCGGAAAAATCAGGGATTCCAGAAACGATTGACTGGGCCCTTAACCTCAAGCGTGCTGTTTTCGGTAATCCACATTGCGCCGCCCTTAGCGACCAAGGCTACCCGACCCAGCACCTCAATGTCCTCCAGCGGATTGCCCGCAACGACGAGAATATCGGCCTGTTTTCCGGGCTCCAGACTGCCGCGCTCGGCGAATACGCCGAGTATCTCGGCGTTGGTTTTGGTTGCAGCCGATATGACCTGAATCGGTGTCATGCCACTGTCGACCAAGGCAGACATCTCACGCCATATGGCCTCTAGATGCATATTGAGCGGACTGGCTGCATCAGTGCCGACACCGATGCGCGCCCCAGCATCGATAAACTGACTGGCGGATTGTTTTGAGTTCCTTATCTCAGTCGCCGCGTTCCTAAAATACGGAAGCTGGTGAAAATTCTGAAATGAATCCATGAACTCTCGGTAGATATCATCCGGCATATCGGTTTTGTACTCGGCTCTCTTCAGGCGCGAGGGAAATGCCAGCGTCGACGGATAGACCCAAACACGATGAGAAATTGTTTGAACGATAGGAATCTCTTTGTGCGCGATGCTATTAATCAACGCCTCTTCATAGGGTGGATTCCCGGCCGAGCCAACGTGTTGAAATACATCAACACCGGCGTCAATCGCCATTTTAATAGCTTCCGGGTCGTAAAGATGAGCGTGAACCTTGACGCCCCGCGAATGAGCCGCAGCCACAATGGCGTGATAGTCCTCCTGCGTCAGGCCCTCCCAGGTTTTAATGACGTCAGAACCCCGATCGATAAGCTCGAGAGCTTTGCGAGCGCCCTCCTCGGGTGAGCTGATCACCTCCTCATAGCTATCGGGGATGGTGTCGTACTGAACGCGGGTTATCCAAGGACCCGATACCAGTAGACGAGGGCCGGGAATCTCGCCCGCATCGATTTTTCTTCGGACATCAAGAATCTCAAAGGGTGCGCCCAAATCAAGTGCGGTAGTAACGCCCGCTCTTAATATTTGCTTGGCGGCAATAGGCATGACCTCATCTAGGCGCTCATCGCCACCCAAAAATTCGTAGTAACGCTCGTAAGAACCATGTCCGATCAAATCGACGTGAACGTGATTATCGATCAGTCCGGGAAGTACCGTGTGCCCCCCTACATCGATGACCCTTGCATTAGCAGGTATCTGAACGTCACTAGCCGATCCCACCGCCGTGATAACGCCATCTTCATAGACAACGACACCGTTAGAAATTGGGGCCACCTCATAACCGTCCAGCACCTGAGCGCCGACCAGCGCAACAGGCCCTACTGGATGCGCTTGCGAGGCGGTCGATGTAGGCGGGACAAAAATGAGCCATGTAGACAGGACTAACACCCAAAAATGAAGTGTTAGCGAAACGGGCCGTGATCGTCGTGTTAACGAATGTTCAACTCTCATACCCACCTCGGCTGTGACGTCAGAACCGCAACGTTAAACGACATTGATGGGGCTGTCATGACGTTCCACTCTGGTTTGCGCCCCTCGGTTTACCGCTGTCCTTGGTTCAACTACACTGATTACTATAGACACTCAACAATAAGACTATGACAGTCACTAAGCCCAAACGAATCAGACTCAGTCCCGAGGCACGGCAAGAGCACTTGCTCGATTGCAGCGCGGAAATGATCGCAACGGACGGCATTGCCGGCTTCACAATGGAAGGGCTAGCAAAGCGCGCGAATGTGTCCGCACCGCTGGTCTATAACTACTTCCCAAATCGAATCGAGCTCCTTCAAACATTACTCAAACGCGAGTTCGCACGGTTTAACAGGCGAACCGCGAACGACGCGGAGCAAGCAACGAGCTTCGAGGACATTGTTCGTGTCGCCGTCAGAAGTAATTTTGATCACTGCGCGCCGGGCACAGTGCTACCCATTCTCATCACTCAGCCGGAGATAGCGAGCGTCGTACAGAACAGATTGGTACAAAACTCGCGACAAGCCGCCAGCTACCTTATTGAGAAAGTCTCCGAACACTACCGGCTTGACGAAGACACGGCACGTCTCATTGTGCAGCTATCTTCTGGTGCTGCTTGGTCAGCCGCTGAGCTAGCTGGCAAACGAGGCTTAAGCATGGATGAGACCGTTGAGCTGACGGTCAACTACATCATTGCAGGTATAGAAACGCTAGTAGCAGGAAAGAAAAACGAACGACAATTTAAGTAACACGCCACTGAAATCAAAGCTTACCTAGAGAGGCTGAATCAATGACTGTTAACCGCCAATGGCGCCTAGCAAAACGCCCCGAGGGAATGATCGGGGAAGCCAATTTTGAGTTTGTAGAGACCACCGTTCCGAAGGTCGTCGACCAGCAAATATTGGTCAAAAATCTTTACTTTTCTTTTGATCCCACACAGCGAGGCTGGGCGGTCGACCGTCCCAGCTACCTGCCGCCCGTCGGCATAGGTGAGGTTATGCGAGCAGGTACGGTCGGACAGGTCGTGCTCTCCAACCACGATGATTTCTCCGAGGGCGATCTCGTACAAACTATGGGTGGCTGGCAGGACTATGCGGTTATTACTCCAGGCGAAGGCGTTACCGGCGTCACCAAAGTGCCTGAGGGAGTCACACCGGAGATGATGCTTTCTGTCATTGGTTTGACAGGTATCACCGCCTACTTTGGTCTGCTCGAATTAGGCCAGCCAAAAGCTGGCGAAACGGTGCTGGTCTCAGGCGCTGCCGGCGCCACCGGCTCGGTTGCGAGCCAGATAGCCAAGATTAAAGGGTGTCGCGTGGTCGGCATCGCAGGCGGTCCCGAGAAATGTCGATGGCTCACCGAAGTGGCAGGGCTGGATGCAGCGATCGACTACAAGCAGGGCAACTTGGACGAGCAAATTGCCGCTGCCTGCCCCGATAAGTGGGATGTCTTTTTTGACAACGTCGGCGGCGACACGCTAGAAGCGGCCCTCAACCACCTCAATCTCTATTCCCGTGTTGTTATGTGCGGTGGCATCTCTGGCTACAACGCAGAAGAACCGATTCCGGGACCCTCAAACCTGATGAATCTCGTGACAAACCGAGCCCGTATGGAAGGGTTCATCATCCTCGATTACATGCCACGGGCCATGGAAGCCATTCAGGACCTCATGGGTT
>Ga0181573_10002397_pt1 | contig 17453 bp, 15 predicted proteins | sample 101ome_25_FD_148643 | JGI IMG/M metagenome (GOLD analysis project Ga0181573, IMG submission 148643) | Coastal salt marsh microbial communities from the Groves Creek Marsh, Skidaway Island, Georgia - 101409BT metaG (spades assembly) | ecosystem: Environmental > Aquatic > Marine > Intertidal zone... | reverse complement strand
GGCATGCCCGACACGATCATCTCCAGCGCATGATCGAGCCCGGCCACGCGCGGCAGTCGCTGGGTCCCCGCGGCACCAGGGAAAATACCGAGGTTCACCTCGGGCAGGCCGACGCGTGCGTCGGTCGACGCGACCCGGAAATGACAGCCGAGCGCCAGCTCGAGCCCGCCGCCGAGCGCAGTCCCGTGGATCGCCGCGACGATCGGCTTCTCGATTGTATCCATGCGATCGACCACCGCCACCAGGTGCGGCTCGCGGGCAGGCTGGTCGAACTCGCGGATGTCCGCACCGGCGGGAAACGTGCGCCCCGCGCCGATCAGGACGATGGCATCGACCCCGTTGTCGGCCGCCGCCTGCTCCACCCGGGCAACGATGCCCTCGCGCACCGCATGCCCCAGCGCGTTGACCGGCGGGTTGTCGATCGCCAGGACGGCCACCCGCCCCTCGATCTCGTAACCGACGATATCGCTCATCTCCGTCCCCCGGATCGTCCCTGCACACATGCAAATCTGGATGCGTGGCTCTAGAATACCGGCCACGCGCGGCCATGATGCGCAGGGCCGGACCCCCGGTCAATTGGACGGTCAAACGGAGTACAGGAATTGTCTCACTACGGGCATCCCGACGAGTTTCTCGACAAGGTCGGCCAGGAGCTCGGCGTCAGCGACTGGGTCAAGATCGACCAGGCCCAGATCGACGCCTTCGCCGACGTCACGAACGACCACCAGTGGCTGCATGTGGACCCGGAGCGCGCCGCCACGGAGATGCCGACCGGCACGACCATCGCCCACGGCTTCCTCGTCCTCTCGCTGATCCCGGGGCTGAGCTATCCGTTCTTCGTGGTCGACAATCTCGCCCACACCATCAACTACGGGCTCAACAAGGTGCGGTTCACCGCCATGGTGCCGGTGAACTCGCGCGTCAGGCTGCGCCAGTCGCTCGCGAGCGCCGAGAAGCGCCCGGACGGCAGCGTTCACCTGGTCCTCGACTCGGTCATCGAGCTCGAGGGCAGCGAACGGCCGGCGGCCATCGCCCAGACCGAGCGTCTGCTCTTCCCCGAGCCCATCGGTGCCAGCGCATGAGCACCGCCGATCGCACCGTTTCGCGCACCGACCAGGTGGTGCCCGTCCTGGAGCAGCACCGGTTCGACGACACGGCGCTCGTCGCCTGGATGTCGGACAATATCGACGAGTTTGAAGGCCCACTTGAGATCGCCCAGTTCCAGGGCGGAATGTCGAACCCCACCTTCCTGCTGACCGACGCGGGAGGGCGGCGCTACGTCCTGCGCAAGAAGCCGCCCGGCGAGCTGCTGCCGTCGGCCCACGCGGTGGACCGGGAACACCGGATCACCTCGGCGTTGGCGGACACGGACGTCCCGGTCGTGCGCACGCTCGCGCTGTGTGAGGACACGGCGATCGTCGGGACCGAATTTTTCCTGATGGACCATGCCGACGGGCGCGTCTTCCACGATCCGTCCATGCTCGACCTCTCGCCCGACGAGCGCACCGCCGTGTCGGAGTCCATGATCGCGACCCTCGCCGCCCTCCACCAGGTGGACTTCGCGGCCGTCGGGCTCGGCGACTACGGCCGCGTCGGCGGCTATATGGGCCGCCAGGTCGCGCGCTGGTCGAAGCAGTATGAGGCCTCCAAGACCGACGAGCTGCCCGAGATGGACCGGCTCATGGTCTGGCTGCCCGACAACATGCCCGACGACAGCGAGACCACCATTGTCCACGGGGATTTCCGGCTCGAGAACCTGATCGTCGCCCATGACGAACCCAAGGTGATCGCCGTTCTGGACTGGGAGCTCTCGACCCTCGGCCACCCGCTGTCGGACCTCGCCTACAACTGCCTGCCCTATCACTGGCCGGAGGAATCCTTCGGCGACATGCGCGGCCTCGACCCCTCGACCCCGGGCATCCCGTCGGAAGAGGACTATGTCGCCGCCTACTGCCGGCACACCGGGCGCGGCGAGATCGAGAACTGGACCTTCTACCTGGTGCTCTCGCTGTTCCGGCTCGCCGCCATCATCCAGGGCGTCTATTTCCGGGGCCTGCAGGGCAACGCGTCCTCGCCCGAGGCGCTGCTGCGCCGCGACCTCGCGCGCCAGCTCGCCGTGCGCGCCTGGGGTCTGGTGGAGACCCGCTGATGCGGGATCAGGTCACTTCGGGATAGATCAGCCGCAGGTTCTCGATCACCGCGGCGGGGCGCTCGCTGCCCTCGAGCTCCATCGTCGCCAAGAGATCGAGGAAGACACCGCCGTCGTCGCGCTTCTCGGCGGCTGTCAGCGCCTGGCGCAGGCGCACCCGCGAGCCCGCCGGCACCATGGCCGTGAAGCGCACCTTGTTCAGGCCGTAGTTCAGCTCATGCGCGACATTGTCGACGTCGAAGATCTCGTAGCTGAGCGGCGCCAGCAGCGACAGGACCAGGAACCCGTGCGCGATCGTCGATCCGGTCGGCAGCTCGCGGGCGGCCCGTTCGGTGTCCACATGCACCCACTGGTGATCGTTGGTCGCGTCCGCGAACGCGTCGATCATCGCCTGGTCGATCAGCACCCAGTCGCTGACGCCGAGTTCCTCGCCGACCAGGTCCAGGAACGCGTCGGGATGTGCGAACTTCGCCATCGGCTCAGGACGACGTCTCGCGCTCGCGCAGGACCTTGCGCTGGATCTTCCCGGTCGTCGTCATCGGCAGCTCGTCGACGAACGCGACCGCGCGCGGATACTCGTGGGCTGCGAGCCGCGTCTTCACATGGTTCTGGATCTCCTCGGCCAGCGCGTCGCTCGGGGTCTGGCCGTCCTTGAGGATCACATAGGCCTTCACCATCTCGCCCCGCGCCTCGTCGGGCACGCCGATCACCGCCGACATCTGCACGGCGGGGTGGGTGAGCAGCGAGTTCTCCACCTCGGCCGGACCGATGCGGTAGCCGGCCGAGTTGATGACGTCGTCGGCGCGGCCGACGAAGTAGATCCAGCCCTCGTCGTCCATGGTCGCCTTGTCACCCGTGTCGAGCCACTGGTCGCCGTTCTCGTCGGTGAGAAACTTCTCCTTGGTCGCTTCCGGGTTCTTCCAGTATTCTAGGAACATCACGGGGTCGGGCGCCTTGACACAGATGGTGCCCAGATCGCCCGGCGCCTGGATGTTCGCGTCCTCGTCCATGATGCGCAGCGTGTGGCCCGGCGATGCGCGGCCCATGGAGCCGTCGGGCGGGGTCATGATCGTCGCGCAGCAGCCGACGATGACGTTGCACTCGGTCTGGCCGTAGGCCTCGTTGATCGTGACGCCCAGCTGTTCACGGCCCCAGTCCATGAGCGAGGTGCCCAGCGCCTCGCCGCCGGAGAACATCGTCCGCAGATCGTAGTTGTAGCGGCCGCGCGGATTGTCCACCTGGCGCATGACCTTGAGACCCGTGGGCGGGATGAAGGCGCAACGAACGCCGTAGCGGTCGAGCAGGTCGAACACGGCCTCGGGATCGAAGCGACCGGGCGGATTCACCACCTGCGGGATGCCGTGATAGAGCGCCGGCATGGCCGAATCCATCAGCGCGCCGATCCACGCCCAGTCGGCGTTGGTCCACATGACGTCGCCCGGCTGGGGCAGGAAGTCGAAGATGAAATCGACCCCCGGCACGTGGCCGATCATGGTCCTGTGGGGCAGCAGCGCGCCCTTGGGATTGCCCGTGGTACCCGAGGTGTAGATCAGCAGCGCGGGGTCGCCGTTCGCGGTATCGACCGGGGCGAAGCTGTCCTTCGCACGCTCGAGCTCCGCATGAAAGTCGAGCGCCCCGCCGGCCCCGTCGTCGGCCGGCCCGTCCACTGAAAGAACCAGCTGAAGGTCGGGGAGCGACTCCCTGATCTGGGCGATCTTCTCGCAACTCGCCCTGTCCGTGACGATCGCGCGCGCGCCGCTGTCGGACAGCCGGTACTCGAGCGCATCCGGCCCGAAGAGTTGCGCCAGCGGCATCACGACCAGCCCGGCGCGATAGCCCGCGATGTGCGCCACGAGCGTCTCCGGCATCTGCGGCAGCAGCACCGCGACCCGGTCGCCACGCTGGAGGCCGTGGGCCACGAACAGGTTGGACAGACGGCTCGACAGCGCCTTCAGATCGCCAAACGTGTACTCGCGGCGCCCGCCGTCCGGCTGCGGCACGATCAGGGCCGTCGCCTTCGCGTCCTGCGCATCGCAGACCGAGACCCCCATGTTGAAGCGATCCGGCACGTCCCAGCGCCAGTCGCCCCAAGCCTGCTCGTATGTTTCCGAGATTTTCATCGCTGTCCCCCCGAACGCGTTTGAGAAAGTCTAGCCAGAAGCGGCGTCCGCGCCAATCAGGCGTCACCGCCCGCGAGTTCCAGCATCGCGCCCAGCAGGACCTGGCCGCCGGCGGTCACCCATTCGGGCTTCGCGTCTTCGATCTCGTTGTGGCTGATCCCGTCCACACAGGGAATGAAGATCATCGAGGTCGGTGCCACGGCGGCAACGTTGCACGCGTCGTGGCCGGCGCCGGAGATGATGTCGCGGGCCGACAGGTTGCGGCTCTCGGCCGCGTTGCGGACGGCGTTGACGCAGCGGTCGGCGAAGACGATCGGCGCGATGTAGAAGATCTCCTCGAACGCGCATTCGAGCCCGATCTCTTCCGTGATCTCCCGCAGCCCATCCCGCAGCTTGGTATCCATGTCCCGCAGAATGTCGTCGTCGGGATGGCGGAACTCGGCCGTCATGAAGACCTGCCCCGGGATGACGTTCCGCGAGTTCGGATAGGATTCGATCATGCCCACGGTCGAGCGCGCATCCGGCGCGTTGTCGATCCCGATCCGGTGGACCAGCTCGACGATCCGAGCCGCGCCGACGAGCGCGTCCTTGCGCCGCTCCATGGGCGTGGTGCCCGCGTGGGATTCCTGGCCGGTCAGCGTGATCTCGTACCAGCGCTGGCCCTGGGCCCCGGTGACCACGCCGATGGAAATATCCTCGTCCTCCAGTATGGGCCCCTGCTCGATATGGGCTTCCACATAGGCATGCAGCTCGCGGCCGCCGACCGGCAGGTCGCCGGCATAGCCGATCCGCTCGAGCTCCTCGCCGATGGTGAGCCCGTCCGCGTCGGCGCGGGACAGGCCATGCTCCAGCGTATGCTGGCCGCCGAAGACGCCCGACGAGATCATGGCGGGTGCGAACCGGCTGCCCTCCTCGTTGGTCCAGACCACCACCTCGATCGGATGCTCGGTCTCGTAGCCCAGGTCGTTGAGGCTGCGGATCACCTCGAGGCCGGCGAGGACACCGAATATCCCGTCGAACTTGCCGCCGGTCGGCTGTGTATCCAGATGGCTGCCGGTCACCACCGGCGGCAGGGAGTCGTCGCGCCCGGCACGGCGCGCGAAGATGTTGCCCATTTGGTCCACGCTCACGGTGCAGCCCGCCGCCTTGCACCAGTCGACGAACAGATCGCGCGCCTCGCGGTCAAGGTCGGTGAGTGCGAGCCGACGGCTGCCGCCCTTCTCGGTCGGGCCGATCTCGGCAATGTCCATGATCGACTGCCACAGGCGGTCGCCGTCGATGGAGAGGTTGCGGGGTTCGGTCATGGTGCTGCGTTCCGGCCCGGGGTGGGAGAAAGTCTCGTGCCCATGATACCGTCTTCGTGCCTGCCCTCACAGGGCACCTTCCAACGGACAGCATTGCGCGATCATGGACACTCAGACCGGCCGGCCCGTCACCCTGGCGCCCAACGGGCTCGTCACCTCGCCCCATTCCGTCGCATCCGCCGCGGGTTTGGACGTGCTGCGCGCGGGCGGATCCGCGGTGGATGCGGCGATCGCCACCAGCGCGGCGCTCTCGGTCCTCTACCCGCACATGACCAGCATCGGCGGTGACGCCTTCTGGTTGATCCACGAGGCCGAAACCGGCGCGGTGAAGTATCTCGACGGCGGCGGGCGGGCCGCAGCAGGTGGCACGCTGGGCACAATGGCCGAGCGCGGACTGTCGGAGGTTCCGTTCCGCGGCATTGTTCCGGCGACCCTGACGGTCCCCGGCGCGCTCGCGACCTGGGACGAAGCCCACAGGGCCTACGGACGACTGCCGCTGCCGCGCATTCTCGAGGCCGCTATCGGCTACGCACGGGACGGGTTTCCGGTGACGGACCGGATCGCCACCCATATCCGCGAGCGGGCGGACGACCTCGCCTCAAACGCGTACTCCGCGCAGATCTTCCTGCCGGACGGCGCGCCGCCGGCGGCCGGGTCGAAGCTGGTCAACCCGGACCTCGCGCAGAGCCTGGAACGCTTCGCCGACGGCGGATGGTCGGGCTTCTACGCGGGCGAGACCGCAGCCGAGATGGCGCGCTTCGCCGCCGAGACGGGCGGTGTGTTCACCGCGGACGACTTCGCAGGACAGAAAGCCCGCTGGGGCGAACCGATCGTCGGCGAGTATCGCGGCGTCACCATCTTCAACACGCCGCCGCCGACCCAGGGCTTCACCCTGCTGGAGATCCTCAACCTGATCGAGCCCTTCGAGCTGCATCGAATGGAGATGCTGAGCCCCGACCACATCCACCTGCTGGTCCAGGCCAAGCAGATCGCGTTTCACGACCGCGACACGCTGCTCGCCGATCCGGCGTTCGTGGATGTGCCCATCGAGCGGCTCATCTCGAAAGCCTATGCCGACGAGCGGCGCGGCCTGATCGACATGCAGACGGCCCTGCCCTGGGACAAGGTGCCGTCCTACGGCAGCCTCGACGGCGACACGGTCTACATGGCGACGATCGACGCCGACGGGAACGCGGTCTCCCTGATCCAGAGCCTGTTCGCGTCCTTCGGCTCGGGCGTGGTCGCCGGGCGGACCGGAGTCATGCTGCAGAACCGGGCGAGCTACTTCTCGCTCGACCCCGCGCACCCGAACCGGCTGGAGCCGGGGAAGGTGCCGCAACACACGCTGATGGCGTCGATGTCGAAGCGCGACGATGCGCTCTGGTCGGTTCTGGGCACCCAGGGAGCGGACGGTCAGCCGCAGATCCAGCTGCAACTCCTGACCGACATGATCGACTTCGGCCTGAACATCCAGGAGGCGCTCGAGGTGCCGCGGTTCCTGTCGGGCCGCATCTCGCTGGGCGAGGCCCGGGACATGCTGCACCTCGAGGGACGCATGCCCGAGCCCCTGTTCGACGCGCTGGCCGCGCGCGGCCACAAGATCAACCGCTGGGCCGACTGGAACAACCGGGCCGGCCAGGCCCACGGCATCGTCATCGAACCCGGTTCGGGCCTCTACACCGGCGGCTCGGACCCGCGCTCGGACGGTGCGGCGATCGGGTACTGACCGACAGCCTTCGCGCGCATGCTTCGAGACGCCGCCTGCGGCGGCTCCTCAGCATGAGGAGAGCAAATCCCGCACGTCATACCCGCACTTGATCCGGGCATGACGAAGAATAATCAGGGCCGGTGCAGCTCGACGGCCGACCGGGTAAAGGTCCGCCGCCCGGCCTTGAAGCCATAGCGTGCCTCGGCGTTGATCGCCACGGCATCCGCGGCGCTCTCCGCATCCCAGACCACCAGGTCGGCGGCGCTGCCGACAGCGACGCCGTAGTCGTCGCGACCAAGGAAACTGGCCGGCCGGTCGGTCATCATCGCGAAGCACTCGGTCAGTTCGTCGCGCGTCCCGCGCTGCGCCACGTTGGCGTACATGTTGGCGATCCGCATCAGGGAGCCGTCGCCGAAGGGCGTGAACGGATTGAGGATGTTGTTGGTGGACAGGCAGCAGTTCACGCCGTGGGCGTGGAGCGCATTGCCGTCGGCAACCCCGCGCATCACCGAGTGATCCTGGTGCCGGCCGACGGTGAAAAGATCCGTCGCCGGCAGCACGGTCAGGGTCACGCCGCTGTCGGACATGAGCTTGCCGAGATCGCGCAGCTTGTCCGGCGGCATCGAGGAATATTTCGAGCCATGGCCGACGGCGACGCGGCCGCCCCAGCCGATTTTGTCGGCCAGCTCGCAGACCTGGTAGATGTCGAGATGATCATGGTTCGGGCCGACATCCAGGTGAATGTCCACGTCCACGTCGTATTCCTTCGCCAATTCGAAGATGCGGGCGATCTGACCGGGGCCGTCCTCGTCGTAGCTCGGCGCGCCGCCGATGGCGGTGGCACCGCGCTCCAGCGTCGCGACCAGGTTGGCGTCGCCCTCGGGCACACCGGTCCAGCCTTCCTGCAGGAAAACGCAGAGCTCGAGATCGATGCCCCAGGCGTAATCCTTCGCGAGCTGCTCGAGCGCATCGACGCTCTTCAGCCCGACATTGGGATCGACCTCCACATGGGTGCGCATGGTGGTGCAGCCATGGGCGATCGCAGTCTCAAGCGACGCGCCCGCGCGCCTGTACACATCCTCGACCGTGAACCCCGGCTTCACCGCCGAGACCCGCTTCATGTGATCCATGCCGCGATCGGGCGCGGGTTCGGATCGGTCGAGGATGCGCGACTTGTCGAGATGGATGTGGGTCTCGATCAGGCCGCCGGAGACGAGGCCGGCTTCGACATCGAGGCTCTCGCCGCCGTCGGGGAGGCTCGTCTCGATGGCCGCGATCCGACCATCGGCGATCCCGATGTCCCGCAGCGGCGCATCCGCATCGTCTCCAACGACCCGCGCATTGCGCAATACCAGATCAAGACTCATGGTCCACTCTCCCTGCAAATTCCTGTTTCGAGCCTAGAACAGCCCCGGCAGGGCCGCAAAGCGCGCCGCGCCTAGCGGTTCGGCGCCTCGGCGCGCTCGTCGGGGCCGTAGTCACGCAGAACCTCGGCGACCCGCAGCCGGTAATCCTCGAATATGCCCCCACGGCCCCTGCCCTGGGCGATCCGGTGTTCGGCGTGATTGCGCCATGCGCTGACCGCGTCCTCGTCGCGAAAGAAGGACAGCGCGAGATACTTGCCCGGGTTGTAGATGCTCTCGAACCGCTCGACCGAAATGAAACCGTCGATCTTCTCGAGCTCGGACGCCAGGTCGTGGGCAATTCCGAGATAGTCGTCGAGGCGCCCTTCGGCGGGCCAGACCTCGAAGATGACAGCGATCATGCCGAGACCGGCCGATTTCGCGGCCAGCCATCGACCTGCCGGCGCAGCTCCATCCGTGCGATCTGGCGGCGGTGCACCTCGTCGGGGCCGTCGAAGAGCCGCATGGCGCGGGTGCGCGCATACATGGCCGCCAGCGGGAAATCGTCGCTCATGCCGCCGCCGCCATGGAGCTGCAGGGCCCGGTCGATCACGCCGAGCGCCATGTTGGGCGCCGCCACCTTGATCATCGCGATTTCCTGGCGGGCTTCCTTGTTGCCGACCGTGTCCATCATCCAGGCCGCCTTCATGACCAGCAGGCGGCACATCTCGATCTCGATCCGTGACTGGGCGATGCGCTCCTCGGTGATGCCGCGCTCGGCGAGCAGCTTGCCCCAGGTCTCGCGCTCGGCCGCACGCTGACACATGGCCTCGAGCGCGCGCTCCGCGACGCCGATGACGCGCATGCAATGGTGGATGCGCCCCGGCCCGAGCCGGCCCTGGGCGATCTCGAACCCGCGGCCCTCGCCCAGCAGCAGGTTCTCGGCCGGCACCCGCACATTGTCGAAGGTCACCTCGGCATGACCGTGGGGGGCGTCGTCATAGCCCATCACGTTGAGCATGCGCTCGATCGTCACGCCGGGCGTCTCGGTCGGCACGAGAATCTGCGACTGCTGCTCGTGGCGGGCGGCCGAGGGGTCGGTCTTGCCCATCACGATCATGATCTTGCAGCGCGGGTTCCCGGCATTCGACGTCCACCATTTCCGGCCGTTGATGACATACGCATCGCCGTCACGGGTGATCGAACATTCGATGTTCGTGGCATCCGACGAGGCGACGTCCGGCTCGGTCATGGCGAAGGCCGAACGAATCTCGCCGTCCAGCAGCGGTGTCAGCCATTCGGCCTGCTGCGCGGGGGTGCCGTACATATGCAGCACCTCCATGTTGCCGGTGTCCGGCGCGTTGCAGTTGAAGACCTCGGGCGCCCAGTCGACGCGGCCCATGATCTCGCACAGCGGGGCATACTCGACATTCGTCAGCCCCGCGCCGTGATGATCGTCGGGCAGGAACAGGTTCCACAGGCCGCGTTTCTTCGCCTCGGCCTTGAGATCGTCCACGATCTGCGGCGTCTGCCAACGGGTCTCCTGGCTGTCGAGCTGTTCCTCGAAGGTCTCTTCGTTCGGATAGACGAACTCGTCCATGAACGAGATGAGTTCGGCGCGCATTTCCTCGCAGCGCGGCGTCAGGCCAAATTCCATCGGTTTCCCCCTTGTCATCTTCCGCATCGGACATGTGCCCGGCATCGCGACTTGGCCTAGGATAGCGTCAAATCGTGCAGTAGGGGGAATCGCCATGGGCGCACCATTCGACCTCACCGGGAAGGTCGCGATCGTCACCGGCTCGACCAAGGGGATTGGCCGCGCCATCGCCTTCGCGCTGGCCGCCGCCGGCGCCCGGGTCACCGTCTCGAGCCGGGACCGGGAACGGGTCGCGGAAACAGAGGCCGCAATGACCGGCGCCGGCCACGACGCCCTGGGCGTGGCCTGCAACGTGGGCCGCAAGGAGGAGCTCCAGGCCCTCGTCGACACATCACGCAATCACTGGGGTCCGGCGGACATTGTCGTCTGCAACGCCGCGATCAACCCCTATTACGGGCCGGCGATGGACATTCCCGACGATGTCTTCGCCAAGGTCATGCAGACCAATATCCAGTCCCAGCTCTGGCTCGCCCAGATGACCGTGCCCGACCTGCGCGCCAAGGGCGGCGGCGCGATCATCCTGGTGTCCTCGATCGGCGGCCTGCGTGGCTCGGACGTGATCGGCGCCTACAACGTGTCGAAAGCCGCCGACATGCAGCTCGCCCGCAACCTCGCCGTCGAGCTCGGCCCCGACAACATCCGGGTCAATGCGATCGCGCCGGGCCTCGTGAAGACCGATTTCGCCCGCGCGCTGTGGGAAGACCCCGCATTCGCGGAACCGCGGATCGCCGCAACCCCGCTGCGGCGCCTCGGCGAACCCGAGGATATTGCGGGCACCGCGGTCTTCCTCGCGTCCGAGGCGGCGAGCTGGATGAGCGGCCAGGTTCTGGTGGTCGACGGCGGCGCGACGGTGCCGGTCTAACGCGCCCGGCCCGCGTCCCACTCCTTGAAGCTGGAGCCGGCTTCCGCCAGCTCGCGCAGGAGCGTCGCGGGCGCCCACTTGTCACCCCACGCGGCGTGATACCCGTCCAGGGTCGAAACAACTTCCGGCAGGCCGACCATGTCGGCATAGAACATCGGCCCGCCGCGCCAGCGCGGGAAGCCGTAGCCATGGAGCCAGACGACATCGATGTCCGAGGCGCGGATCGCCAGCCCCTCCTCCAAGATCTTCGCGCCCTCGTTGATCAGCGAATAAATGGTGCGCTGGCGGATTTCATCGTCGGAAATGTCACGCCGTGCAATGCCCATTTCATCCGATCGCGCCTCGATCAGGGCCGCGATCTCCGGATCGGGCACCGCCGCGCGGCCCTCGTAGCGGTACCAGCCGGCACCGGTCTTCTGGCCGAAGCGCCCCATTTCGCATATCCGGTCGAGAAGCGGTGAGAAGCGTTCGTCGGCGGGCCGTGTTTCGGCGCGGCGCTTCTCGATGGCCCAACTGATGTCGAGGCCGGCCAGGTCCGAGACCCGGAAGGGTCCCATGCGGAACCCGAATGCCTCGATTACCCGGTCCACGTCCTCGGGCATGGCACCTTCCTCGACCAGGAAATCGCACTGGCGAAAATAGGGTGCGAGCATCCGGTTGCCGACGAAGCCGTCGCACACGCCGACGACAACCCCGGTCTTCCCAATTCGCCGCGCCAGGTCGAGCACCGTCGCGATCACGTCCGGCGCCGTCTCTGCTGCCCGCACGATCTCGAGCAGAGTCATGACGTTGGCAGGGCTGAAGAAATGCATACCCAGCACATCTGCCGGTCGCTCGGTGACAGCGGCAATGGCGTCCACGTCGAGGGTCGAGGTGTTGGTCGCGAGGATCGCGCCATCCCCCGCGATACGGTCGAGTTCCCGGAACACCGACTGCTTGACGTCCATCTCCTCGAAGACCGCCTCGATCACGAGATCGGCGTCGGCCGCGGCCTCCAGCCCCGTCGCACCTCCGATCAGGCCCATCCGGGTCTCCATGTCCTCGGCGCTCAGTCGCCCCCTATCACGGGTCGCGGCATAGTTGGCCTCGATCCGCGCCAGCCCGCCGTTGAGCGCCTCTGAATCGGTCTCGATCAGGGTCACCGGTATCCCGGCGTTGGCGAAGGACATTGCGATGCCGCCGCCCATCGTGCCCGCGCCGATGATGACCGTTCGCGCGATGTCCCGCCGTGGCGTCTCGGCGGGAATATCCGGAATCCGGGCGACCTGGCGTTCCGCGAAGAACGCATGGACCAGCGAACGGGACTCGACCGACGCCACCGCTGCCTGACTGATCTCAGCCTCGCGCGCCCAGCCATCCGCAAACGGCATCGTCAGCGTGTTGGCGACACTTTCGAGGCAATGCAGCGGCGCCTGCATGCCACGCGCGGTCTTCTCGAGCTTTGTGCGGGTCTCGGCGACGAGGGCGGCCCCGGCCTCCTCATCCAGGTCGATCGCCATCTCGCTCACCCGTCGGGGTGCGGCGGCCGCGGCGACCAGTTCGTTGGCATAGCCGATCGCCTGGGCGACCAGGTCGTCACCACTGGCCAGCCTGTCGACCAGCCCAATCTCCAGGGCGCGGGCGCCGTCCACGGACGCGCCGGTCGTGATCATCTCCACGGCCTTCGCAAACCCGACCAATCGCGGCAGCCGCTGGGTACCGCCGGCACCGGGAATCACACCACGCAGCACCTCGGGCAGCCCGAGCGTCGCGGCGGGGTCCGCAATACGGAAGTGACAGCCCAGCGCCAGTTCGAGCCCGCCGCCCAGCGTCGGCCCGTGGATGGCCGCGACCACCGGCTTCTCCATGGCCTCGATCAGGTTCATCAGATCCCGGGTCATGGGCCGGACCTGGCGGTCGGGCGTATTGAATTCGCGAATATCGGCCCCGCCGCAGAGGTTGCGACCGTTGCCGCAGACGACCACGGCCCGCACCTGGTCATCGTCCCCCGAGAGTTCGAGAAACTCCGCCATCGCCATGCGCACTTGCTTCGCCAGCGCATTCACGGGCGGATTGTTGATGGTGATTACCGATAACCCGTTCTCCTTTCGGTAGAGGACGGGATCGCTCGCGGCACTGTTCAACACGCACCCCCAGCGCGACGCCTGACATACATCGCTCGCAGCACTCTACGAGAATTCTCAGCGATCCTCCAAAAGTTGATCGCATCGACGTATCGGATATCGAGACATGATCTTCCGCGACGCCTCGCGCCGGCCTGCGGTGATTGCTAGACTGGCACCCCGCTTCCCCCGGCCCGAGAGCCGACTTTCATGCGCCTTCCCATGGACACGCGGCTCAACGCCGCCCAGATTTTCGGTCTTTTCTCCACGCTGATTTCCGCAGCGCTGCTGGCCGCGCCATTATGGACGGACACGCCCGGCGTGCTGCCGGCGGCCGGTGTCGTCCTGTTCGCCGTTGCGTTCTGGGCCACTGACGCAATTCCACCGTATATCACCGCATTGCTCCTGTTCCTGCTGACGGTGGTCTTCTCGATCGCGCCGCCGAGCGTCGCTTTCTCGGGCTTTCATGCCAGCGCCACCTGGCTGGTGTTCGGCGGCTTCGTGATTTCGATCGCTGTCCACAAGTCCGGCCTCGGGGCCCGACTGATCCAGGCGCTGATGACCCACCTGCCGGCGCGCTACCTTCTGATGGCCGGAGGCCTCGCGATCGCAGGCGTGCTGCTCAGCTTCATCATGCCGTCCGCGTCCGGGCGCGCCATCATGATGGCGCCGCTCGCCGTCGCGCTGGCGACAGAGCTCGGGTTCGGCGAGAACACCCGCGCACGCCACGGCCTGGTGCTGGCCGCCGGCTGGGGGGCAACGATCCCCGCCTTCGGGATCCTGCCATCGAACGTCGTCAACATGGCCTTCGTCGGCGCATCCGAGAGCATCTTCGACATCGGCTTCACCTATTTCGGCTACACCTTCCTGAATTTTCCGGTCGTAGGGCTGCTCGGCGTCCTGGTCGTCATCGTCCTGATCACGCTGCTCTTCGGTGCGAAGCCCGAACTCCGGGCCCGGCCCGCCATGCAGACGGGCTGGAGCAACGCCGAGCGCCGGCTCATGGGAATCATGCTGATCGCGCTCGCCCTGTGGATGACGGATTCCCTGCATGACATCTCGCCGGCCTGGATCGCCCTCGCCGCGGCGTTGCTCTGCGTCACCCCGGGGATCGGTATTCTGCAGGCCTCGGTCATCACAACGGAGGTCAACTACGGGGCGTGGCTCTTCGTGGCCGGCGTCATCGGCATGGGCGCCATCGCCAACCATTCCGGGGTCGGCGGTGCAATGGGCGAGCTACTGCTCGCAAACATTCCCCTGACCCGCGACGGCGGCATCGTCACCTTCTACGAGATCTTCGCGATCAGTGCGGCGGTTGGCGTGGTCACGACCTTCCCGGCGGTCCCGCCGATCGTGACGTCCTTCTCCGACGCGATCGCACAGGCAACCGGCTGGCCCCTCGAATCCGTGCTGCTGGTCCAGGTGCCGAGCTGGATGATCTACCCGTTCCCGCATGAGGCCCCGCCCGTCGCGATGGCGATGGCCGTCGGCGGCGTACCGATGCGCGAGGCCTTCCGGCTGACCGCGGTCTATTTCGTGGTCGGAATCCTGCTGATCCTGCCGCTGCAGTATCTCTGGGGCCGCATGCTCGGAATCTACTTCTAGGGCCGAGGCCCGTTTCCAAACGAAGAGGAGTGCTCACATGCTGTTCATGGTGCGAATTAAGGTCGAGCTACCGGGTGACATGGACCCGGCGCAGGTCAAGGCGCTGGGCGATGCCGAGGCCGACCGGGCGATCGAGCTGATCCAGGCCGGGAAGATGCGCAAGGTCTGGCGGATCATCGGCGAGCGCGCGAACTTCTCGATCTGGGAAGCCGACACTCTCGAGGAGTTTCACGCCGACATCTCCTCGCTGCCGCTGCACCCCTGGATGACGGTCGATGTGACGCCGATGATCGAGCACCCGGCAACCCAGGCGTATGAGCAGCGGGTCGGGCCGTTCCCGCCGCTCTAGTAGCCGCGTTCGGCCTCGATCTCGCGCGCCGTCCGGTAAACCTCCGGATAGCGCTCCGAAATGCGCGCGCCGGGATAGAAGCAGGCCCGGAAGGACGGGCGGTCCTGGAGCGCCGCGAGCCAGGCCTCCATGCCCGGCAGTTCGCCCTCCCAGAGATAGGCGTAACCGAGATCGTCCATGCGGTCGATCAGCGACGCCACGAGCGCGTCGGCCAGCGTGAACCGGTCGCCCATGATCCAGGGCCCGCCATGGCCCTCGACCGCCCGGTCGATCCGCTCGCAGGTCTGCCGGATCTGTTCCTTGGCGTAGTTTACGTCCGCCTCACCGAACCCCTTCTGGGTCATGCGCTGGTAGAAACGCTTGCGCAGCGGTAGCCGGTCTGCGTGGCTGGCGAACTCGTCGTCGGAGTATTTCAGGTATCGCGCCGGCGCCAGCATGTTCGCGAAGGTGGGCACCCGCACAGCCACGGTCGGGACCTCCTCGATGTAGCGCATCCAGGCGCGCATGCCCGCGCGCGCGACCGGGTCCTCCGGCGTCAGCGGGTTCTCGGGAATGATTTCGTCGAGATACTCGACGATCGCGGAGGACTCGATCAGCACGGCGCCATCGTGGATCATCGTCGGCACCACGCCGTTCGGGTTGATCTTCAGATACTCCGGCGTCAGATGCTCGAACTTGCCGAGATTGATCTCATGCGCGATCCAGTCCTTGTCCTTCTCCGGCAGCCCCTTCTCGGCAAGGGTGATGCGGACCTTCTGGCTGCAGGTGGAGTGGTGGCTCTGGTAAAGCTCAATCGTCACGGTTTTCCTCCGGGGTGAGATATTCGCCGTATTTTTCACTCAGGTTCGTGTTCGCATAGAACGCCTGATCGAAGGACGGTCGGGCCCTGATCCGTTCGAACCATGCCGTCATCTCCGGCAGATCGGGCTCCCAGATCGGGGCATAGCCCATGTCGGCCATGCGCTGGATGAGCGGCGTCAGGGTCACATCGATCAGCGTGTACTGATCGCCCAGGATCCAGGGGCCGCCGGTCTCGCGGATGGCGGCGTCGATACGCTCGCAGGTCTGGCGAATCTGCGCGATCGCATTGTCCATCTCCGCTTCCGAGAAGCCATCGATGCGGCCCATGCGACGATAGAACGCCTTGCGCAGCGGCATCTTCGCGACCCGCGCCTCGAACTCCTCCGCGGTCGCATTCTCGTAGCGAAGCGGCCGGAACACGCGGTTGAAGGATGGCACGCGCACCGCGGGTGTCGGCACCTCCTCCATGTAGCGCATCCAGGACCGCAGCCGCGCGCGGCCCAGCGCGTCAGCCGGCGACAGTGACGGCTCGGGGTGAATCTCGTCGAGATACTCGACAATCACCGAGGATTCGATCACCGGCTCCCCGTCATGGATCAGCGTCGGCACGACCCCGTTGGGGTTGAGCTTGAGGTACTCGGGCGTCAGATGGTCGCCGGTGGCGAAGTGCAGGACGTGGCTCTCCCAATCCAGCCCCTTCTCGGCGAGACAGATCCGGACTTTCTGGCTGCATGTCGAATGGTCGGAGTGATAGAGCTCGAGGCCCATGCGCGCCGTCTCCCGATATTTTGAAGCGTCCGTGCTGGACGCATCCGTTGCAGCCTTTATATCAACGCCTGCAACATTGTTCCCCGGCCCATCCCATGAGCTTCATGCGCATTCTGCATACGATCCTCGCCCTGTCACTCGTCGCGCTGGCGACGAACGTGCATGCGGGCCCGGTCGATCTCACCGCCTGGCCGGACCATGGCAGCATCTCCGGCCAGGCCGGCGAGCTCGTGTCCTACCCGAGCCACAGTCCGTTCACCCTCTGGGAGGTCGGCAAGAGCGAGATGCTTGACCCGCCGACCGACGCCAACGCCTTCCTGTTCATGCCCGAGGCCGCCAGCGCCGACGCGCCCGTCCCCGCCGTCGTGCTGCTGCACGGCGCGGCCGGGGTCCTGAGCGCGCGGGAGCTCACCTACGGCGCGCAGTTCGCACAAATGGGCGTCGCCGCGCTGGTCGTCGATGCCTTCGGTGCGCGCCGCGACCGGGCGTTCGGGTTCATCGACCGGCTCCTCGAGATCACCGAGACCATGGTCCTGGCTGATGCCTATGCCGGCCTGCGTTATCTCGATGGCCTGCCCGAGGTGGACGGCACGCGGGTCGCGCTGATGGGCTTCTCCTATGGCGGCATGTCCACCATGCTCGGCGCGTTCGAGCAGATCGCCGAGGCTCTCAACCCGGGTGGCAA
>Ga0181573_10002391_pt1 | contig 17479 bp, 12 predicted proteins | sample 101ome_25_FD_148643 | JGI IMG/M metagenome (GOLD analysis project Ga0181573, IMG submission 148643) | Coastal salt marsh microbial communities from the Groves Creek Marsh, Skidaway Island, Georgia - 101409BT metaG (spades assembly) | ecosystem: Environmental > Aquatic > Marine > Intertidal zone... | reverse complement strand
ATTGTTGCCGCGAGAGTGCGCGTTTTCGTCGAGAAGGGCGTCTATTTTTTTTGCTTCCTCGCCAAAGCCTCCGCGGCCCACTCGCGTATGAGCTCGTTGTACTGATCCTTGATGCGCGGCGAGAGGGGGTAGAGGAACTCGCTCCTGGCCCACACCTCGTCCGGGGGCATTCCGCCCTGCATGATCTCGCCGCCGCGGTTCTTTTCGTCTCGGCTGAAGAAATCCTTAATCTTGGCGCCCATCCCGCGAGTCCCGTTCTTGTCCCCGGCGGCGTCGTAATCGACGAACCCGCCGGTGGGTCCGCTCATTCCTATGGACGCGTAGTCTATCCCGCCGCCGTCGAACACGATCGGCGACACCCCGCCTCGCAGCCCCACCCGAAGGTTCACTCGAGCCGGCTGGGTGGTGTAGTCGAACCACTGGTTCAGCAAGGGGCTAACCCCGCCCGGTTTACGCGCCGCGCTCGCGGGCACGCACCACACGTCCGCGAACAGCGTCGTCCCCGACATCGGCACCACCACCCCGATCAGCGAAGACTTCCTGGCCATCGACAGGACGTCGTCCGAGTTACCGACGGCGATCCACGCGTCGCCGTTGCCGAGCGCCTGCAGGTACTGGATGTCGTCCTGGATCAGCAGCTGCTCCCGTCGCAGCGACTCGAGCCTCGCCCGGACGTTCCCGCCGCCGCCCCAACCGTCCGCGTTGGCGCTCATCCCCTCGGCGCGCAGCGCGGCGGTGAGCATCTGCCTCGGCCCCGACCCCATCCCCACCCTCCGCTTAAACTCCGGTCGCCACAGGTCGTCCCAGTCTCGCGGCGGGCTGTCCCGAAGCGACGCCGGGAGCTTATCCTTCCTGTACGCGATCAGCGTGCACCCCCACCGGTACGGCACGCCGTACATCGCCGGGCGCCCGGCGGTAATTTGGTCGTCTCCGTTCGTGTACACGGCGGTGGTGTTTGGGTATCGACCGGGCGGCGCGGGGGGCGCCGGCGCGGACGGGTACCCGGTCCTCGGGTCCCTGGTCGCGAGCTCCCTCCACGTGTACGGCAGCCGCGCGTACCACTCGTTTTGAACCACGGACGGATCCAGGGGTAACACCAGTCCGCGCGTGACCGCCGCGGCGAGGAACTCGTCGCCGACGCTGACGACGTCCGCCTTGAGGTACTTTGGCGCGCCCTTGGATTTCTTCTTGTCCCCGTTGGACGACGGCGGCGGCGGGGGCGGGGCGCCGGGCGGCGGTCTCTTGCCGGCGATGTAGTCCGCCGGGGATATGTACCCGCCCGGGAACGAAGGTGGAGGCGCGGTGCGCAGGAGCTCGTCGAACATCTCGCCGGGTGACGGAGCGGAGGTGACGGACGCCTTCCCCTTGCCCAGCATCGTCTTGTTGAACTCGCCCTCCCACTGCGACGCCACCGATCCGCGGAGCGCGATGACCTGCAGCTGCACCGGGAACGTGTACGCGGTCTGGAGCTCGCCGTCGTATATGATGTCCAGCTTGGCGTGCGCGGACGGGGGCGCCGCGGCGAGGAAGGAGAGAGCCGCGGGGGAGAGCGCGTACCCCGCGAGCGCGGCGCGGCGCGTGAAGCCCCCGTCGATCCTCGATCGCGACGACGACGATGATCGATCGTGGGCGTCGTCGTCGCCGGTGCGGCCCGATGACGACGCGCGCGCCGTCGTCCCGGCGCCTCGCATCCGTCGGCGACGATGCGCCTCGGCGCTGCGCGGCGGTGCCGCGATCGCTCGCGAGGTGAGAGCCGTGCGCATCCTCGACCCGCGCGCGAACAGAGTGGGTCGTTCGTTAGGGCAAAACGAACAAAACTGTTGGCGAAAGTTCCGACTGCACGAGTTCCTGTCGTCACATTCGGGCCCGGCAGTCGCTATGACTCACCGCGCCGCCGCCGCCGCGCTTCGCCGGTTCTTCCGGCGATGCTCCTCGCGCGCGGGCACCGCCGCGGTGAGTCGGATGGACGCCGAGGTATCGGCCTTGGATGTCATCGTGGGCCACACGGAGCGTTCGGGACGAGGGGTCTACGCCGCTCGCGATTTCTCTCAGGGCGAAGTCGTCATCGCTCGCGCGGAACCGCTGGTCGCGCACCCGACGCTGCGAAACCTCCGCACGTCGTGCTACCACTGCCTCAAACCCCTCGCGGCGGTCCCTCGCGAGTCGCGCGTTCCCACGCACGGCGGCCGCGCCGGCGGTGGCGCCGCGGGCCACTTCTGCGGCGAGCCATGCGCGGACGCGGCCAGGAACTCGTACCACGACGCCGAAACCGCCGCGGGAGACGCCGTCGCCCCGCTGGTGGCGCACTGCCGGGAACACGGGCTCAAGTTCCCGCTCGCGGCGGCGCGCGTGGCGTACGCGATAGCGCAGGGCAACGCGGACCCGCGAGACTTCGACGCGTTGGTTCGCGTCAACTTCCCGCGCGGCGTCGCGCCGGGCGCGTGGATCGACGAGCACGCGATGCTCTCGCTCGCGCTCGCCAGGAGAAACGCGGTGCGCGGGGGCGCGTTCGGCGGTACGTCGTCGGAGGTGACCGCGGAGTGGTACGTCGGGGTGGTGTCGCGGATGCACCTCAACGCGTTCAGGGTGGAGATACCGCGGATACCGGGTGGAGGACACCGCGACGACGACGACGACACAGCTGTGAACGACGACGCGCACGACTGCGACGGTCCCGGCGGCTCGTGCGATCACCACTCGCACCACTCCCCGCGAACGAACACCGCCTCTTCGTCGTTCAAGGCATCGCTCGAGGCGGCGTTAGCGTCCTCGGAGATGGGCGACGCGGCCGGCACGGCGACGTACCTAGCGCCGTCGCTGTTCAACCACAGCTGCGATCCCAACGTGGACGTCGCGTGGGATCCCGACGGGGACGCGGGGATGACGCTAACGACGAGGGTGGACGTGGCGCGGGGTACGGAGCTCACGATATGTTACACGGACGGTGGCGCGTCGGTGGACGCCAGGCGCGGGGCGCTGGAGCACGCGTACGGGTTCGTGTGTCGATGCGAGCGATGCGTCGAGGAGGGGGGTTGAGGTAGGCTCGGAGCTTAAAGGATGGCGTCGGCGTCGGCGTCGGCGTCGGGTGAACTTTTAGTAACTTTAGATGCTTTAGACGGAACGGTTCGGCGGCGAGCGCGGTGGAACGAGGCTCTCATCGCATCTCCATCTGCCGTTGCAACTCCTCGGGCGGTATCGCGGGTCCCAACGCCGGGTCCTCGCTGAACGTCACCCCGACGAAGCTCCACGTCAGCATGGTCAGCACCGCACCCACGGTGATGTTCATCCACGCGGGCGGCCCGCTCGCGGCGCTCGACTCGTTCGACGACGACGACGACGACTTCTTCGGCAGCGGCCTGTCCCATATCCCACCGTCCGCGTCGTCCGCATCGTCCGCGTCGGACGCGTCTCGCTCCCTTCGCTCCCGGATTTTCGCGATCCTCTCCGCCACGTCGGCTTCCTCCCGCTCCACCTGCGAGATGGGCTTGCCGAGGGGTTGCGGCATCCGCACCCTCGCGTCGATGCCCAGCGACGAGAGCATCTCCCTCGCCGCCGCCTCCTCGTACTTGGCGCGCTCCAGCCGGTCGAAGGCTTCCTGGACCTCGTCGAAGTCGGCGCTGCCGTCCAGGGACTTGAGCCGCATCTGGCGCAGGTCCTCCTCGGCGCGTTCCCTGTCGCGCCGCCTGTCCACAGCGTTGGCGACGCGGCGGTTGACGACGGCGAAGGCGATGAAGACGGCGAACGTGGCGACGGCCGGGCCCGGGTCGAACCGCGGCTCGAACGATGCGCCCGAGGACGACGAGGGCGCGCCGGCTCCCGCGTCCGCGCCGACGAAGGGGTATCGGCTCGACACGACGTCCCGGGTGGCGAGCTTGGCCGCGTCGGCGTCCGCGTAGCCGTCCTCGCCGAGGGAAACCGCGAATCCGCTGGAGTCGAGGACGAAGCCGTCGCCATCGGACGCGCTCGCGGGGTCGACGGCGTTGGATGAGTCCTCGCCGCCGATGTTAACGTCCGGGGCCACCGCTCGGCTCCTCCTGGGAACATTCCGATGCGCCCCGAAAAAGCGACGCTTCGCGACCGAGCTGAGCTGGCGATACGGCCCCGCGAGCGTGGGCGCCGCGAGCGCGAAGGGCGACATCTCCGCGACGTGCACGCGTTCCGCGACGATCCAAACCCGCGGTTTTATCAGACCCGAAACAGAGGAGCCCCGCGTGCCGAGTGCGCTGTGACGGCTCTGACGTGGCGGTTTGTGCAGCTCGTCCAAAAAATCTCCGAAGTCAGGTGGTCAGGACGAGGAAAATCGCTCAGGCCGCGATCGGAGCCTATCCGAACACGTGTTCCGTCCGTGTCGCCCACTTCAAGTCGCGCGGTACGGATCGCTCCGCATCCGCGAAGCTTTCCCAAGGTCACCGGCATCCACCGGCATCGATCCACCTCGACCTAAGACTCTTCGAAGATGTCCGCCTTCTGCGTCCCCAACGCGGCGGTGACAAACCCTGCCGCCGCCAGGTCTAAATCCATCGGCGCTCGCCGCGGCGTCGCCACCACCCGCGGTCTCTCCACCCGCGCGTTCATTCGCCGCGCCAACCGCGTCCAGATCGTCTCGATGGCCTCCGGTGGCGACGACGTCGAGACCCTCCGCTTCCTCACCCCCAAGGACTGCGTCGCCGTCAAGGAAAAGTTCGGCACTCCCACCTACGTCTACGACCTCGCGAGGCTCCAGGAGCAGGCGACCAAGGCCAAAGCCTTTCCCAACGCCTTCGGCCTCACCGTCCGCTACGCCATGAAGGCCTCCCCCAATGCTGCGATCCTCAAGGTGTTCCGCAAGGCGGGGCTCCACATCGACGCGTCCTCCGGCTACGAAGTTCACCGCGCAGTCAAGGCTGGATTCCAGTACGATCAGATCTCGCTCTCCACGCAGGAGTTCCCGGACTTCTTCCCGGAGCTCGTGGACAAGGGCCTGAAGGTGAACGCGTGCTCGCTGTCTCAGCTCGAGGCGTACGGCATCATGTTCCCCGGCAGCAAGGTCGGCCTGAGGTTCAACCCCGGGTTGGGTTCCGGCGGCACCGGCAAGACCAATGTCGGCGGCCCGTCCTCGTCGTTTGGCATCTGGCACGAGCTCTTACCCCAGGCGAAGGAGATTGTGGAGAGGCACGGCCTGATCGTCGATCGCATTCACACGCACATCGGGTCCGGTTCCGATCCCGCGGTGTGGCAGAAGACCAGCGGCATGTCCCTGGACCTCGTCCGACAGTTTCCCACCGTCGAGACTCTCAACCTGGGCGGCGGCTACAAGGTTGGGCGCATGTCCTACGAGAAATCCACCGACCTTCAGGTGGTGGGCTCCCCGGTGAAGGAGCTCTTCCAAAAGTTCGCGGAGGAGACCGGACGGGAGCTGAAGCTCGAGATTGAGCCCGGCACCTTCCTCCTCGCCAACTCCTGCGCCGTCGTGTGCACCGTGCAGGACAAGGTGAAGACTTCGGACGACGCGGACGGTCACGTCTTCCTCAAGCTGGACGCGGGCATGACGGAGGTGCTCAGGCCGTCCCTGTACGCCGCGCAGCACCCCCTCGTGACCGTCTCCGCCGCCGGTGAGCTCCCGAAGGAGCACGCGAGCTACGTCGTCGTGGGTCACTGCTGCGAATCCGGCGATTTGATGACGCCGACGCCGGACGACGCGGAGGGCATCGCGGAGCGAACGATGGGCGCGGTTGACATCGGCGACGTGCTCGTGGTGGAGGGCGCGGGCGCGTACTGCGCGGGCATGTCGTCCAAGAACTACAACTCGTTCCCGGAGGCTCCCGAGGTGATGAAGGGCGCGGACGGCACCATGCACCTCATCAGGCAGAAGCAGACGCTCGAGCAGATCCTGGTGAACGAGGTGGAGTTGCCGGATGCCGCGTGCTGACCGCGCGTCGCGTAGTAAGTGCCCCGTTTCATCGAGGTTCGATTCGTTCGTCTTTCGTCTCTGTTCGCTCGTCTTTATCGTAGCTATCATAGACTAGACTACTAATCCGCCACGCCCGGGTATCCGTTCACGGGCGGCCTCGGGACCATCGCGTCCACGAGGATCCGCCGCTGAGTCCGCTCCGCGTCCACCCTCTCGTCGTTTGGTCCCAGCGAGACGGCGCGATCGAGAGCGCGGACGTAGAGCCTCGAGCTCCTCCCGCTCATCGCGGCGACATTCGTCGCCTCCGCCGCGGTATCCAGCGCCGCTCGCGTGTCTCCCAGCGCCTCGTGCGCCGCCGACACCTTCAGGAGCGCCTCCGCCACCCTCGGGTTGTTCTCCCCCTTGGAGACGCGAAGCATCGCCAACGCCTCCTGGCCCAGCGCCAGGGCGTCTTCGAGCATCCCCTGCGCCGCGCGGGTCTCCGCGAGGGCCTCGATGGCGTCCGCGTACCTCGGATGATTCTTTCCGAGGGTGTCCGCGGCGAGTTGAAAGACCCTCGCGGCCTCTGCGTCGTCCCCGTCGGCCCGAGCCGTCGCTCCGAGCTCCATGAACCTGGTCCCCGACTCCCAGTACGAGGGCAACGGGGGATCCTCCGCCCGGAAGCGCCTCTCGTAGGGTTTCTCCGCGGGACGACCGAACGGATCCTGAGCACCGTCGCCTGGCTCGCGGTCGCGCCTCGGGATCGACTGACCCCGCTTCGTGATGGTCTCCATGCCGGCTGCGCCGTCGCGAATGGTCAGCAGCCAAATCGGGAAGGACCGATTTTGCTGCGGCGTTTACTTTTGGCCGCGCCTATCCGTTTGAAACGCTTTTTCGTCGGGTGGGCCGAGGCAGACTCGAGGCGCCCGCTCGAGCTTAACGGTCGGTCCGAGCCGCGAATACCGTCGCGGATCTGAGCGCGAGTGAGCTAAGGATGGTGACCGCAGCTGCGACCGAGGCGGCTGGGACGTCTCGGCTCGCCGACGTGGGCGCCACCAAAGGGACACTCCTCGGAGCTGACGATGCTTCCACCATGGGCGTGGGTACTCCGAACGCGCGCTCGCCGTCGTCGCCCGGGACCCCCGGGACGCCCCGCACCCCTTCCGAGGACGGAGAGGGCCCGAGATTGAGGCAGCGACTCGCAATGGGCGCGGCGCTCGGCCTGGGAGGCGCCAAACACGCGCAGCTGTGCAGGGACCACTGGCTGCCGGACAAGGACGCGAGCGCCTGCATGGACGACTCCTGCGGCGTCCCCTTCACCTTACTGAACCGCAGGCATCACTGCCGATGCTGCGGCGACATATTCTGCAACCGATGCGTCAGCGTCAGGCTCATGCTCGACGCGCGCACCGCCGTGCCCACCGCCAGGGTCGAGCACGGCGTCGAGGGGAGGGTCTGCTTCCGGTGCTACGAGCGAGCCATCCGGGGCCAGGCGTCCGTCGCGGCGGAGATGCGAAACCTCGACCTGGTACCCACGCCCACCGTCGCCACGTCACCCATGACGTCGCAAACGTCGACAACGACGACGCCCGCGTCGCGACGAACGAGCCCGCACCACTCGTCGACGCCGAGCACCCCAAACGCGTCTTCTACTAGCCCGGCGCCCGCGGAGGACGAGACGGCGGCGCTCCTCGCCGCCACGCCCACGACCCCGGAGCAGATGCGAACGGTGGGCGCGGACGAGTTACGCGGGCTCGTCACGAGGTACAACCGCGCGCTCAGGGACCAGCAAAGGCTCACCGAGGAGGCCAAGGAGGCGGCGGAGGAGGCTGAGCGGGGCAGACGAACCGTCGAGGGCGAGCTGGCCTTGGCGAGGGCGCAGGTGAAACGCATGGGCGCGCTGTGGGAGGAGCTGACGAACGCCAGGCGCGAGCTCGAACGGACGCGAACGACGAGCTCGGGCCAGGGCGGCTCGCGATCGGGTTTGCTCGCCGCCGCCGAGTGCCTAGGCGACGAGGACGCCGAGTGGTCCACCCGACTGGTCTGGCACGACGCGACGACACGCGAGACGACGATACACGAGACGACGGCGAGCGACGCCAATCCATCCCGGGGTCATCTCACCCGGGCCCCCCGCGACTCCCACGACGGGGATCCCACCCGCTCCTGGCGCGGCGGGCTCGTGGTCGCGGACCCGGGCCTGGGCACGGTGACTCGCGTGGGTCACGATGTTATCTCGTCGACGGCGTCCGCGTTTGACGACGCCACCGGTCACTCCGTCTTTCGCGTGACGTACCGCGACGGGAGCGGGTGGGAGCGGCGGTTGACGTGCAGGGTGGACGGCGTGGTGGCCGCGAACAGGTGGGCGAGGGAGTTGGGGCAGAGGGTGCTCGAGAGAGAGGCGAGGGGTCCGGCGCCCTCCGCGTCGCTCTGAGGGAAGAAGACGGGAGGGGAGGGGATTCTTTCGACGATTCTTTCGACGCCGCGGTTTGTTCGTACGAATTAACGACGATTAATGGCGAGCGCTAAGACGCCGGGGCGTGCGTCGGGTTCTACTGGTCCGCGAGCTGGTAGAGCCCGATCGCGGGTCCCACGAGGCGGAAGAGCACCCAGACGAACGCGAGGATCCCCGCGCCGTAGAGCGAACCCTGGTTCATCCAGTACATCATCCCCGGCTCCCCAGTCCACAGCTTCCACGCGCGATCCCCCACCGGCATGGCGTCCCACGCCGCGGGATCCGTCTCCCACAAACCCTTGGGGATCTTGCTCTCCTTCGTCGGATAGCTGTCGAAGTATCCCTCCTGCTTCTTGCCCCTCTTGCCCTTGAGCCTCTTCTCGAGCGCCTCGATGTCGTCGGAGTCAGCCGCCGCCCTCGTGGTGGGGGACCTGCGGCCGGTTCCGGACGGGACGCGCCCGGCGCTCCGCCTCGAGAGGCCGGAGGCCGGGTTGGCGCGCAGTGTGGCTGCGGAAATCGCCGACGCGTTCATGCCACCAAGCGCGCGTTGGACTGCGCCGGGTCCTTATCCACGTCTTCGTTGGTTCAGTGCCGAAAACCGAGGCGAGCCCGATCAGCCGATGACTGCGCTTCGATACCAGCGCGATTTTGACTCGGCGGCTCGGAGCCCAAATAAATGACTCAAGAAAATAACTCGTGACTAAAAAAACTGTAACCACCATTTCAGAATCCCTCGTTTGGCGCGCACCACAACACGACGCGAACTCGCCGGGATGGGAAGCGGGGCGTCGGGCGCGTCGAAGGACGTGCCCATGGGAGGCAGCTCCGGTGGTCTCACGGGTGCGGCGTACGCCGCCGCGAAGCGCGCGGCGTTCATCGCTTCCATGACGGCGGTGGTTTTCGTCGCCGCGGTTGGCGGGACCTTTGTGTGGGCCACCCACAACATGGGGAACGACTTGATTGCGGGCGTGGGCGCGCTGATCCTGTCGCTGACGCTGATACGCGTGTATCTGGAGTACCGGAAAATCGTCGAGCTGTTGGAGCTCGTGGAGCTGTGCACGAGCGACCCGGCGCAGCTGCGAGAGATCGCGGAGGAGCAGCTGGCGAAACGGGCGGGACGCGAGTGGAGCGCGGTCTCGGCGCTGAGGAGGTTCATGTTCGGCGGAACCATAGCCGGCCTGTTCCCGAGCCCCAGCGAGCAGGTGGTGCGGGCCGCGGTGAAGAGCGCGGGAGGCGACGTGGACATCGAGGAGCTCACGGCGGAGCAGCGAACGCGACGGACAAAGCTTGAGCAGGCTCTCGCCAAGGTGGAGGCGAGGAAGAGGAAGAATCGCGAGAAAGCAGCCGCGCGCATCAGCGAAGGGGAGGATCCGTCCGCGTACACGGAGGAGTTCGTGTACGACGACAGGCGCTCGACGCACGGAACCGTAGCCAGGATCGTGTACGCGGGCGGGATCAGATCCAATCCCACGACGCCCTCGTTGGGGTCGCCGAGGCGGCGAGATTCCCCGCCAAAGGAGGGCGCAGAGGCGGATTCAAACGCCGGGCACGCGAGCGACTTGGCCGGCGCGGCGATCGCGGCGATGGCGGCCGGTAAAAACGCGATCGCCAGCCCGCTCGCGCAGGTCACCTCGCGGTCCAGCATCCTGGACATCCCCGAGGATCCCGAGTCGGCCATGACCGAGTACGTGGAGACTGCGCTGATGAAGGTGCCTGACGAGATCTTGGGCGTCATCCTCAGCAACGCGACCTTCGGGCCCATCGTCATGATCCTCACGGGCGTCGCGATGCTCATCATGAGGGACCAGGACGAGAGCGGGCTGATGGGACCGTGCGGAACGGGGCTGGTGTGCCTCGGGGCGTGCGGCGTGGGCGTCGCGTACGCCACGCACTACGCCACGCGGGCGGCGCTGCGGTACACCCTTCGCACGCTCGTCGCTTCGCAACTGAAAGGGTTCAACCGCTTCGCGAGTAGCGTGAGCGACGGCGTGAGCGCGGGTTGGAAGGCGACGATGAGCGCGGTGGCCACCGCGGCGACGGCGGTGAGCGACGGCGTGAGCAAGACGCTGGGGTACGGGGCGACGGCGGAGACTTCTCCGCCGACGAAGGCCAAGGCGGCGGAGGACTGAAAACGACGTCCTGACCTATTACGCTGACCTACGCTGGACCTATTACGCACACCAGTCATAGCCACCACTGTACGAATACACCAACACGACACGCCGTTTGATCATCGTACCGTTGATCGCGCGCCATCGTAACACGTCTCGGGCTACTCAGTCGAGCTCCTCGTTGAGGGCGAGGTTCCTCCAGTCTGCGGTTATGTCGTCGAGGTGATCGTCAAAGTCGAACACGGCTTTCGCCTTGCCGTCCCTCGCGAGCGCGGAGAGCTTCGCGTTCGCGCCGCCTCCGACGCGCAGGTCCCCCTGGTCCGACGCCCTCTCCCACCCGGCCCCCTTTTTCACCAGCAGCCTCACCGCCGCGCGCCCCGTCCCGCGCTCCGTCGCCTCGGCGAGCGCGGACGCGTCGACGAGCAGCGCGCACGCGGATCCGCCCGGCGCCCCGCCGTTCCGCTCCACGCAGTCGGCGATCTTCGCCGCGTGCTTGCTCATGCGGTCGTCGTCCATCCGTTCGTTGGCGTGATAGTACCCCACGAGCGCGTTGCCGCCGGAACCTGCGTACGCGCAGCTCTGCTCCAGCGCGATCTCGGCGTTCGGCGCGGTGGCGACGGTGGTGTGCAGGTACGGGATCGCGTCGATGACCTGCACGACGTCGCCGTCGCACCGACCGACGAGGGCGCCGCACACGGACCGCAGCGGGTGCTTGAGCGCGTGCAGGATGAGCTTACAGTACGCGCGGTCGGAGAGGGTGTACTTCATGTTCGAACGCGTCGCCCGGTGCGCCGCTGCCCCGCCGGCGCGCCTCCGATTGAGATTGCCCCGGCTCGAGATCCCTCGGTGCAGGCGACGACGGCCAATTTTCTGCTCTCGTATGAGTGACGTGACTGATTTCAGGAGTATTTTGATGGACGAATTATTGATTCGCCCCGACCGCGACCCACGGTCAAAGCCATTCGTGAACGTTGGCCATCTGAGGAGGTGCTAAATCGGGAGCGCTCGCCCTAGAGTCGAACGGCGCCCGGTGCCGGCGCCGTTGTGTTGGGGGAACCCTCGACCCGACGCGGAGGTCGAGCGCGCGCGGAGACGGTCGGGGTCGATCGAGCCGCACGCACCCCGCGGAGGCCGGACCCGCGGCGAAGGCCCGGCGCGAAGCAGTGCGGGTTGTGAAAAAACGAGCCAGCGACTCGCGAGGGGGGTGAGTCACCGGTCCTGACGCACATGGCGGAGGCGGCGTCCATCCGGCCGGCGGCGGTGGACATGGCGCTCGTGGCGGAGGATGAGCCCCACCTGGAGATACCGAAGAATACTTTGCTGCGACGTGAGCGCCCTCACGAGCCACACCCGCGCGGCCCCCATCGCCGCGCTGCCCCCACGCCCGTCCGACGCGAGACGCAATCTCTGACCCTCCACCCGTCCACCCCACTCCCGTTTCCCCAGGCGTCTACGCGCGTACCGGCAAGGTTGGAGACTTCGCGATCAAACCGCACGTCATGCACTTCGGCGGTTTCGAGGTTGGCAAGGTGTACACCCAGCGGTTCACGGTCACAAACACCGGGCGCAAGTCGCAGAGGCTGCAGATCCTCGAGCCCACCTCGGAGTACTTCGCGGTGCGTTGGGAAGGGAAAGGGTCGCTCGCGCCCGGCATGTCCGACACCGTCCGCGTCGATTTCTGCGCCGACGACATGCGGTACTACTACGACTGCGTGCGCATACGCGCGGGAGGGGACGAGAACGCCATCCTCCCGATGCACGCGTATCCGACACCCAACGAGACCAAGTTTCCCAAACACATCGACTTCGGGCTCTGCGCGCTGGGCAGCACGCAGACCAAGACGGTGAGACTGTCCTGCAAGGTTCCCATAGCGTTCGAGTTTGAGCTCCGGTTGAGCACCGAGAGCAAGGCGTTCGAGGTGTACCCGAGGAGTGGGGAGATTCCCGCCAACGGCGAGGTTGAGATTGTCGTGTCGTACACCCCCCGAAGGCTTCACACGAACACGATGACGATCGAGGTTTTCACCGGGGAATTCGGCGGAAACGCCAGGCCGAGCGTGTGCCAGGTGCGGGGCACGGGGTTCCCGTCGGTCGCGAGGGACAAGGGCGTGAGGGCGCTCGCGGGCGTGACGCACGGGCCGGTCGACGCGGGCCGTCTCGCGGATGGCACCAGCGACTTAACTTTTACCGTCGAGGGCTCGTCATCGATCGGCGGGTTGGACAGGTCCTACGCGAGTGGGAGGTTCGGTCCCGGCGGCGGCGCGGGCGGTGGCGACGCGTACACCGAGTACGTGAGACGCGTGGCGGCGTCCGGGCGGCATCGGCAACCGCCGAGGGGCGAGAAGACCGGAGCCGGCCCGAGGCACAGGAAACTTTCCAAGACGCTCGATTCCGGCCGGAGCTCCACGCTTCGCGTCCGGGACGACCCACTCGACGTGTCCATCGAGGACGAGGGAGACGAGGAGGAGGACGTGGACGGGGTGTTTGTGCCCAGGCGAATCTCCGGCCACGGCGACGTGCAGTACGTCCTCGGGCAGCGAAAAGGGAAACTCCGGGCGAAGGAGCTGCGCGAAGCCGTCGCGATTCGGGAGTCGCAGAGCAAGACGGTCCGCGCGTCGCTCGCGGGACTGGCGCTGGCCGCCGTCGAGCCCGAGGGGAACTCGGGAGAGGCGCGGGAGGAGGGTTCGAGCGGAGGAGGGGTGTTCAATTTCAAGCACGCCGTCCGCGACGTGCAGCGAGCGCAGACGAGCACGAAGGGCGCCCCAAACGCGGTGTTCAGGGCGTTGGACGACCCGAATCTCGATCCCAGGGTCAAGGAGCTCATATTTGAGAAGGAGTTCGAACGAGTGAGGCAGTACGAGCGGGTGAAGGACGTCACCGGCTGCGTCGCGATTGGCGGCGACGTCTTGGACCCCGGCGACGAGTCCGTCGTTCGATTGCGACGCGAGGGGCGTTTAGCGGCGCTGAACTACTACGAAATATCCGCCGCGATGGCTCGCGTGTCCGCGGGGCACGAGACGACGCTGGGCGCGTCGTACGAGACGGTCGCGGGCGAGCCGGTGGCGCTGACGGGCGTCGCCGAGCCCGACTACAACGAAAACGCAAACGACACCTGGCGGATGCGCCGCGAGACTCTCGACAGGTTCGTGCAGGCGGGTCGCAGGGTGATCATCCGCAATCGCGCCGAGCGCAGGCTGCGCGGGATCCGCGCGCTCATGGCGACGATCGGAGATAAGAGCCGCGCGTCCGCGCACGTCGCCAAGGAGCTGATGTCGGGCGCGGGCGCCGGACCCGGCGAGGATGCCGAGCTCCTCGAGATTTGTAAAATCTCCGAGGACCGCGTCGTCGACTTTAGGTTCCCGGTGCTCATCGAGAGCGCGTTTCGCGAGTGGCCCACGGTGGACACCTCCAACGCGCGCATCGGGGACTTCGACGAGTTCGAGCCCGTGCCGTTGATCGAACCCCTCGAGTGGAGGCTCAAGGGCCACGCGCTCGACGACGCCGCTTTGGGTTCCATCGACGTCGGACGCTCGACGGGTTCGACGTTGACGCCGCTCCACGGCGACGGGTTCCAGCCCCGGCTCTCGTCGCAGCCGCTCTACCAGGGAGCCGAGGAGGAGGCTGGCTGGGACGCGATCGCCGCGCGGGGCGTGCTCCACCCTCGCGACGTCGGCTCGCCGCCCCGCATCCCGGGCGCGAGGGGCGGGGCGGCTGGGGATGAGACGTTGAATGACTCGGTTCCGCTCCCCCCGGAGGCGAAGCCGATCAAATGGATTCGCGCGTGGCGGCCCGAGGACTCCGCCGTCGTCGACGGCGCGCAGACGGCGTGGGGGGAGGATCTCCACGCGGCGGTCCGACCGGCCACCTACGGCTACTGGGACTCTCTCACGCTGGAGCCCGTCGGTTGCAACGCGCTCGCGGCGCTGTCGTCGGCGAGGGGAGGGGGCGAAAAAGAGGGGGGCGAAGCGAACGCCGCCCTCTGTCCCCGGTTTCTGTCGGACGAGTGGGTTCCGCGGCGCGAGGCGTGGCGGCCGCGGGTACATCCACCTACGCTCATGTCCGGCCCGTTACCCGAGGACCTGATGACGGACGAGGACGGCGAGGGTTTCGGCGGGACGGGCGAGCCGGTACCCCCGCCGGGGGAGATGCCGACGACGGAGTCGATTCGCGCCAGGTTCCACGTGCCGGGCGTCCCGTCGGGGCCGGCGGCCGCGGGAACGGACGCGGAGGCTGGCGCCGAGGAAGCGCCCGGGGGCGACACGGCTGGCGACACGGCCGGCGACACGGCCGGCGACACGGCTGAGGCGGCCGAGGCTGAGGAAGCGCCCTCGGAACGCGAGCGCAGGACGCGGGACATGGACGCCGAGCTCGGCGGGCGCAGGGAGGAGTTGTTGGCGAAGCTGAGGAAACGGACGGAGGAGTACAACGCCCTCATCGTCGACCCTCGACTGCGTTGGGAGCTGGTGTGACGCGGGATCGAACGATAGGATTGACGAAGGAAGAGAATAGGATTTACAGAGTCGAGCCGTCTACGCCTACGCAGCCATCTGGGCGGTGGCCCCCGGCGGGGGATCCTGGCCCTTGACCTTGGTGAACTGCACCACCTTCACCCCGAGCTTCTCCAGCTTGAGGAGGAGGTCCGACTCGTTCACCTGGGGAAACTCGGCGAGTCCGGTTGGGAGGTGCGCGAATCCCTCGAGCACCACGTCTTTGCCCGCGCGGTACTCGTTGATGTCCGTCATCGTCACGCCGTTGACGTTGAGGAACTCCGTGATCTCGTCGACGATGCCGGACTTCCACGGGAGCTCCATGTGCACCGCGCGGACGAACGGGACGAGCGGGGAGGTGGCGCAGTACGGGCCCTTGAGGTCCTTCGTGGTCTGCCTGGCGGGCACCACGGAGAGGTGCTCGATGAGCGGGCAGACCTTCTTGATGACGTCGTTGATCTTCTGCGCGTCCGCGTTGGACACGAGAAACATCTGGGAGTACCGGCCGCCGAGCCTGACAGAGCGGGACTCCTTAACCTCTCCGCCGGTCTTGCAGATCGCCTTGTGCGCGACGGAGAAGATCTCGCCGGAATCCACGCCGCCCATGTGCACGAGCACCTGACCCCCCGCGGCGGCGGCGGACATCTGGCGGTAGGGCGCGAAGCCCGGAGTGGATGCAGCGCTCGTGAGCGCGCCCGCGGTCTTCCGAACGAGGTGGCGAAGCATCTTTGGTCCAGGCGTCGAGGCCGGAGCGCGTCCTGCCGATTGCGATAAATCTCTGGTCCAGGACAGCCGAGAGACGGGCGTTCCGATTGGCCCGAGCCGTCGATTTGGCGCCCTCGTGGCTCTGCGCGCGCTTCGAAGAGTGCCGATTGAGCGCACATTCTCGCCGTTCCGTCTGCGGCGTGGCCCCACTCGTTCAGGAGGCGACGCGCGACGCGCGGCCGCCATGGCGCTGGCCTTCGCCGCGGTGCCCCGGCTCCCTTGCGCGCACTATGCTCCGCGTCGAGCGCCCCGCGCGCGCATCGCGCCCTGGAGGCTCCGCGCCGTCGCCGAGGCCGAGGCGCCCAACCCCACCGACGCGCCGACGCTACCCTCCGCGGATAGCGTCGACCTGGATGGGCTGAAGAGGGAGTGCCGCCGGTTGTGCGACAGGGCGGTGAAGAAGGTTGGGAAGGCGACGACTCGCCTACGCGAGTCGCGCGAAGCCGTCGAGGCGCTGGAGGCCGATCCGAACCCGAGCATGGAGGCGCTGGAGGCGTGCCCCGACGTAGACGCGCTGGCGAAAGATCTCGGCCACGAGAAGGATCGACTCGCCGCGCTGAACCGACTCGCGGACGCGCTCGCGCCCATCAAGTCGGTGAACAACCCGAAGTTCATCGACGACGCGTACCCGCTCGCGGTTGAGCTCGGCGTGAACGACGCCCCGCCCCCGAGGCCCGCGCGTCCCAAGAAGCAGAAGCGAAAGCCCACCGTCGCCGGACCCCGCAAGCCGTACTGGACCTACGTCAGCGCCGACGGCGTCGACATACGCGTGGGACGAACGAGCTCGGACAACGACGAGGTGAGCTGCAACCCCGAGTGCAGGGACAGTAAGGACTGGTGGATGCACGCGGCGGGGTGCCCGGGGTCGCACGTGGTGATTCGGTTCACGGGCGACGACGGACCGCCGGCGGAGACGGTGACGGATGCGGCTCTCTTGGCCGCCAAACACAGCAAGGCTACGCAGACGGGGAAGGCGCGGGTGTCGATGGTGAGGTGCAGGCAGGTGAGCAAGCCGCGAGGGGCGAAGCCGGGGCTGGTGCAGCTCAGCGGGGAGGTGAGAACGGTGACGGTGTGCGTCAAGGACGAGACGGCGCGGTTGGAGCGACTCGCCGCGACCAAGAGCTAGCTCTAGCTAGCTCTAGTAGCTAAGTGTTGGATGACTTTGCGAAGGGTGTTTTCAAAAACCTTCGCTAGCTAGGGTTGGGCGACCAGCCACTGCTTCGACGCGCGCGGAACGTTCCCGAGGACGTCTCCTCCGAGTTTTTCGTCCGTCGTACATCGCCCGATATGGTGGTCCATCACGTCACCGGCGCGTTCGTGGCGATCCTCAAGAGCCAGCGCGTCCAGGCGGTCATCGCCGCGACGGGCATGAGCTCCGGCGTGGGATCGATCTTCGCGGGCGCGCTCATGGTCGTGATACCCGCGCTCGTCGCGCTCGTCGCGTTCGGCCCGGCGCCCCGATCGAGGGACACCCCGAAGGTCATCCTCGTCACCGGCGCGTCCAGCGGCCTCGGTAAGCTCATGCTCGACGAGCTGCGCAAGGCGTTCCCGGCGTCCGTCGTGTACGGCACCTCGCGATCGGGATGGAGCGCCAAGGGCACCCGGGTGACCAAGGGCGACTCCCCGCTGGGCGTCACGGAGGAGGACGGCACGCAGCCCCTCCTCGCGCTCGACGTCACCGACGAGGACTCCGTCAAACGCTGCGTCGACGCCATCGTCGCGAGGCACGGCGAGCTCTCCGTGCTCGTCAACAACGCGGGCGCCGTGCTCCAGACGTGGGCGATGGCGACGA